>Ga0208695_1000210_pt1 | contig 77290 bp, 58 predicted proteins | sample AD_UKC111_MetaG_FD_184449 | JGI IMG/M metagenome (GOLD analysis project Ga0208695, IMG submission 184449) | Active sludge microbial communities of municipal wastewater-treating anaerobic digesters from Hong Kong - AD_UKC111_MetaG (SPAdes)... | ecosystem: Engineered > Bioreactor > Anaerobic >... | reverse complement strand
ATAAAAAGTTGGTACATTTTACTCCATAATATGAGTAAGAAAACATTGTTGAGAACGCGAAGATAATAGCCATAAGCATCAAAAGATAACTTCCAAGTCCGGGAATTGAAGCTTCAAATGAATTTATGGCCATTTGTATCCCCTGAATGTGTGATACTTCATACTGACCATTTATTAAAACAGCAAATGCCGTCAAGGTGCAAACCAGTCCTGAATCAATTGAAGGAGCAATCATGGCAACAAGACCTTCCCTAACAGGTTCACTGTTTTTAGAAGCCCCGTGCATCATTGAAGCAGTACCCACCCCTGCTTCGTTTACAAAAGCAGCTCGCCTTGCTCCTATCACAATAGCAGAGCCGGCCAGTCCTCCTAAACCTGCTTTGAACTGAAATGCCTGAGTAAATATATCGCTTAAAATATCAGGGATAATAGGAAGATTAGTTACAATTATATACCCTACAAGAATAAAATAAAGAGCTACCATAGTCGGAACAAGCTTGGCTGAAACTTTGGAAATACGCTCAATTCCACCTAAAACGACAATCGATACTATGACACATATAAAAATCCCTATTCCCAATTTAAGACCCAATGTACTTTTGTAACCATTTGGCACTACAAATGTTGCAATCAGCGCCTCTGTCAGTTGGTTTGCCTGCATAAGACAAAGAGTACCTATTAAACCAAAAACAGAAAAGAAAATGGCCATTGGTTTCCATTTTTGACCCAATCCCTGAGTAATCATATACATTGGACCACCCTGAGGCTCACCGTTAGAATCCTTACCCTTGAACAAAATTGTGAGAGTCCCTTCGAAAAACTTTGTTGCCATACCAACAACAGCACTTACCCACATCCAAAAAATAGTACCCGGACCTCCCATTGTAATGGCAACGGCAACTCCGGAAATATTTCCCATTCCTACGGTTGCGGCAATCGCACTTGTTAAAGCCTCAAAAGAACTAATCTGTCCGGGTGCATCATCTTCCTTCTTATTTAAAGACCTTAATGCCCTGCCATAATATCTGAATGGAACAAATCCAGAATATATTAAAAAAAACAATCCTCCACCAATTAAAAGTAAAAATAGAGGCATCCCCCATATCCAATTACTAAAATATACTATTGCATCCCCAATTGTCTTCCAGAATTCAGCCATATATGATTTAAAAAAATAATGATAATATGCAAATATAACTAATCCGAAGAATTGGACAATTTTAGTTTCTCTGCAGCAAAATTTACCGTCGTACCTTGAACAAGTAATGAGACAAGAGTAACAAAAAATACAATATTAAACATATGACTTGCATTCTCCAATCCTGCAGTTAAAGGATATGTTGCAAAAATAATTGGTACAGCACCTTTGAGCCCTACCCAGGAAACATAATGCTTAGCTCTATTTGAAATATGCTTAAACGGAGCTAGACATAAAAAAATAGTTGCAGGCCTTGCAATAGCAACTATAACAAAGGTAACAGCAAGACCTATGCCCAAAATATGAGGCAATTCGCTCGGATTTACAAGCAGGCCAAGCGACAAAAACATAATTAGCTGAAAAAACCATGCTATGCTGTCAAAAAAACCTTCGGTATTCTCTCTGTTTGGCAGTTTTGAATTACCTAATACCAATCCGGAAATATAGACCGCAAGGAATCCGTTACCATACAAAAATTCGGTTGATGAATAAACAAAAAACGCGAATGTTAAAAAGAGAATATTATATTGTGAAGAGGCAGGAAGTTTAATTTTACCAGCAATATAAATAATCAGTTTACCAAGAAAATATCCACATAAAGCTCCTATAACAAGTTGAACTATCAGCTTAATAATAAATCCTGTTATATTTATTTCTCCGGCCTGAACAGCCCCGATAAAAAGAAGAGTGAGCATATATGCCATCGGATCATTGGAACCACTTTCAAACTCAAGCAATGGTCGAAGATTTTCTTTAAGATGTAAGCCTTTAGACCTAAGAATTGAAAATACTGAGGCCGAATCTGTAGACGACATAACTGCTGCAAGCAGCATTGATTCAGGCAAGGAAAGAGTAATAAATCTGTCTATCTGGTTTGTAATAAAATAAATTAATATTCCGACAATCAATGTGGTTATAAGTACTCCTACTGATGCCAATACGATTCCTGGCAAGATTACAGGTTTAATTTCACTATATTTAGTGTCCATGCCTCCCGAAAAGAGAATCATGCTAAGTGCTACGACACCAATAAACTGGGCAGTAGAAGCATTATTAAATTGAATGCCTGCTCCATCGCTTCCAAATACCATCCCAATTATCAAAAACAAAAGCAGGACAGGTACTCCAAAACGGTACGCTGCCCTGCTTGCAAAAATACTTATCAGAAATAGTACCGATCCACCAAGTAAAATATATTGTGGATTCAATACCATTACATCAAGCCTCTATTTCTTAAGAGTGGTTCTATTCCAGGTTGTTTACCTCTAAAATTGATATATAGAGTCATGGCTTCATCCTGGTCAGCTCTCTCGAGTATTTCCTTTCTAAATTTAGTGGAAATATCCTTATTGAAGATATTACCTGTCTCTTTAAAAGCCTCAAATGCGTCACTGTCGAGCACTTCTGCCCAGATATATGAATAATAGCCTGCTGTATATCCACCTGTAAAAGTATGCTGAAAATAAGTACTTCTATATCTTGGTGGAATTTGAGGTATAAGACCCCTTTCTGACAAAGCTTTTGTCTCAAAAGCGATAACGTCAAAATCAGAAGGAATTTCTTTCAAAATATGATAATCCATATCTAAAAGAGAAGCTGCCAAGTATTCTGTAGTGGCAAAGCCTTGACCATATTTCCCCGAGTTGACCATTTTGTCCACAAGTTTCTGAGGAATTACTTCTCCGCTAAGATAGTGTTTTGCGTATACTTTAAGAACTTGCGGTTCAAATGCCCAATGTTCCATAATCTGTGAAGGAAGTTCAACAAAATCTCTTGTCATTCCACCCAGGCCACTGTAATGAACATCCTTAAGAAGACCTGCAAGAGCATGTCCAAACTCATGAAACATGGTTTCTGTCTCGTCAACGCTTAAAAGTGCCGGTTCATTTCCCATAGGTCTGGTGAAGTTACCGACAATAATCATCAAAGGAGCAACTCTTTTGCCATCTTTATATGTTTGAGAGCGGAAACTACTGCACCATGCTCCACCTTTTTTCTCTCCCGGCCTTGCAAACATGTCCATAAAAAGAACTCCAAGGTGTGTGCCGTCTGCATCTTGACACTCATATGCAGTTGTCTCGTCATTAGGAAGTGGTACTGAATCAAGAGGTGTAAAAGTTATACCATATAGCTGATTTGCCACATAGAAAATGCCTTCTCTCACATTCTCCAATTTAAAATAAGGACGAAGCAGTGAGTCACTGATATTATATTTCTTTGAAAGACTCTTTTCAAAATAGTATCTCCAATCTTCAGGGCCAATTTCTCCCTTATAACCTTCTGACTCCGCAACTGCTTTAATATCTTTTAACTCATTTGCAGCAACTTTAAGGGAAGGAGTCCATAGTTTATTAAGCAGATCATACACAGCCTCAGGTGTTTTGGCCATCCGGTCATCAAGCTGATACTGAGCAAAATTTTCATAACCTAGTATCTTGGCTTTGTCCAGTCTCAATTTTATCAGTTTTTTGATAATCTCCTTGTTGTCATATTCATTGTTATTGTTGCATCTATTGAGATATGCATCAAGAATCTGTTTTCTTTGTTCCTTATTTCTTGACTGTTGGAGGAAAGGCATAATGCTAGGATTGTCAAGGCCGAATACCCACTTTCCTTCAAGACCTTCTTTTGCTGCCCTTTCTGCAGCTGCAGCAATTAAAGATGGCGACATCCCTTCCAAGTCTTTCTTGTTATCAATTACAAGTTTGAAATTTTTTGTTTCAGTAAGTAAATTCTGAGAAAAAGTCAGTTGTAGTGAAGCTATTTCCTGATTAATCTTTTTCAACTCCTCTTTTTTGTCCTCAGGAAGATTGGCACCACTTCTTTCAAAATCCTTATAAATTTCTGTAACCAATCTCATTTGTTCAGGATTCAAACTTAATGAGTCTTTCTTATCGTAAACGCTTTTAATTCTTTTAAAAAGTCCGGCGTTCATGGTTATTTCGTTGTAATGCTTGCTGACAAGAGGAGAAAGCTCTTTGGCAATAGACATAATACTGTCGTTAGATTTTGTCCCCTGCACATTTGAAAAAACTGAAGAAACTCTGTCTAACAGTTCTCCAGATGCATCATAAGCTGCGATAGTATTTTCAAATGAAGCTTCTTCCTTATTGTTAACAATAGCTTTAATCTCTTCATTATGCCTTTTCATGGCCTCAATATATGCAGGCATGAAATGATCAACCTTTATTTGATCAAAAGGAGGAATATCGAATGGTGTCTTCCATTCATTCAAAAGAGGATTGTTGTCTACCTTGTTAGTGCAAGAAACAACTGTTAATAAACACACTAACATCATAAAAATTGGTGTTCTTTTCATATGTCTAAAGTTTGGGGTTATTTTAAATTTAAAAACGCATATAATTATCCAAGATATGATTTAAGAAGTTTACTTCTTGCACTATGTCTTAAACGTCTTATAGCCTTTTCCTTAATCTGTCTAACTCTCTCTCTTGTCAAACCAAAATGCTCGCCAATCTCTTCTAGTGTCATCTCATTTGTTCCTATACCAAAAAAATATTTGATAATATCTCTCTCCCTTTCAGTAAGAGTAGACAAAGCTCGTTCAATCTCCTTGTTAAGAGATTCGTTGACAAGACCTTTATCGGCATTAGGAGAATCATTGTTAATCAGCACATCAAGCAAATTGTTGTCTTCTCCATCCACAAAAGGAGCATCAACAGACACATGTCTCCCTGAAACTCTCAATGTATCTGCGATCTTTTCTTTCGGAATATCAAGAATTTCCGCAAGTTCTTCAGGGGAGGGCATTCGTTCATTTTCCTGCTCAAACTTAGATAGAGCTTTATTTATTTTATTAAGCGAACCTACCTGATTGAGAGGTAAGCGAACAATTCTTGACTGTTCCGCAAGAGCTTGTAGAATAGATTGACGTATCCACCAGACTGCGTATGAAATAAATTTAAAACCTCTCGTTTCATCAAACTTTTCTGCCGCTTTGATCAAGCCAAGGTTGCCCTCATTAATCAAATCTGGAAGACTTAAACCTTGGTTTTGATATTGTTTAGCCACAGAAACGACAAAACGAAGATTTGCTCTAGTTAGTTTCTCAAGAGCTTCCTGATCGCCCTTTTTGATCCTTTGAGCCAATTCAACTTCGTCTTCAACCGTAATTAATTCTTCTCTTCCTATCTCTTGTAAATACTTGTCGAGAGAAGCACTCTCTCTGTTGGTAATTGATTTGGTAATCTTAAGTTGTCTCATTCAAATATACTGTACTACAAAGTTAAAACAAATTAATCTAAGCCACAAAATTAAAGTCCCATGCCATAATAAACTACTCTGCCATCAGGGTACACTCCCTCAACAAGCAGAGACCTGCCACTCTTCTTAATAATTGCAAGTACTTCAGATGGTTCATTAACTTCTACCTGATTAATATATGTAATAATAAATCCAGGTTTTATGCCTGCCTCTCTGAATTTTCCACTTCCCACAGAAGTTACTTCTACCCCATTTCTAAGCAAAAGTTTTTTAAGAGTTTCTTTTGAAGCTTTTTGTAATGTTGCTCCTATAATGTTTTGCAATTCCGCATTGATACTTCCTTCGGACAAAAATTTACTGTTTTCCTCCTGCAAAATAACTGAAATTAATCTAGATTTACCATCTCGGAGAATTTCAACATTAATTTTATCATTCGGTCTATATTTACTTATTTGTTCCTGAACTGCCGGTGATGAATTGACAGGTTGTCCATTGATTGAAAGAATAATGTCAGATGGTTTTATTCCAGATTTATCTGCAGCGCCTCCCTTCATAACATCTGTGACAAGTACTCCTTTTATATCTTTCATGTTCATACGTTTAGCTGCTTCGCTGTCAATTTCCTGCATGGAAACACCCAACATCGCTCTTTTAACCTCTCCAAAATTCATGAAGTCATTGACAACTTTTTTGGCGATAGAGGCCGGAACTGCAAAAGAGTAGCCAGTGAATGAGCCGGTTCTGGATGCAATAGCGGTGTTAATACCCACCAGTTCTCCCTTAACATTCACAAGTGCTCCACCACTGTTCCCGGGATTTACGGCTGCGTCTGTCTGAATAAATGATTCTATCTTAAATTTGCCATCACTAAAGTTACTGTCATACGAAGACATGCTTCTTCTTTTGGCGCTGACAATTCCTGCTGTAATTGTATTCGTCAAATTGTATGGGTTACCTATGGCTATTACCCATTCTCCTAATCTAAGAGAGTCAGAATCGCCAAATTCCAGATATGGCAACCCTTTAGCATCAATTTTAATAAGAGCTATATCTGTTGCCTCATCTGCTCCAATTAACTTTGCCTTATATGTTTGATTGTTTTCGAGAGTTATCGATATTTCATCGGCTCCTGACACAACATGACTATTTGTCACGATATATCCGTCAGGATGAATGATAACACCAGAGCCTGCAGTAAGCTGTTCTCTTTGCAAAGGTTGAGGATTATTGTATCCAAAGAAAAAATCAAATAAAGAGTATACAGGCACTGTACTTTTTGACATAACTTTGACATGGACGACAGCCTTAACACATTTCTCGGCAGCATATGTAAAATCAGGATAAGATTGAGTAGTAAGACTTACCCTGCTAAGTTGTGCAAACTGAGGGTCTGTTTGACTGAAGGAACGTGAATTTTCAACATGCTTAACAACTGCAACAGAGGTTAAGACACTTATAATAACCGATAAAAAAATAACAAGTATATTTCTTTTCATAACTTATTAATTTAATTCACTATTAATAATCAATTTTCAATCAAAAAAGTTCAAAATATATGCCATAAAAAAATTTTTTTATCTTTGTAAAAATTAAAATTCTATGAAGTTTGTAGTATCAAGCACAGAATTATTATCACGTCTTCAATCCGTGTCGAGAGTAATCTCATCGAAAAACACCATTACTATTCTCGATAATTTCCTTTTTGTGCTTAAGGACGGATATCTGAACATCACTGCATCAGACCTCGAGACAAGTCTTAAAGCATCGATGATTATCGAAAATATTGCCGAAGAAGGAGAGATTACAATCCCTGCACGACTTTTGGTAGATTCTCTTAAAGAATTTCCGGATCAGCCACTTGAATTTAAGACAAATCCTGCCTCTACAGCTGTAGAAATAACTTGGGCAAGTGGAAATTATATTATACCATGCAATTCAGCCGACGATTATCCAACTATCCCTGAACTATCGCATGATTTTACAGAAATACATATTCCTTCAACATTATTGTCTGAGGGTATTAACAGGACACTGTATGCTACAGCCGAAGAAGAACTCAGACCTGTAATGAACGGGATTTTCTTTGATATTGATTCTGAACAAACTACTCTGGTTGCTTCTGATGCTCACAAACTTGTCTGTTTTACAAGAAAAGATATTAAGTCTGATAAGAAGTCTTCTTTCATTCTGCCTAAAAAACCGGCTTCAATCTTAAAAACAATTCTTACAAAATTCAATGAAGACGTAACTATACGATTCGACTCTAAGAACGCCTATTTTTCTTTTGATTCGTTTGTGCTGGTTTGTCGTATGGTTGAAGGTAACTATCCTGCATACAAATCTGTTATTCCAAAGAATAACCAAAACAAAATGGTTATTAATAGACTCGATTTTCTTAACAGTACCAGAAGAGTGGCCGTTTGTTCCAATCAGGCAAGTAGTCAAGTCAAGCTGAAACTTTCCTACAATCAGCTTGTTATCTCAGCACAAGACCCCGATTTTTCTGTTTCTGCCAACGAAAGAATCAGTTGCCAGTATGAATCTGATCCCCTTGAGATTGGATTTAAGTCCACTTTTTTAATAGATATATTGAGCAACCTTCCGTACACAGACATTCTTATGGAGTTTTCAGATCCTACAAGGGCTGCATTAATCCTTCCGGCCGGGAATCATGACCAGGATGAAGAGATTGTTGCACTGTTAATGCCTATGATGATAACAGCCTAAATAGAGTTTGATCCTTTCAGATATGAAATTAAATTTAAAAAACCCAATACTTTTCTTTGATATTGAAAGTACCGGTTTAAATGTTGCAACGGACAGAATTGTTGAAATAAGTGTTTTGAAAGTCATGCCAAACGGCGACAGAGAAGTTAAAACAAGACGTATTAATCCTACAATTCCAATATCCCCGGAGGCACAGAAAATACATGGCATCTCTAACTCAGATGTAGCTGACTGCCCTACTTTCAAAGAGATAGCTAAAAGTCTTGCAAAATTTATGTCTGGATGCGATTTTGCCGGCTATAACTCCTCCAAATTTGACATCCCCATACTCGCTGAAGAATTTTTGAGAGCTGGAGTTGCTTTTGATTTTAAAAAAAGAAAACTCATTGATGTACAGACAATTTTCCATAAAATGGAGCAAAGAACATTAAGTGCTGCCTACAAATTTTACTGCAATAAGGATCTTGAAAACGCTCATTCTGCAGAGGCTGACACTATAGCTACTCTTGAAGTTCTTGAAGCTCAACTTGAAAGATATTCTGATATTCTAGTAAACGATATCGATTTCTTGTCAGAATTCTCAACAAAAAATAAATCCCTTGACTACGCAGGAAGAATTATTCTCAATGATAATGAAGTACCTACATTCAACTTTGGAAAATACCGGGGTAAAAGCGTTGAGTCTGTATTCAAGTCCGATCCAAGCTACTATTCGTGGATGATGAATGGAGATTTCACACTTGATACAAAGCAAGTTATTACTGAGCTTAAAATCAAATTTGAAAAAAGTAATAATCCTCAATGAATATTGTAGTATTTTCAGTTAATAACTCCGGATTTTATTTCAAGACTGACAATACTCTTGTAAAAGGATCAAAGGACTTTTTCGTCCCTGATATTGTAGAAAGACTTTATGTTTCTCCGTCATTTGTTGCAAAAATCAACAAGTCAGCCAAATGTGTCAGTTCGAATTATGCCGAAAGATATTATAATGAGACAGGAGTGGGTTGCGTTCTCTATCCACTTAATCTTATAGAAAGCTCCTCTTTACTTACCTCAGGTATAGCTCTCTCTCTCGATTATTCAGCATATACTTCCGAAAATTTCATGGACAAACATAAATTATCAGGAGATATAGTATTTAAATTTGGTGGTAATCAATTTGATTTTCCAACCGGAGCCGGAGATGATATTTTACGTAAGGTTAACCTTGCAATTGAAAGAATTACAAGATATTGCACTCTTAAAAGTGGAGATTTGATTTTTATAGAACTTGGGAAAATGAATGAAATATCAATCTCAGAAGAGATATCGATAATTTACTCTGAGCTTCCTCCTCTTTCTTTCTTTATCAGATAAGCAGCCTCTCGCCCTGCAGTATATCCTGTTGAAAATGCAATCTGAAGATTATAACCGCCGGTATCACCATCCAAATCAAGAACCTCTCCTGCAAAAAAAAGATTTGGATACCTCTTTGAAGACAGTTTTTTAGCAACAATTTCATTAAAAGACACACCTCCTGCTGTTACAACAGCTCTTTCGTATGAGGTAAATCCAGAAATATTCATCTGCCAACCTTTCATTTTTGAAGCAATTGAGTTTATTTTATTCTCAATGGAATTGCCCTCTGATATTACCTTACCTGGAATAGAAGAAATAAATGTCTCAATTAACTGTTCAGGCATATAATTCCTTAGTACTTTGCTAATAGACTTTTCAGAATTAAAATCTTTAGTAAGCCTGTTTACTAATAAAGATCTATCTAAAGCAGGCTTCAAGTCAAGAACAAGATATACTTTGTCATGGTTTATCAGTGATTGAACTGCTTTCCTGCTCACTTTGAAGCCTATTGATCCTTCAATCCCGTTATCTGTAAACTCGAGTTCTCCCATCTCTTCCTGTGCTAAATGCCCGTTAACAAAAAGTGACAGTGATACATTTTTTAGAATTAGCCACTTCAGAAGTGTATAATCAAAATCCGGTTTTAAGGCGGTAAGTGATGGAAAGCATTTATTAACTTTAATTCCAAGATCATTGGCAAAGTTATATCCATCACCAGATGATCCCGTTAAGGGATATGACAGGCCGCCTGTAGCTACAATAACTGTTTCTGCATTCTCTGTATAAAGTGTGTTTCCTTTTTCGTAAACGACACCTTTTACACGATCATCCTGATGAATAATATTTCTTACTTTAGCATTGCAAATAACTTCAACTCCCAAACTATAAAGGTGTTTCATCAATGTGTCGACAACATCAGAGGCAACACCAGAAGCAGGAAATACTCTGTCGCCCCTTTCAACAACACAAGGTAACCCTAATTTTTCAAAAAAATTTATAGTATCAATATTTGAAAAAGAGAAAAAAGATGGTTTTAAAAAATTCGGATTTGGATGGATATGAGAAGAAAATTCTTGCCAGGACTTTCTATTTGTAATATTGCATCTACCTTTACCAGTTATTCGAATCTTTCTTCCAGTCTTATCCATCTTCTCGAGAAGAAGAACAGAGACCCCGTTACTCGCAGCGGAGGCAGCAGCAAGCATTCCTGCTGCTCCTCCTCCTATTACGACAAGATCTCTTTCTTTCATCTCCTAATTTTAACTGTATATCATTGGCTTTGCTTTTCCAGTAAGCACTAAATACCCATTTTCTGCCAATGCAAACATTTCGTCTTCACCGGGATAAACCTTGACAGGTGCAATGAATTTAACCATCTCTTCAATTTGAGACATTAATCTGAGATTGTTAGCAATACCCCCAGTAAGAAGAATAGCGTCAACTTCTCCTTTCAAAACTGCGGCACATGCACCTATAGCCTTACCAACATTAAATACAAAAGCATCAGAAAGAAGAATGGCTTTTTCGTTACCTTCTTCAACCATTTTCTCTATGACATTGAAAGAATTTGTACCAAGGTGAGCCACCATTCCCCCTTCACCATTAATCATCTTTGAAACCTGTGCCAGTGAAAATTTGCCTGAAAAACAAAGTTCGGCAAGGGCTAAAGCTGGCAATGTGCCAGATCTTTCAGGAGAAAACGGGCCTTCTCCATTCAAAGCATTATTAACCTCTATCACTTCCCCTTTTCTATGTACCCCAACAGAAACGCCTCCTCCAAGGTGAGCAATTATCAGATTGAGATCTTCATACCGTCTGTTCAGAGACAAAGCATACTTTCTGCCAATTGCCTTATGGTTTAAAGCATGAAATATTGAAACTCTCTCAAAAAGCGGATGACCCGTAATTCGAGCTACAGGGATTAATTCATCTACAACAATAGGATCTGCAATGTAGGCTTTACAATTAGGAATAGTACCCGCAATATCTGCGGCAATGATAGCACCAAGATTGCTAGCATGTGCACCACTTCCTTTCTTTAAATCTTCAAGCATAGCTTCATTAACTTCATAGACTCCTGATTTGACAGGTTTTAGCAGACCTCCCCTTGCGACAATAACTGTTATTGAATCCAGTACTACACCATGACTATCTAAAGCCGATAATATAATTCTCTTTCTGAATTGAAATTGATCAGTAATTCTTTTAAAAGGCAAGAGTTCTTCGCTCGAGTGACGAAGAGTCTCAGTAAAAAGCTCACGTAAATCCTCGTATACAGCAATTTTAGTAGAGGTAGAGCCCGGATTAATCACCAAAATCTTATATGACATGACTGTGTTAGTTTGCAGTTAAAGCAGCCAGGGCTATAGAATTAAGTTTTGTATCGATACTATCGGATCTGCTTGAAAGCACACATGGCGCTTTAGCACCTGCAACCATTGCAGCAAGTCTTGTCCCTGTACAAAGTTGAGTATTTGTTTTGTAAAAGACATTAGCAGCCTCCAGATTTGGAAATATAAGACAGTCTGCATCTCCGGCAACAGGACTGACCAAATTCTTGACAGCTACAGCTTCTTGAGAAATAGCTACATCAAGTGCAAGAGGCCCGTCAACATAACAAGAAGCTATCTGGCCTCTCTCTGCCATTTTTGATATTATGGCAGCATCAATACAAGCAGGCATATTTGGAAGCATTTGTTCTGTTGCACACAATATAGCTACTTTTGGTTTCGCAATCCCTAAAGAATGAGCAGTCTTAACAACGTAATTTGTCATTGCAATTTTCTGAGTAAGATCTGGTGCAGGAATTACTGCAATATCACTTAATACAAGCAATTTATGATAATTGGGATTAGACAGAACCGACACATGACTTAAAACAGCTTTAAGAGGAAGCAATCCTTTTTCCTTGTTAAGTATAGCCCTCATATATTTGTCGGTAGAACATAATCCCTTCATCAAGATATCCCCTTCTCCAGCATTAATCAAATCAACAGCCATTGAAACAGCTCTAAGTTCATCATCATTAGGAACGATTCTAAAAATTGCCGGATCGATATTCTCTTTGGAACATACTTCCCGGATTCTCTTTTCATCACCGACAAGCGTTGCGTCTACAATGCCTGCTTCAATAGCCATTTTAACTGCATTAATCGTATGATCATCCACACCCCATGCTGCTACAAGCCTTTTTTTAGGTTTGTTTCTCAAATTGTCAAAAATTTGCTCAAAAGAACTAATCATATTTTAACTGTTTTATTATTTAATTTATTATTAATTTCACATGCATGACACAATAGCCATAGTATCCCTGGCTATAACGAGTTCTTCGTTGGTAGTTATAGCTGCCATTTTAACTTTGGAACCAGGCTTAGAAATTATCACGTCCCTTCCCCTTGCATTTTTGTTTGAATCAACGTCAAAATCAAGTCCCATATATTCAAGACGAAGCCCAACCATCTCTCTGAGATGTGGATCATTTTCTCCGATGCCTCCTGTAAAAATTATCAAATCAACACCATTCATGGCTGCCGTATAAGCTCCAATATATTTCAAAACCCTATAATACAATATATTAAGGGCAAGAGCTGCTCTTTCGTCTCCTTTCGCAGCAGCATCTTCAATGTCTCTTGCATCAGAAGATTTGCCAAATACTCCTAAAAAGCCACTTTTTTTATTTAGAATTTTATTCATTTCATCAGCACTTAGTCCTTCCTTTTCCTGGATAAAAGTGATGATCCCAGGATCGATATCACCACATCTAGTCCCCATGATAACCCCTTCAAGAGGGGTAAAACCCATTGAAGTATCAATGGATTTGCCGTTTTTTATAGCAGTTATCGAACCTCCGTTACCAAGATGACAAGTTATAATTTTTGATGTATTATAGTCCAAACCTGTCAACAAACAACCCTTTTTTGCCACAAACTGATGACTTGTACCATGAAATCCATACCTTCTAATTTTATACTTTGTATAATACTCATAAGGGAGTGGATACATATATGCATAATTAGGCATAGTTTGATGAAATGAAGTGTCAAAAACAGCAACTTGTTTCATGCCGGGAAGAAGTGTTTCTATTGCGCGTATCCCAAGCAAGTTAGCAGGATTGTGCAGGGGAGCCAGTTCACACAGTTTTTCAATCTTTTCAATTACATCAGAATCTATTAATCTGCTTTCGCTAAAGAATTCACCCCCATGAGCGACACGGTGCCCTACAGCTTGAATGTCCTGAAGAGAATTCAAGACTCCCTGTGTGGGATCTGCCAGAATATTTAAAACTTGTTTAATGCCGACAGTGTGATTTTCAATGGGCATTTCAACTTCATAATTAGGCCTCCCATTAACTTTATGGGTAAGTATTCCTTTGTCAAGGCCAATTCTTTCTACAATTCCCTTTGCCATTAATGCGTAGTCAGAATCACTCTTCATGTCAAGAACCTGATACTTGATTGAAGAGCTTCCGCAGTTTAGAACCAATAAAATCATATGTTATTAAAATTAAAAAAATCAGTAAAAATCTGAAATTAGAATTCACAAAGTTATTAATAATTGCTCATTTAAAGCCAATAATTATAAAAATAAATCTATTTTTACCCAAAATGAGAACGATGGAAAGTGGGAAGGTAGATATCACCTCTGACATTGAGGCCATAAGCAAAGCTCCTGCATTTACATTTATACTGTTTTATCTTGCAGGAATTCTTACAGGAAGCAGATATTTCATTCAATCAACAATTTTGGTAAAGATTATAGTACCTCTTGTTGTATTAGTTTTTTTAATTATATCAATTGGATTTAAAAAAAGAAACATAATCACAGAGCTTCTTCTTCCTGTTTTACTTTACCTGTCCATGTTTACAGCAGGTTGGATCAATATTGAATATTCAAAGCATATAAATAAAAGTGCTAATTTTTCAAAAGTTGCAAATATTGAGGCACTTAATGCTCAATGTAAAATTACAGGAAAAATCTTGGAAAAAGAGAGGAGTTATCAAACAGAAGCACGTCTTATCGATTATGACGAAAAAATAATTCTCTATATCGATAAAAATGTTGATCGAAAATCTTTTGAAATTGGCGATACTCTTGAAGGCATTATAAGACCAAAAAAAATCAACAACTTTTCAAATTCAACTTTTGATTATGCAGGTTATATGGGGAAAAAGGGGTTCTTTACAACATCTTATGTAAAAGCAGGTCAAGTTGCTGTTCGTAAGGCATCCAAACTATCTTTAAAAGAGAAAATCATTAAAATAAGAGAAACTTATATTGATTATTTATTGAAGAATAAACAATTTTTTCATGAAAAGGCTGTTCTTATTGCACTCACTATTGGAGATAAGTCTCTTATTGACGGTAATACAAAAAAAGCATTTTCAAATTCAGGGACAATGCATTTGACGGCTGTCTCAGGACTGCATGTCAGCTTTATTTATTCTCTTATTTCGTCCATATTGGGATTTATGGGAATGAGCAGACTTGCCAAAATTATAAGATTTATAATTGTATCACTGACTGTCTGGACTTATACTGCTCTGGTAGGATTTACACCATCCATAATGAGAGCAGCATTGATGGCAACTATTTATGAACTGTCATCAATAATGGAGAGAGAAGGCAGCAGCTTAAATACACTTTCTGTCAGCGCTCTTATAATAACGATAGTTCAACCTGAATCCCTGTTTGAACTTGGTTTTCAGCTCTCATTTGCTTCTCTTCTTGCCATTATATTTATTCACCCAAAAATTGTTAAATTAAATTCCACAAAAAATATCATAGTTAAATATATATGGAATACCATTTCAATGTCACTCGCATGCCAAATCGGGACATCTATTATAACTATTTATCATTTTCGTTTTGTGCCAACCTATTTTTTAATTACAAATTTGATTGCAATTCCTGTTTCTGGTCTTATTCTTTATCTTGCTGCAGTGCATTTATTTGCTTTATGGGTCGGGCTATTTCATGAACAGATGATGAATATTATTATTCATTTAACCAAGATTCTTCTTTATACAGTAAACCGGATTGAATCTCTCCCTTTAGCCATAATAAACTGTAGAATAAACAGCGGTCAAGCTGTAATATTGTCTGCATTATTATTTATATCTGTATTAAATATCCCAAAAGATGAGAACACAAGAAGATTGTCTGTCAAAGCCCTGATTATCACATTTATAATATCTCTTTTAAAATGATTATCTGCTTATAGTCTTTTATTAAAAAAATATTTTAATAAAAATTTTGTATTTCAGTTTTTTATTTAACTTTGTGACGTTAACTAAACATTTACTTATTAATTATTTACTACCGTTTCCATGAACATTTTTGTTTCAAGTTTAAGTTTCCGTGCTAAGAAGGAAGATTTAGCCGAACTATTTACACCTTATGGCGAAGTTACTTCTGCCAGAATTATCTTCAACAGAGAAACCCGTCGATCAAAAGGATATGGCTTCGTTGAAATGCCAAATGAGCAAGAAGGAAATGCAGCTATTTCAGCACTTAACGGTTCAGAACATATGGGACGTACAATCAACGTTGCCGTAGCTAATGACCGTCCTTCAAAAGCAGATGCAGAATAGAAATATTCGATGTGTCAGATAAAAGAGGGTTCTTTTAAATAAAGTTCCCTCTTTTTTTTAAATATTGTCTGTTAACTTTTGCACAAGTTTGAGATTTGAAAAAAATTCTCGTGCGAAAACTCTTATAACAGTGTAAGCAGGAATTGCTACCAACATACCGATTATTCCGCCAATACTCCCTGCAATAAGTATGACCAGAAAAATCTCAAGAGGATGTGCTTTTACACTATTTGAATATATAAATGGCTGAAAAACAAACACATCTATTTGATGAGCGATTAAAAAAATCAATGCTACCATAAGAATGAAATTTCCTCCTCCAGGCGTTGTAACTCCACGTTCCACAAAAGCCATAATTGTTCCAAAAGCACCTCCTGTTAGAGGTCCTATATAAGGAATTACATTTAAAACTCCAGCAAGAAAAGAGACTGCTATGGATAAAGACCAGCCTACCCCTGCAATAAAATGCAGAGCAAGAGAGTTAATAATAGTTATTAAAATGGCTTCAATGCTGATTCCGATAAAATACCTGGCCAAAAGCTTATTAATAGAATCCAAAGCTCTGGAGACATTTTCGACGTATTTGTCTGGAAAAAAAGCAAGCACCATATCATTAAACATATTCTCCTCTTTAATAAAGAAATATGAAATAAAAATTATTACAAATACAGCAATTCCAAATTGAATAATTATTGTAGTCAATGAGTTAAAAATATTAGTTATAACTCCCACATCCACCAAACCATCAAACTGATTTATAACAACATCTTCTACCCTGAATGACGAATCCAGAGCGGGAAACCATTTATGAAGCAAAGCATTAAATTGATCCATTGTCGGAGAAAGTTCTTTACCTAATGACTGAAAATCAATATTACTAATATTTGACATAAGTTGCCCGACTAAAGGTGTTATCAAAAAGAAAAGGCTGAAAAATACCGCTACAAGGAATATTAATGTCAATCCTGCAGCCAGACTGTTGGGCATAAAGTGTTTACCCAATTTGATTTTAAGCAACAGATTTTTTAATGGTTTCCCTATTATCGAAAGAACTGCCGAAACTAGAATATAAATCAGAATATTACTGAAATACCATGCTAAAAAACAGACAATCAGGGCAATTGATATACCCATAATATATTTTGCCAACTGATTCATCCAAAAAGGCTTTATTGACAAAAGTAAGAAATTTTTATATTTTTGTGACACAGACTTTAATACTTATTTAATTTACTCGCATGAAAAGGCTTTTAATAACTTTATTCTTATTAGTTAATATCTCGTTACTTTCTGCTAATGAAGGAATGTGGCTTCCATCCCTGATTAAAGACAGGATTCCTGAAATGAGAAAAATGGGTTTTAAACTTTCTTCAGAAGACATCTACAGTATCAATAAAGCTTCTATGAAAGATGCGATTGTTCATTTTGGAGGAGGTTGCACAGGAGAATTAATTTCCGAAAAAGGACTTCTCATCACAAATCATCACTGTGGATTCAGTTACATACAGTCTCACAGCACAGTAGAACGCGATTATCTGAAAGACGGATTCTGGGCAATGAACATGGAAGAAGAACTGCCAAATAATAATCTTACAGTAAGTTTTCTTGTAAGAATGGAGGATGTTACCGATGGTGTTCTAAAATCATATCTTCCTTCGATGTCTGAACCTGAAAGGCAGAAAATAGTTGCTGAAAATTCAGCAAAAATCATAGAGAATGCAACTAAAGGGACTACTTACAAAGGAAGTATCGAATCTTTGTATTATGGTAACCAGTATTTTCTGTTTATATATGAAACATTTTATGATATTAGACTTGTGGGCGCACCTCCATCTTCAATTGGAAAATTCGGGGGTGATACAGATAATTGGATGTGGCCAAGACACACCGGAGACTTTTCAATTTTTAGAATATATGCTGACAAGGATAACAGACCTGCAAAATATTCAAAAAATAATGTTCCGTACAGACCTAAAAAATATTTTTCTATATCTACAACCGGAATAAATGAAGGAGATTTTACTCTTGTTTATGGTTTCCCGGGCAAAACGCAGGAATACTTAATGAGCAGGGCAGTCAAATACATCTCTGAAGTTTCAAACCCTCACAAGATTAAACTTCGAACTCTAAGGTTGGATGTCCAAAAAGAGTATATGTCTCAAAATCAAGAAATAAGAATAATGTATGCGGCCAAGAATGCTAACGTTGCCAATTCATGGAAAAAATGGCAGGGAGAGATGAATGGAATTAAGAGAATGAACATTGTCGATAAGAAAACGGAGTATGAAAAACGTTTCAATGAATGGGCAAAGAATAGAGAGGAATACAATAATATTATATCTAAACTGGATTCCTTATACAAAATGCTTGAGCCATATTCTTTTGCTAATGACTATAATAACGAAGCAATTAATTCAAATGAAATATTGAAGTTTGCCGGATCTCTGCTACCCTGTTTTAAGGGAAAAGACGGAACTATTAAAAATGAAGACAAAGATTCGGTAAAAAACTTGATTGAACTTTTCTTTAAAGACTATTACCTGCCTATAGATAAAAAATGCTTTGTTTTGTTAATTGATGAATATAGAAAAAATATTCCGTCTAAATTTCAACCCGAATATTTTATATCAAAGATGCGTGAACATGCAGGAGATATATACAAATTTGCCGACTATATCTTTGATAATTCCATATTTGCCAATCAATCTCAATGCATGAAAATATTGCAGGATTCTGTTACAATCGCCACAATTCTTAATGATCCTGCTGTTGAAATGTACGTCGCCTTTAAACGAAAATTTGATGAGGACATAAAGCCTGAATACAATAGGTTAAACAATCAAATTACACTTCAGTACAGAAGTTACATGAAAGGTCAAATGGAATTTGACAAAGCAAAAGATTTTTATCCTGATGCTAACTCAACTCTTAGGGTTGCATACGGTAAAGTATCGGGCTATCGCCCTGCTGATGGAATATACTACAAACCTTATTCTACTTTGGAGGGTATAATAGAAAAAGACAATCCTCAAATTTACGATTATAATATTCCACAAAAAATGAGAGATATTCACAAAAATAAAGACTATGGCAAATGGAATATAAATGGTACAGTACCGGTATGTTTTATTGCCAATAACCATACATCAGGCGGAAATTCCGGGAGTCCTGTCATTAATGGGAAAGGAGAATTGATCGGAATCAATTTTGATCGTGTATGGGAAGGAACCATGAGTGATGTTGCATATGACCCGGAAATGTGTAGAAATATTTGTCTCGATATAAGATACGTCATGTTTTTAATTGACAAATATGCAAATGCCCAATGGATTTTGGAAGAGATTATGCACACATCGAAATGAAAAGTTCATCTTGCGTAGGCACATCTATTTTTAGCTTATTTCTGAAGAGTAGAAAAAACGTTAGAAAAAAACAGCAGTGGCGTAGGTGAGCTGTCATTTGTGAAAGGCATGTCTGCAATCATTATAAAAACAGAAGCTTTCCTACTGAATATCAGCAATAAAACTCTCAAATTGCAAGGGATCTCTATCATAGAAATGTATCCAGTGATAATCGCTGCTTAAAATCAAAAATTAGGAAATGAAAAAGAGGGGCCAAAAATTGCTTTTTGTACACCCTCTCTTGTTTTAAAACAAAATTACTGTCTTGTTTACTTCTTATTTTCGTTGAGATAGTTTGTATATTTTTCAAGATTAGCTTTGTAATCGTCTCCCTTTTCTCTGAAACGGAAATATATGTTTTTAAGATACTCTGCAACAACAAGTTTTACTTCCTTATCTGAAGTAGAGGCAAAGCAAGTCTCAAAAGGTTCTATTGCAGCCATTAAATTATCTTCAAGTTGTTTAACAAGTGCTTCATACTTATTGTCATCAACTTCTTCTGTAGCAGCGGCCTGTATCTCAACTGCTCTGTCATAATAGGCTGCTCCAATGGCAAATGACCCAAAATAGTATGACTTGTCAATCTCTACAGATTTTTTGTAACATTCAATAGCCTTGTCAATATTTTTTAGATTTTTCCAAACATTGCCCTCAGCATAGTACAGACTTGCATTATTAGGTTCGTTTTGTTGAGCCTGGGATATAAGAGTCAATACCTTGTTCGGATCGTCATTTGACTCAAGATAACTGTTGATAAGCATAACAAGTATGCTCTGATTTGTAGGATATTTTGTAAACCCTGCTTGAAGCACTTCTTTTGCCTTTTCTACATTTCCGGAAGATTTATATGCCTCTGCGAGAGAAGAGTATATATCACCCTTTGCATCATAACCATTTTCAATAGACATTTGTAAAAATTTCACAGCTCTGTCGTACTCTTTGCCCATTAAGGCTGTCAGACCTGTATAATACATCATTACTGTATCAGGCTGATTAATAAGCTGATTTGAACTTATGTTAACAGAACCTTCAAAATTGTAAGATGCTTTCTTAAAATCACCAAGTGTATAAGCTGTCATAGCTTCAGCCTGATAACGATTCTTCATTGCTAACAGTCTGTCTGCAATATCCTTGGCTTTAGCTTTTTTTGCATCGAGTTCAGATGCTTTTAAAAGAGCCGCTACTCCTTCGTCAATAGGATTACCGGTAATATAGTTCTTAGTCTGAACAAAACAGGCCAGTGTGCCATCTTGATTATAATATAGTTCCTTATCATCATAAATGTCGACTGTATACTTGACATCCAAAACTGTTCTGTCTTCTGTGGAAATAATCCTCTGATCCTTAAGAAGCAGTTTAATTTCATTTCTTGAAGCCCCATTCCAAATGGACTTCACAGGGGTGTCATAAATTGCAGCACAAGCGTCTGCAAGCTTTATCCAAGTTGCAGGATTTGTACTTTTCTTGGCATCAGCTGACTCTTTAAGTGCCTTTTCATAATTCTTAATGGCATCTGCTACCTCTTTGGTTTGGGCAGACAATTGCAGTGAAAAAAGCAATGTCAATGCTAATAATATTTTTTTCATTGTAATATTTTGGTGTTGATTGTTGTTAATAAATTTTTTATTGATTTCTATCGCTTAATATTCATTCAAGTTCTTCTGTTTCAACAGGTTTGTCTTCGCTCTTGTTAACACGGCAAACAGCGGCAATACTGTCTCCCTCTTTTATGTTAATCAATTTAACTCCTTGAGTTGCTCTTCCTGAAACCCTTATTGAAGAAACTTCAAGTCTGATTGCAAGACCGGATTTGGTAATAATCATTAAATCATTATCATCAGAAACATCTTTAATGGCAATTAATTTACCTGTCTTTTCAGTAATATTGAGCGTTTTAACACCTTTACCTCCTCTGTTCACCACTCTGTAGTCATCAAGTAGTGATCTCTTGCCATAACCGTTTTCACTCACAACAAGCACATGTCTTGTTTCACAACTGCCGTTACTATCTGTGTCAACACAAATCATACCAATAACTTCATTGTCTTCATCAATATTTATACCCTTTACACCGGCACCGGTTCTTCCTATAGCTCTGACGCAACTTTCATTAAACCTTACACATTTACCTTCCCTTGATGCAAGAAGAATCTCATTTTTGCCATTTGTGAGAATTGCCTCGAGTAGTTCATCGTTTTCTTTGATAGTGATAGCATTAACTCCATTTGTTCTTGGTCTTGAATAGGCCTCGAGAGAGGTCTTTTTGACTATCCCCCTTTTTGTACAAAGTACTATGAAGTTATTGATGATATATTCTTTGTCTGAAAGATTGTTGACATTAATAAAGGCACACGCTTTGTCATCAGGTTCAATATTAATGACATTCTGTATCGCACGGCCTTTGGATGTCTTGGAGCCTTCAGGAAGATCATAAACTTTAAGCCAGTAACACTTACCTTTTTTTGTGAAGAAAAGCATCGTGCTGTGCATATTGGCTACATAGATATTTTCAATAAAATCTTCATCCCTGGTCGCTCCTCCCTTAACACCAACACCTCCCCTGTTCTGAGTCCTGTATTCATTGAGAGGAGTTCTCTTTATATATCCCAGATGCGAGATAGTAATAATAACATCTTCATCTGCATAAAAATCTTCAGGATTAAACTCATCTTCAGAAAGTTCTATCATTGTTCTCCTTGGATCTGCATATTTGGTTTTTAGTTCCTGAAGCTCATCCTTGATTATCTGCATCTGGAGAGACACTTGTGAAAGGATTTGATTTAAATATGCAATCTGGTGCTCGAGTTCTTCATATTCACTTTGCAATTTTTCCCTTTCAAGACCGGTCAGTTGACGCAGTTTCATCTCCACAATTGCTGATGCCTGCTGTTCGGTAAAAGAGAACCTCTCCATAAGAGAGTTCCTTGCATCTTCTACTCTTTTTGACCCTCTGATGATGGCAATAACTTCATCGATAAAATCAAGAGCCTTTAACAGGCCTTCAAGTATGTGAGCTCTTTTTTCAGCCTGTTCAAGTTCAAATCTTGAACGACGGAGAATAACGTCATGTCTGTGTCTGACATAATATTTGATAATTTGCTTTACACTTAAAATCCTTGGACGTCCATCTACAAGAGCAATATTATTGACCGAGAAACTTGACTGCATTTGAGTGTACTTGAAGAGCATGTTTAAAACAACGTTTGCGACTGCACCCATTTTCAGTCTTATAACAATCCTCATCCCCTTTCTGTCACTCTCGTCATTTATATAAGCAATACCATCAATTTTTTTGTTTTCGACAAGTTCTGCTATTTTTTCGATCATTTCACGCTTATTGACCATATATGGTATCTCAGTAACCACAATAGTCTCTCTCCCACTATCGTTAACCTCAATTTCTGTTTTAGCACGTACAATAATTCTACCCCTTCCCGTTTCAAAATAGTCCCTTATTCCTTGAGTGCCCTGGATGATGCCACCAGTAGGAAAGTCAGGACCCTTAAGATATTTGAGCAGTTCCTCAGCAGATATTTCATTGTTGTCGATATAGGCACAAATAGCATCCACCACTTCACCCAGATTGTGAGGTGGCATGTTTGTAGCCATACCAACAGCTATTCCTGATGCACCATTGAGTAAAAGAAGCGGAGCTTTTGAAGGCATTACTGTTGGTTCAAGAAGTGACTCATCGAAATTTGGCTTCATTTCGACAGTGTTTTTGTCAAGATCAGCCATCACCTCTTCTGCAATTTTTCGAAATTTAGCCTCAGTATACCTCATGGCTGCTGCAGAGTCTCCATCTATTGAACCAAAGTTACCCTGCCCATCCACCAACATGTATCTCATACTCCAATCCTGAGCCATCCTGACCATTGCGTCATAGACACTCGAGTCACCATGAGGATGATACTTTCCAAGAACTTCTCCCACAATACGTGCCGATTTCTTATATCCACTACCTGAAGTAAGTCCAAGTTCGGACATGCCATATAAAACTCTTCTGTGCACCGGTTTGAGACCATCTCTCACATCCGGTAAAGCTCTTGACACTATCACTGACATAGAATAATCTATGTAAGCGCTCTTCATCTCATCCTCAATATTTATCTTGATAATTTTTGGATTGTTATCAGATTCTTCAATCATTTTTAATTCTCTTTCAGCTTAAAAAAAGTCTGCTAAAGTACTAATAAAATATCATCTGAACAAATTGTATTGCTGATTGTCTTTAATTAGATTTGCAATAAATTTTTATGGTAATGGACTTACATCTTTCGAACGAACTTAATGAAATTCTTTCGTATAGCAAAGAGGAAGCAATGAGACTTGGCAGCTATACTATTGACAACGATCATATACTTTTAGGTATCCTACGGCACCAGGATAATTCAGCATTTGAAATACTTATCAGATCAGGGGTCGACTATAAAGAGTTGAAAAAGAGAATAGAAGAAAGAATTACAGCAGGAGAAATTGTTCCATTTGAACAATCTGACAAACTTAATCTTTCAAAAGGAGCCGATAATTCTCTAAAACTAATGTACCTTGAAGCAAAGTCGCTTAACGAGGCACAACCAGGCCCTATTCATCTGCTTCTGGCAATTCTAAGGAGTAACGATGCATATGCCATACCAATACTTAAAGAATTTAATGTCACATACGACAGTATAAGATCTTTACTCAAGGGAAAGGAAAACGTTATCCCTGAAACAGGTATGGAAACTGCAGGAGAAATAAACAGCTCTGTTTCATCTGAGAACGTGTCAAAAATTTCAAAAGGGCCAAAGTTAACAAGTGATACTCCTGTAATAGACAGTTTCGGGTTTGACATGACAGCTGCTGCACTTGAAGGAAAGCTCGATCCTGTAGTTGGAAGAGAAAAGGAAATTGAAAGACTGGCACAAATACTTGGACGCAGAAAAAAAAATAATCCAGTTATAATTGGAGAACCAGGAGTCGGCAAATCTGCTATAGCTGAAGGTCTTGCACTAAGGATTGCTCATCGCAATGTATCAAGAGTCCTGCTTAACAAAAGACTTATATCTCTCGATATAGGATCTATCGTTGCCGGCACAAAATACAGAGGACAATTTGAAGAGAGAATGAAGGCAATTCTTAATGAACTATCCAAAAATCCTAATATTATTTTATTTATAGATGAACTCCACACCCTTGTAGGTGCCGGCGGCGCTTCTGGTTCACTGGATGCCGCAAATATGATGAAACCTGCTCTTGCAAGAGGAGAAATTCAATGTATTGGTGCTACTACACTCGATGAATATCGTGAATATATCGAAAAAGACGGTGCATTAGAACGACGATTCCAGAAAATAATGGTTGAGCCCACCAGTTATGACGAAACTCTCAATATTCTAAGAAATATTAAGGAGAGATACGAAAAACACCATAATGTAATCTATACCGATGATGCTCTTGTTGCCTGTATTAAGCTTTCACAAAGGTATATTACTGACAGGTGTCTTCCTGACAAAGCTATCGATGCAATGGACGAAGCCGGGTCAAGAGTTCATCTGAAGCATTTACAAGTTCCCGACTCAATTGTCAAAATTGAAAGTGAAATTGAACCAATCCGCAAACAGAAAAAACTTGCCGCAAGCAATCAGCAGTTTGAGAAAGCAGCAGAATTAAGAATGATTGAAAAACAGATGATGGATGAACTAGAAGCTTCTCAAAACAAATGGAATGAAGAACAGACTAAAAATCCTCCAGTCGTTAACTCAAATGATGTCGCAGAAGTACTTTCAATGATAACATCTGTTCCAATTCACAGACTGGCAGAAAAAGAGGGAGACCGACTTGCCAGAATGGGTGAAGCTATTAAAAGAAAAATTATTGGTCAAGATGAAGCTGTCGATAAGGTAGTGAGAGCAATTCAAAGAAACAGGGCAGGTTTGAAGGATCCAAACAAGCCTATCGGGACTTTTCTATTTCTTGGCCCTACAGGCGTTGGAAAAACGCAACTGGCAAAAACTCTTACCGAATTTATGTTTGATTCTGTTGACAATCTGATACGAATCGACATGAGTGAATATATGGAAAAGTTTGCTGTCAGCAGATTGATAGGAGCACCTCCGGGTTATGTGGGATATGAAGAGGGCGGCCAACTAAGCGAAAAAGTCAGAAGGAAACCCTATTCTGTAGTATTGCTCGATGAAGTTGAAAAGGCACATCCTGACATTTTCAATCTTTTACTGCAAGTTCTTGATGAGGGGAGACTGACAGACAGTAACGGCAGACGCATTGATTTCAGAAACACTCTTCTCATTATGACTTCTAACATAGGAAGTAGAGAGGTTAAAGATTTTGGGGCAGGACTTGGATTTTCAAATACCACCAAACGTAACATTAATGATAATACCAGGCAGATTATCGAGAAAGCATTAAAAAAGACATTTTCTCCAGAATTTTTGAACAGACTGGATGAATATATACTGTTCAATCCACTTTCAAAAGATGATATTTGTAAAATCATTGATATAGAACTTGATGATCTTTTCAGAAGAATTGATACTATTGGATACAAGTTATCAATTGATGATAAAGCCAAAATGTTTGTCGCCGATATGGGATATGATCCTCAGTTGGGAGCACGGCCATTAAAACGAGCCATTCAAAAATATATAGAAGATCCACTCGCAGAAGCTATAATAACCGGGAAATTCAAGCTTGGAGATGAATTACATATGGAACTTGATACTGATATGGAAGATCCTTCAAAATATCCTGATAAACTTAAAGTCACTCTTGTGTCTAACTAAAAGTTCGGTTTTATCAATTTTAGACAGTAATCTTTTGGGTACTCTCTCAAAAGATTTACTGTCTAAATAATAAGTTATATTACAGTTAGTATCCAATACTTTAAAACCAAGTTTAATATAAGCGTTGCCATCACCCCAGCTTCTGTCTGCATATGACATTATCTCTTGGGGAACCTCTTTTTGAATAAAAAAATTAAGCAGCTTTCCCATCCCTCCTACTACCCTGAAGTCTGCAACATTTGCATACCTCACCCACTCATAAGATTTAACATTAGTACCTTCTCTATTGATGATTTTTGGCCCCGAAAATGTTGCCACAGCAACAAGCGACTCACTTTTAACTGTCTCATAATCTCCAGTTGCAAAGAGGCCGTATCTGTAATTGCTTCGAGTATAGCCTAACAAATGATTGGCATTTAAAAATTTGATGGAATCGGCAACAGATATTTCTTTTGCAATACATTTTCTGGCATAAATTGTTTTTTGTAACCCAAGATTGGCTTTCAAACGGTTTTTAACAATCTCTCTTTTGTTGATCCACTCCTCTTCAAAAATAGTAATGTCGACATTTGCAGTAAAGTCATCCTGAGTCTCCGATTGACAATATATCGGAACTAGTCTGACAGATAGCTGCTCATCTGAATGAAGACTTCCATATTTCTGAACGATGAAAGTCATACCCATTCTTTTAAAAGTCAAAGAATAGTCTATCAAAAAATCCAAAAATTGATATAAAAAGTCCTTGTCCACTATTATTCAATACCTTTATATCGTATATTATTATACTTTTTGCAAATTTAGCCTAATTATAAAATAAAGGAAAGTAAAATTTGGAAATAAAACCAATAAGCAATATCTTTGCGCTCCCTATCAAAGATTCAGTAGCTCAGCAGGTAGAGCACAACACTTTTAATGTTGGGGTCCTGGGTTCGAATCCCAGCTGGATCACAAAAAATGTCCGAAATAATGGACAAAAACTATACAAAACCTACAATGTCAGATGATTGTAGGTTTTGTGTTTTCGATTTGTCCTGAATAATAGTCAAAAAATGGTCATAATTGGGCACTCTTCTGTGACTAATTCGTGACCCATTTTAAAAACACAAAATAGGTCACAAATTGACACTGGAATTGCAAACTTTTTTGGACATAGAGTTAAGCAATATTTAATAAATTCGTTTTTGTTTTATAAAAATAATCCCAGAATTCATCTATTGTAAGGTTGTTAAGAGCAGAGTGCCTTCGTTTTGTAATGGTCTATGGTACGAAATATTAAATTCCTAACACATTTATATTGTGTTTTTTATAGCGGTCGGTTCAGAAATCTATGGGTATAGTTAGGATACCTATTTTCTACTTACCCTATGCCTTCGGTGACTGTACTATCCTTGGTGTTATGCGTTTGTTAAAAATTTCTTATATGCGCTATTTTTTATTATCTCAACAGCCTTCTGATAGTCATTTTTATTTATTTTAATAATAATGTTCTCTATCGGATTAAATCCCGAATAGATATTTAATACAGAAGATGCTGGATTATCTGAGACCAGTACCGAATAAACCTGAGAGGCTTCTAATAAAACCTGAATATCTTCGGCTATTACCATATCACATGTCTCTAGCAAAATTGTTAAATCGTTGTCCATTGTATATATTTTTTAAAAGCATAACTTGTATAATTCTCACCAATGTTTCTTTTCCCATAATTTTTCTTTTTGCGTAAAATTAAATATTAATTAGTTGCTCCGCAAGTTGTAGGGTTTTTTGGGAGCAGGTCATCAAGAAACAGATCCAAAGGATAGAGACAGAGAATGAGATATTAAAAAAAGCTTTGGGCATCATCTCCAAGAGCGACCGTTGATTTAAAAGAGGCACAACCGAAGGTTTTCTCTATCTTACAAGTGTGTTGGATCTTTTTGACAGGAATGCTATTGGTTGGTCAATGAGTAATGGACTGAGCTGTCAGAAAACTGTGATACCTGCCTTAAATATGGCATTAAAACACAGGAAAAAATGCAAAGACCTTCAAAACATTAAAGACTGAACTGATTTACGGAAGTAAAAGATTAAACAAGGAACAGACAAGAATTGCAATCTTTGAATACCTTACAATAGATGAATTCTGGGATAATTTTTATAAAACAAAAACTAATTTATTAAATGTTGCTTAACTCTTTGTCCAAAAAAAGTTTACAATTCCAATACGGATTTAGAACTCCTTCGCTAAAAAAAAGAATTTCTGCAAGAACATCAGTAAAAAGGCACATATGATTGATTTAAGTCAATCAAATTTAATTAAAAAAATCTTGCGTACCTATTTGCGTACCTTTTTTTTGATATTTCGCGATATTTGCGAGATATTAAAAAAGGCTAAAACACTGATTTTGCAGCACTTTAGCCCTTGTGAAAATTTAATCTTGTAGCCCCACCGCGACTCGAACGCGAATTTGAAGTTTAGGAAACTTCCGTTCTATCCCTTGAACTATGAGGCCTTGCAAAGGTTTGCAAAGATATAAACTTTAACAGAACAAAACCAATATTTGTGCTGCGAGGACTCTCAAAAACATTGTAAGAGGATAGACTGTAGCATAGCTTACCGCCGGCAAATCGTTATCAGAAGCGGAATTTGCATATGCAAGTGCAGGTGGATCTGTTGTACTTCCTGCTATAAGTCCCATAAGTGTGAAATAGTCAAGTTTATAAACTACCCTCCCAATGATTCCAACAATTAAAATTGGTATGACTGTGATAAAGAAACCATATAATATCCACATTGCACCCCCGCCATTAACTATTGTTTCAACAAAGTTTGAACCTGCATCAAGTCCAACGCAGGCTAAAAAGAGAGAAATACCTACCTCTCTCAACATGAGATTGGCACTAACAGTGGTGTATGTAACTATTTTTAACTTAGGCCCGAACTTGCCAATTAATATTGCAACTATCAGTGGCCCTCCGGCAAGACCAAGCTTAATGGGTTGTGGTATGCCGGGGATCATGATTGGAATAGAACCAAGAAATATTCCAAGTACTATACCCAAAAATATTGCTATAAGATTAGGCTCGCGAAGCTTCTTCATTGAATTGCCAAGAAGTTTGGCGGCACCATCAATTGACTCTTGAGTACCTACAATTGTAAGTCTGTCACCTATCTGTAAAGCTGTATTGGGTTTTGCAAGAAGATCCACACCGGCTCTGTTTATCCTTGTCACAGTAATTCCAAAGGCCTTTCCCAATTTTAACTCGGCAAGGGTTTTTCCGTTTACTTTATTGTTTGTAACTAAAACTCTCCTTGGCACAATATCAACGTCAAATATACCCCATTCTTCCTCTGTCATTTGAATCTCCTTACCAAAAAAATTGATAATTGTTTCTGTGTCTCTTTTTTGTGCAATTACCAAAATTCTGTCTCCCTCGTTAATAACCGTATCTGCCTTGGCAATAACAATTTTGTCATCCTTTCCTTTAACTCTCGATATTACATAATCGAGATCAAGGAGAGGTTTTATTTCCTCTATTGTTTTACCAGCTAACTTGCTGTTTTCCACAACAATATAACATCTGACTGTTTCAACCGGGTTGTTTTTTTGCTGTTCAATAATCCTCTCATTTTCCGATTTAGGTGTAATGGAAAAGATTCTTTTTATTGCTATCATTGAAAGGATTATACCAATTACACCCAACGGGTACGAAAGAGCATAACCCGTAGCTATAGATGGATCAGAAGAACCGTACATTTCAACATAAGTCTGCTGAGCAGCACCAAGTCCCGGCGTATTTGTTATGGCACCAGACATTATACCAGCCATTGTAGAGACAGGTAATCCTGAAATATCTTTAATAACTATCGTTACTACTACCCCCAGTATAACGATCAGTACTGCAAGCATATTAAGTTTCAACCCCCCTCTTTTGAGCGATGCAAAAAATCCTGGTCCTACTTGTAAGCCAACACTGTAAACAAATAGAATTAATCCAAACTCCTTAACAAAATGAAGTGTTTCAACATTGATATTCAAACCAAAATGACTGAATGCAATTCCGACAAACAAAATCCAGGTAACGCCAAAAGAAATACCGGAAATTTTAATTTTTGACAAAATCAGTCCAAGGGTAATAACGAACGAAAGAATAATTACAGATTGAGCCACGTTAATTCCAAAAAAAAGATTATGAATCCACTCCATTATTATAATTATAGTTTTTTACAAAATTAGCCAATTAATTAAAATTCTCAACGAAGAGTTGTTTTGAAAAAATATTTGTATCTTTGCAGACCTAAAAAATGGTTCTGTAGCTCAGTTGGTAGAGCACGACACTCTTAATGTTGGGGTCGTGGGTTCGAGACCCACCGGGACCACAAAAATGTAAACTGTAATCAAATATGCTGATTGCAGTTTTTTATTTAATTTTACAACAATAAGTAATAAAAATTTTTAAGTATGAATAATTTTATTTTTCAAAATCCCACTAAACTGGTTTTTGGGAAAGGGACTATTGAACATATTAGTACTGAAATTCCTGCCAACAAAAAAGTTTTTGTGACTTTTGGTGGAGGCAGTGTTAAAACCAACGGAGTATATCAACAGGTTAAAAGAGCGTTGACTGGAAAAGATCACATAGAATTCTGGGGAATTGAGCCTAATCCTACAGTTGAAACACTTAGAAAAGCCATTGCCATTGTTAAAGAAGAGAACTGCGACTTTATTCTTGCTGTAGGTGGAGGATCGGTAATTGATGGATCAAAACTAATCGCAGCAGCAGCTCTCATCGAAGAGGATGCATGGGAACTTGTCAAAAGACCTTCACTATACAGAGGATCACTTCCGCTGGCAAGTGTGCTGACAATACCTGCAACCGGGTCTGAAATGAATCCGGGTGCCGTTATTACTAACAGTGCTCTTAAAGAAAAATTCTCGTTTTACAGTACTTTCCCAGTTTTTTCTATTCTCGATCCACAGGTTGCATTTTCACTTCCAAAATATCAAATAGCCTGTGGACTGACTGATACTTTTGTACATGTTCTGGAGCAATATCTTACTACCACAAATCAATCCCCTCTTATGGACAGGTGGGCGGAAGGGATACTTCAAACCATTGTCGAAGTAGCTCCTAAAGTTTATGGAGAAAAACCTGCATACGATGATATGGCAACTTTTATGCTTTCTGCAACAATGGCTCTTAATGGATTTATCTCCATGGGCGTTACTCAAGATTGGTCTACTCATATGATAGGACATGAATTGAGTGCCCTTCACAATCTCACACACGGGCATACATTAGCTATAGTTCTCAAAGGCACAATGTGGATAATGAAAGAAGAAAAGGGTGACAAAATTATACAAATGGGTAAAAGGGTATGGAATATAGAAGACTCTGACAGAGAAAAGATTATTGAAAAGACAATTGATAAATGTGATGAGTTTTTCCGTTCTTTAGGACTTAAAACAAGACTATCCGAAAACGGCATTGGCAAGGAGACTATTGACGAGATTGTAAAAAGATTCGAGAAGAGAAACGTTCATTTTGGCGAAAATAAAACAATTGACTCTTCTGCCACACGTAAGATACTGGAATATGTCTTATAAATACAAGTTAGGAATTGCTCTTTCAGGAGGAGGAGTTAAAGGTTTTGCACATGCCGGAGCTCTCAAGGCCATTGAAGAGTTTGGTATTCGTCCTGAAATCATATCTGGCACAAGTGCAGGTGCAATTGTAGGCGCTATGTATGCTTCAGGCCTTCCTCCTGAAAAGATAATTGAAATTTTCAGAAACAGATATATTAACAATTTTATTGAGTTCACTTTACCCAAGGCAGGATTGTTTGGAACTGCCGGCTTTATAAAGTTTCTAGATGAAAATATTCCTGTTAAGACCTTTGAAGAACTAAAGATCCCTCTTTTTGTAGTAGCGACTGATTTCGATCATGGTAAAAGTGTTATCTTCAGTTCTGGAGATCTCATAAACAAAGTTATGGCATCTGCATGCGTACCTGTTTTTTTTAAACCAATTACCATTGAAGGAATCAACTATGTCGATGGAGGATTGTTTATGAATTTTCCCGTATCTGTTATAAGAAAGGAGTGTGAAAAAGTAATAGGCATAAACGTTAGCCCACTTATAGCAGATAAATATTCAAAAAGCATCATAGGTGTAGTTGAAAGAACATATCATTATATTTTCAGAGCCAACACAATACTTGAAAAGAGGCTTTGCGACATTCTTGTTGAAGTCGAAGAGGCCATGCAATTTAAAGTATTTGACCTTGACAAAGTTGACAAAATATTCGAACTTGGATATCAAGTAATGAAATCGGAACTTGAGCGAAAATCAGAGATGTTGGAACATTACATTAGTTGTTGACTACCTGTCCCAAAACACCTTTATATCGTCTCTTTTTGCAAGTAAATATGCAGCAGGAAATAAATATTCATTATCTGAATATTTCAATATCTTTTCCATTATAAGACTTTTAGATTCCCCATAAAGATAAAATACAAGTTTTGCAGAATTAAGAATTGCAGGAGCTGTCATTGTTACCCTCTTCATCCCATCATATGGATTGACTGAAGGAGCATATGGTTTCAGACAACTCAAAAGATGAGTTTGACCTGGAAAGATAGATGCTGTATGTCCATCCTCTCCTATACCAAGTATTATCATGTCAAATTTTGGCAATAAATTATATTTAGGAACAACGTTACACACCTCTTCAGAATATCTAACCGCCTCTTGCTGATTGTCATTTTCACCAAAAATTCTATGGATCCGATTGGGATTAATATATACTTTACTAAAGAAATCTTTAACAGCATTGCCATAATTGCTTTCTATATGATCCGGAGGCACACAACGTTCATCCACCCAGAAAAAATCTATATTGTCCCAGGGGATAATGTTTTTATAAATTTCACTCCATAGTTTAAACAAAATCGAAGCTCCAGTTCCTCCTGAAATCGCCAGATAAAAAGGAGACTCCTTAGACATGACTTCAATATTGAGAATTTCAGTCAATTTCTTTGCTTTAAAATAATCAGAGTTCACAATATAAATCTGTATTTATCAAGTTTTTACATGGATTTGTCCAGTTGCCGTTTCCTAAAAAAATAGTTTCGCTTTCTGGTGGTCCCCATGTTCCTGCCGGATAACCATATAAAGGCACATCATTTTCTTTCCAATAATTAATAATTTTATCAAAAAATTTCCAACTTTCAATCACTGCATCACTCCTGGTAAAAAGCGTTGAATCGCCGTTAAAACAATCTTCAATAAGCCTTGTATATGCATCTTCCGTTGGAAGAACACCCAACTTATCATAAGTAAAATCCATACTTACTTGTTTAAGCTTAAAACCAGGACCAGGTACTTTCATGTCTAATTTCAAAATTGCACCCTCATTTGGTTGTATTCTTATTACCAATTGATTAGCCTCAGGAATTGTCTTGCCTCCCAAAAAAAGAAAATATGGTGTTTTCTTAAAATGAATAATTATCTCTGTCACCTTTGTTGGCATCTCCTTGCCTGTTCTGATATAAAATGGTACACCCTCCCAACGCCAATTGTCAATAAAGAGTTTCATGGCAAGAAATGTTTCAGTATGTGATTTTGAGTCAACACCCTTTTCCTCCCTATAAGCTATTTTACCAATACTCGGAGATGAAATATATTGACCTCTGACTACATTTTTTTCGACTTCTTCATTTGAGAGCTGCCGGAAAGACTTATAAACCTTTACTGTCTCATCTCTAAACTCTTTTTCATTAAAAGCCCTTGGTGGCTCCATAGCAATAAGTGCCAGCAGTTGAACAAGATGGTTTTGAACCATATCTCTCAATGCTCCAGCTCCATCATAATATCCTCCCCTATTACCAACTCCCATGTTTTCAACTGCTGTTATTTCAACTCTGTCTATATAATTTCGATTCCAGATTGGTTCAAGAATACTATTGGCAAAACGAAGAGCGAGAATATTCTGAACTGTCTCCTTGCCAAGAAAATGATCAATTCGGTAAATACTATCTTCATCAAATACTTTTTTGAATATTATGTCAAGCTTCAATGCAGACTCAAGATCATATCCAAAAGGTTTCTCAACAACAACTCTTCTTATTACATTTTTTTCCGATTTATTAATCAAACCAGAGGATTTTAAATATAAAGGTATCTTTTCATATAAAATTGGAGGAGTTGCTAAATAGAAAATATAATTATTGATAGCAGGGAAAAAATTTCGAATATTGGAATTGAGCGTCAAGTAATCAGATTCCTGAGTTTGATCCATAATAACATAATAAACTTTTGAGAAGAAATCATCCACACTCTTTTCATCCCATTCATCTTCTCTAATCTGTTTTTCCAAAAATTCTTTTAAATAATCTCTATAACTTTGGCTCGAATACTGTGTTCGTCCAACACCAATGATTCCGACATTATATGAAAATCTTTTCTCTCTGTAAAGATTATATAGAGCAGGAATAAGCTTCCTTCTGGTTAAATCTCCTGACCCACCAAATATTACAAATATAATTCCTTCCATTCCAATAATAATCACTAATTACGCTTCCACTCTTCATGAAAAAACTCGCCCCTTGGCCTGTCTACACGTTCAAATGTATGAGCTCCAAAATAATCTCTTTGAGCCTGTATCAAATTGGCAGGCAAGCTTTTTGAAGTTATTGACATAAAATAATTTAACGATGCTGCCATTACAGGAATTGATTCGCCGGCAGACAAGATGTCTGAAACAACATTTTTCCAAACATCCTGAAGCTTAATGATGTCATCGGCAAATGAAGAAGTCAGTAATAACTTATTAGACGATCCTTCTTGTCTAAAAACAGCAGATATATCATCCAAAAAAGCTGAACGAATGATGCAACCGTTCCTCCAAATCTCAGCCAAAGAACTTAAATTCAGCTCCCATCCAAATTGTTTTGATGCCTTATCTAAAAGCTCAAATCCCTGTGAATATAAAGCCACCTTTGAACAATACATGGCTTTAAAAATATCTTCAATAGTACTGTTTCCAACTTTATGTATTTTATGACCATATACTTGTCCACCTTTTTCTCTGTCATCTGTCTGTGTTGATAGTATTCTTTCAAATACAGATGTTGCAATAATATTGAAAGGCACTCCAAGCTCCATGGCACTTTCGACACTCCATCTTCCTGTCCCTTTTTGTCCTGCCGAATCAAGGATTTTATCCACCAGATAGACTCCGGAAATATCCCTGTGAGTTAAAATTTCAGCAGTAATTTCTATTAAAAAACTTTTTAACTTTCCTTTATTATATAATGTAAAGTAACGAGCAATCTGTTCATTATCAAGATTAAACACCACTTTCAAAACTTGGTATACCTCTGCAATAAGCTGCATATCTGCATATTCAATACCATTGTGAACCATCTTTACAAAATGACCAGAACCACCGGGACCAATCCACTGGCAACATGGAGAACCATCGTCAGCCTTGGCAGAAATTTTCATTAATATTGATTCCACAAAAGGCCATGCATCTTTAGAACCTCCAGGCATAATTGAAGGTCCGTTAAGTGCTCCTTCCTCACCGCCAGATATGCCTGCTCCTATATAGAACATTCCTTTTGACTCAACAAGTTTAACTCTTCTGTCTGTATCCTTGTAGAAAGAGTTCCCTCCATCTATAATAATATCACCTGGAGAAAGAAGTGGCAATATCTGTTGAATTATGGAATCAACTGCCTCACCTGCCTTTACCATTAAAATTATCTTCCTCGGTAGAGAGATGGAATTGATAAATTCAAATAAAGTATAATACGAGAAAATACTTTTTCCCATAGCTCTGTTTCTAATAAAAGCATCTGTCACTGCTCTCGTTCGATTATAAACTGATACACTGTAACCTTTACTTTCAAGATTCAACACCAAATTCTCACCCATTACCGCAAGCCCAATCAGTCCAATATCTGTTTTTCTCATAGAAATATCATTTTAATTAATTATTAACAATTAAAAACATTACAAGTTTATAAATTTGTAATTGGACATATAAATTTAATATTGATGACTGAATTTAAAAATAGACTTATTATACTTTCGGGGATTCTTTTAGTACTCGCTTCCTGCAAGAATGTGAATAATAATGGACAAAACGTTCATAAAGGTGAACTTAAAATGATAGAAGTGCCCTCAATTATTACTGATAATTACGAAAGAAATCTTTATATAGTTAAACATTTCTGGGATGGTGTCAATTTCAGTGACACTTCTTATCTTTCAAATCAACAAGGTTTAAATACGCATTTCAGCGCATATCTTGAATATCTTACAACTGTGCCTCACAGCATAGCTCTTTTATCCGTTAAGGCTTTGGCTAACAGCATCATATCTGGTCATCCAAAAATGATGATGGCGCTTCAGGAGATGTTTGAAAAAGGTTTTTATCACCCAAATTCAATTTTCAAAAACGAAGAGCTTTATATAGGAGTTATAGAGGAATACATCAAGTCAGATAAATTAGATCCTGCCATTAAGGAAAGACTGAAGAAACAGCTTGAATTAGCCATAAAAAATAGGATTGGCACAAAAGCAATAGATTTTCCATTCGTATATTCTGATGGGCAAAGAGGTTCTCTTTATAAAATTCCTGCAGAATATCTTATTATAATTTTTTTTGACCCTGACTGCCCAAGTTGCAAATCAATAATGGAAAACATGGAAAAATCTCAGGTTATAGCTTCTCTCAATGGCAAAGTCAAAGTTTTAACAATGTATGCCGGAGTCGATTTCGAGAACTGGAAATCTTACGCACCACATCTAAATAAAAAATGGCTTAACGGTTGCGACAAAGACCTGGTAATTATGAACAATTCTCTTTATGATCTTAGACCCACTCCTTCTCTTTATCTTCTTGACAAGTCAAAAACAGTAATTTTAAAAGACGCACCATTTGAGGCAATTGAGAGTTATTTGAAAAACAATACTACTATTTGACCTCAATAATATCATTATCCTCTAAATACCAGACATATCCCTCTGAGGATTTTCCTGTTATCTTTTCAATCAATTTTTTATACTTTGCAACCTGTTTTATATAAGAAGGATACTTAACATTTCCGAACTTAAAATCTATAACAATTGCTTTATCATCTCCAAGCAAAACTCTGTCAGGACGACTTATTACTCCTCCTGGGCTAAGAATCTCAAGCTCATTATAAATAGTATAAGAAGAGTCAAACCAATGTCTGTCTTCTACACTTTCTATCATTCGGGTCAGATAATCAAGGATCTTTATCTCTTCGTCTTCGCTTATTTCACCGGCTGCAACAGCTTTTCTAACACAATGTGGCAAATCTTTTTCAGCATAAACTCCAGAAAGAATATCGTGCATTATCAAACCATAATTTCGCTTACTTTCCTTGTCAAAAAATTCTCCCGCTCTCAGTGAAAGACGCAGTCTGTCACCTGGTGGCACAGAGCTATAATTGTCATAATATGTTGTAGTTATACTTTTTATAGGTATACTTTCACGACACCACTCACCCAGATTAAATTCCAAATCAGGATTTAATTGCTCTTTAAGTAAATTATAAAGAATATTGGCAAGTGAGGCGCTTGCTCCTCTTTCTGATGGCAGTGGTGCATAAACGACAAGTTCCTCTCTAGCCCTTGTAAATGCCACATATGCAAGATTCAAGTTGTCTATATAACTTCTCTGCTTCTCCATTTTATAATCTTCCGAGAAGATTGTGTCTTCCAATTCCTTCTTGTAAGAGACAGGAAGAAATGGAATGGAATTAAATGGAGCTCTATCAGGTTTGCACCAGATAATTGGATTTCCGACATGATCTAATTCAAGATCAAAAAAAGGAACAATAACTGCTTTTATTCCCAATCCTTTTGACTTGTGGATTGTCATAACTCTGATAGCATTTTGCTCTTCAGGAGAGGAAAGTGACAATTTATACCATTGTTTATCAAACCATTCCAAAAAAAGATTTAAGTCAGAACTGTTATTAGTCAAAAAATCGAGTACAGCATCCATAAAGCCCTGTATATAAGGATGGTCTGTCTCCTGGATTTCCTCTTTAAGTGATTCAACAACTTTTTCGCAAATTTCATATAAAGGAAGTCGTAAAATGTCATCAACATAATCCAGTTTAATTCCTTCCAATTCAGCTATTGCTTTGCTGAGTAAATCATTTTTGTTTACCAGACCTCTGAGGATTGAAATTACTTTTCTTACTCCTCGTGAGGATGTTATCAGAAGAGACTCATTGGAAATAACAGGAAATCTATTTTCCACAAGTTTATTAACTACCCTTACACCATCTTTGTTCGTTCTAACAAGACAAACTATATCTTTGAACTGATAATCATTCTCTCTGAGTTTTAAAATTATCAACGGCAAATCATTCAAAACACTTTCTTTCCACTTTTTTTCTTCATTATGAATAAATTTAACTTTAACATGACCACTATTGCCAATATTCTTCTTACAAACTTTCTGCTCACAATCAGAATAAATTTTCTGAGCAGTTATACTATCCCCGATAAGAATATCACATTGATTTGCAGCATATTTAAAAAATCCATTATTAAAATTAACAATGTTTTCGTATGATCTCCAATTTTCTTCCAAAATCCGTTCATCGATATCTTCTCTTCCAAAATCATTATATATTCCGGTATTAAGCAATGACCAGTCTGACCCTCTCCATCTGTAAATACTTTGCTTTACATCTCCAACGACAAGATTACTGTTGCCTGACGCAAGACTGTTTTTAATTAAGGGTTTGAAATTATTCCACTGCATCAATGAAGTATCTTGAAATTCATCCAGCATAAAGTGATCTATGCGACCACCTGTTTTCTCATAAATGAAAGGAGAGTCACTGCTATCTATAATATTGTTGAGAATTTCCGTAGTGTCTGAAAGAAGCATAATATTATGTTCTTTAGAGTATCTCTGTATATTTTTATTGATATCTATCAAGATACCAAGTATATATATTCTGCTTCGCACAAGAATGGCCGAACGTGCTTCTATCCAATCATTCTGGAGTGAAACAGTCCGTTCCACCAGCTCTCTTAAAGATTCATTGTATGCATTACTGATTGAATCGAATAAAACAGGATTGCTTTTAATAACTGACTTGGCAAACCAATTGTCAAAATCCTCTGTAAAAGAGATTAATGAATGAGGTGATAAAGAATAGTAATCTCCGGATGCTATCTTGTCATAAAATTTAAACTTGGATCTGGTTCCTCCCTTAAAACTTTCACTGCTGAGAGAATATCTTTCCATAACTCTAAACACCTCTTCTGTAATATCTAATATCGCATCTTCATATTTCTTAATTACACCGTCAAGATTTGCGATAAACTCCTGCAGAGTTATTTTGTTGCTGACAGAATCTTTAAAATCACTTTTAATCGCTCGAAATGCTTCCTTAAACATCTGTTCAGCAAATGGAATAATTCCCTTTTTTATATCCCAGGATTTTCCTTCTTCAATAGCGTCTATAGAAAATTCCAACAGCCAGTCGAGCAGTTCTTCGTTCTCTTCGATATCCAGATCCTGTATCATCATTTCGACAGCCTCAACTAAAACAAGACTATCGTCAAGCTCAACGTTATATGAGCCACTTTTACCTATCTCACGGGCAAATGACCTCATTATCTGTTGAAAAAACCTGTCTATAGTGCTAATGTTGAAATTTGAATAATTATGTAGAATCTCTATTAATCTCTCTCTTGCTAAAGGATCGGATATGGACTTTTTGTACAATGCCTCTATAACTCTTCGTTTCATCTCTTCAGTAGCCTTGTTAGTAAAAGTCACTGCAAGAATATGAGAAAACATCTCTTTTTCTTTCTCTATTAGATTCAGGTACTCTTTGGTAAGATTGTAAGTTTTACCTGAACCTGCAGAAGCTTTTAATATTTTGAGATTCCCCATGTCAGCGGCAGATTTTATTGTATGGACAATACTTACAGTTTAGTTCAAAAGATGTTTGCTTGAAAGGAATGGTTATGTCAAACAGTTCAGAAAGTTTATCTCCAAGCATCTTATTAAAGGACATCATTATATCTTTGTCCACCTTTTCTAAATATCGATCTTTTCTAAAAAGATTCCTGAGCATGTATGGTTCAAAAAAACAAATATCCTTATCATTAAGTATCAGCACATAAAACAAAAGTTGAAAAACAGTCTCGTCTCCTTTATTGTGATTCTCAGAAAAAAGTCTTTCAAGATTAATATTTTTTGAAATATCGACGTATCCTGTTTTATAGTCAACTATTCTCTTACCACCTTCAATTCTGTCAAGTCTATCAACTATTCCTTTTAAACACACAGAAAAACCATCTTTAAATTCTACTTTTCTGTTAACAACCATTTCAGAATCAATATATTCAAAAGGAGCCACACTTCTATCGAAGATAAAAACCTGAGTTACATATTTCAATAACAATTTTTTTGTAAGCAAATTCCGACCCCTTACCTCCTTAATTTTCATGAATTTCAAAAATGAATCGTCAATAGCTTTCTCTATTTTTACACTATCTCTGCTTAACTCTTTCAACATCTCAGAAGTTACCCTTCTCCCCTCAAAACTTTTGTACAAATCGGAGATTGTATTATGAAAAATAGACCCAAAAGTATCTGCCTCAACCCCTTCCGCAACACTTTCATTCTCCTTAAAACCTTTAATATAACGATAATAGAACTTAAGAGAGCATGTAATATAAGTATTGATAGCACTTGCAGAGAGCGCTGATTCTCCTAAAGGGAAATAAAGCCGTTTAAGATGTTCTATTATTTTTTCATCCTTATAAAATTTTATCTCCCTAACCGCAGGCAATTCAATCTTTTGAACAGATATACTTTCTTTTAATGGAAGTCCAAAATGATACTTTAACTGATATACATATCTGCTTACCTCACCACTTCTAAGCCCCTCACTTCTCGTATCATACAACATATAAACTTTTTTTGCCCTGGAAATCAACCTATAAAACAGATAAGCAAATACTCTGTCACTGTAATCAAAATCTGGAAGTGAAAAACCCCTTCTTAGAGTCACCGGAATAAACGAATTGTTAAATGATCTCTTCGGAAAAATCCCCTCATTCATTGAACAAATTATCACATTATCAAAATCCAGACATCTTGTTTCAAGTACTCCCATTATTTGCAAACCACTCAACGGCTCTCCCTTGAAAGGTATTGTAGAAGTATTAATAATCTGTCCAAGTATTTTAGCATAAGTATCTGCAGACACTTCCGGTAAAAGATCCTTGAGCCTCATAACTGAAGTGTAAATTGAAAAAATAAACTCTTTTTCAATTTTGGTCAATTGAACAGATCTGTTTAAGAATTCAAGAATATCAATAAGATAAGATGATATATCATTTGTCTCTTTGAATATCAAACGGAAAAGTGGATGAACATTAAATTCGTCAGCATCAACATATATCACGTTCCCTTGATATATTCTCTCAATTAAGGAGTTAGCCTCATTACCGGCAATTACTTGAATATAATTGTGCTTGAGAACCTGCAAAACTCTTCTGTAATAATAAACACCCTTTTGAAGTTCAAGAACATTCCCGACAAGCGATACTATTCCTCCCTCTTTCAAAGGATACCCCATGGTAACATTTACCTCCTTCACTTCTTCAGGTATTGAATACAGAACAGGCATTAAAAGTGATTCATCAGGCAAAACGACAGCCGTATTAATATCTCCCCCCACCTCTTTAAGGATATTCATCACTCTCTTTGCCTGACCTATTGTCGAAGGTACTCCAATAACTTCAAGCGAGCACTTTTCGCATGAATTGGGTGCTATCTCTATTTCTGATGGATAGTGTTTTATATTCTCTTTTATGAAAAAAGAAGAAAGATTGCCTGAATTACTTATCAACTCTCCATCGTAATCCCAGTAAAAATCTGCTTTTCCTCTCCTTTTAAGAAGATCCATCAATGTCTTTTCACATGGATTAAGAGCATTAAATCCAATAAAAACTATCTTTCTATATGAAAATAGTTTTTTAAACAATGGATTTTCAGAATATTTATCTGACAAAATTTCGGAAACTACTTTTCTATAGATCATCCCCTCATATCCCACAAACTTCTTTGAGAGCCTCTCCGTAAATTGATAATAAATAGGAGCAAGAAGTTCCCAAATCTCCTTGAATTTCAGTTTATTTTCACTATTTCCTACAGGAAAAAAATTATACCAAAACTGGTGTATGGCATCCAACTGTCTTTGAGACAGAAACGAATAATCACTTTCAATCTCCTTTAAATCTTTAATATTTGCAAAAAGCATCCTGGCATCTACCAAATATTTATCGACATCATCAAAGTCTGATATAATAATATCCCCCCAATAAATGAATTCGTCAAAGCTCTCTTTTTTGGTCGAAAGAGAGTTGTAGAGAATCCACAATTCAGTAAGAGCCTCTATTCTGTCAACTTGTTTAAGAGATGACAGTTCTTCAAAAAGATCGTTAATTGTAACAATAACAGGAGAAAATACCGGTTCCCTTATAACGGAGGCCAAAGCTCTCTGAAAAAAAAGAGAGGCTCTTCGATTTGGAAAAACAAAACAGTACTCGGAAATTAGATCTCTTTCTCTTTCATAAAAGGCCGATGCTATGGAATTAAGAAAATCCATCAGACTCTTTTTCTGAGCTTTTCGGCAATCTCTTCATATCCGGGTTTCCCCAGCAGGGCAAACATGTTGTTTTTGTAATCTTCTACACCGGGTTGATCAAATGGATTGATTCCCATCATATATGCGCTAATTCCACATGCAAATTCAAAAAAATAGAAAAGAGCTCCAAGAGAATATTCAGATATGTTCCCAATTATAATCCGAATGTTCGGAACTCCACCATCAACATGGGCAATACGAGTTCCTGCCTCTGCCATTTTGTTACATTCATCAATTCTTTTACCGGCTATAAAATTCAATCCGTCCATATTCCGGTCATCTTCAGGAATTACTGCACATCTTGAGGAATTTTCCACACTAAGGACACTTTCAAAAAGCATCCTCTCACCACTCTGGATATATTGACCCATTGAGTGAAGATCTGTAGTATAATTTACTGATGCAGGATAAATCCCCTTACCATTTTTCCCTTCACTCTCACCAAAAAGCTGTTTCCACCATTCAGCAAAATATTTCAACTTCGGGTTGTAGTTAGCGAGTATTTCAATTTTCCATCCCTTGTTATACAGAGCATTCCTTACGGCGGCATATTCAATGGCAGGATTGTCATCTTCTCTCAAATGACATATTTTCTGCATCAGACAAGCTCCGCGCACCAGAGAACGAATATCAAATCCAGCAAGAGAAATTGGAAGCAAACCTACAGGAGTTAATACCGAATAGCGCCCTCCTACATCGTCAGGTATAATAAATGTTTCATACCCCTCACTGTCGGCAAGTTCCTTAAGAGCACCCCGACTTTTATCAGTAACTGCAACAATCCTATTGGCAGCTTCAGCCTTACCATACCTTTCTTCCAAAGATTTTCTTATAATTCTAAAAGCCACTGCAGGTTCTGTTGTAGTCCCTGACTTGGATATAACCACACATGCCACACTCTTTTTGTCGATAATATCAAACAACTCCGCTATATAATCTTCTGAAAGATTCTGACCTGCAAAAAGAATTACAGGAAAACTCCGCTTGCCCAGATAGGCGCCAAAAGAATGCGACAAAGCATCTATAGTGGCCTTGGCACCTAAATAGGAACCGCCTATACCAATTACAACAACAACTTCTATCTTATCTTTCCATAGTGCAACTATCTGATCTATTCTTTGCAAAACAGCTTCATCGGTGTTGGTAGGCAAATCAAGCCAGCCAAGGTAGTCATTACCTTTTCCCGAGCGGTTGATAAGCGTGTCAAATGAAACTAATGCACGCTTTTTTGCATCAACTATTTCTTCTCTTGTCAAAAAAGCATTAATTGCTTCCAAATTAATTTTTACTACCTTTTCCATAGTAACAATTTATATAATTTTACTATTATTCCAGTTTGGACGTAAGCTCTTTCATGACAGAAGTTGCATTTTCCTTTCCATATAAAATTCTGTACATGGCATCAGCAACAGGCATATAAACATTAAATTTCTGATTCAACTCCCAGATGCACTTTGTACCATAATAACCCTCCGCAACCATTTTGGTTTCAAGCAATGCGCTTCTTACTGAGTATCCTTTGCCGATCATTGTACCAAATGTTCTGTTTCTGCTAAATTTAGAATAACATGTCACAAGAAGGTCTCCCAAATATGCACTTTTAGTGGTAGATCTTTCAGAGTCAGGATGAGCAACATGTAAAAAACGTCTCATCTCGTGAAATGAATTTGTTACAAGCACTGCCATAAAATTGTCACCATATCCAAGAGTAGTTGCAACTCCGGCAGCAACTGCATAAATATTTTTAAGAACAGCAGCGTATTCAACTCCAAAAATATCAGTTCCGGAAATTGTTCTTATATAACTGCACGAAAAGAGTTTGCAAAGCCTTAAAGCGGTTTCTCTGTATTTGCTTGAAAGCGTAAGATAAGAAAGTCTTTCCAAAGCTACTTCCTCAGCATGGCAAGGCCCACTAATTACTCCAATTCTGCTGAAAGGAATTTTATGAACTCTGTGAAAATATTCAGCAATAGTAATATTATCTCCAGGAATAATACCCTTTATTGCAGATATAATAAATTTATCCTTTAAATTTCTAATTTGAGAAACTTCAGACATAAAATAGGCCGAGGGAATGCAAAAAAGCAACACATCAGCGGCATCGACAATTTTATTAATATCATTACTGATTTTCAACCTCGATGTATCAAAATGTACATCTTCAAGATAAAGCGGATTGTGCCCTGTTGTTTTAATAGATTCCAGTACCCTTTTGTTTCTGATGTACCAGAAAATCTCTCCACAATTGTTGAGAAGTAATTTAGCCAAAGCTGTAGCCCAGCTTCCGGCACCAATGACTGCTACATTTGGATTTTTTCTTTCAAGATAATTTTCCATAACAGAACAAATATACCCAATTTGAGCCATAAACGAAATAAATAAATACTTTTGCAACGTATTTTACAAATCATTATGAAGCTTGAAAACCTGTATACTAAAGTATTAGACCTTGAGCCGCTTAATTGCAGTGAAGGCATGGAACTTTTTCAAAAGGCTCCTGTCAATGAATTATTTTCACTTGCACAAAGACTTCGCTATATTCATAATCCTGAGTCAAAAGTTAGCTGGCAGATTGATAGAAATGTCAATTATACAAACATATGTATATCAGGTTGTATTTTTTGCAATTTTCACTGCAACATTTCACAAAAAGAAAAGAGTTATACAATAACTGAAAGTCAACTAGAAGAGAAAATAACTGAGCTTCGCAAACTTGGCGGAGACCAACTGTTACTGCAGGGAGGACTACACCCTGAATACGACATTTCATATTACGAAGAACTTTTTCGAAAAATCAAGGCAATTGATCCCCTTATAAAACTAAATGCTTTAGGCCCTCCCGAAATAGCACATATTGCACAATTAAGCAATCTCTCCATCAAAGAAACACTTGTGCGTCTCTCACTTGCCGGCCTGGATACTCTTCCCGGCGCAGGTGCCGAAATTCTTTCGAACAGGGTTAGGAAGATAATTTCTCCTGCCAAACCTGGAGTTGAAAGCTGGATAGAAGTTATGGAAGAAGCACACAAACTTCACATTAGCACGACAGCTACTATGGTTTACGGTCATATAGAAACTCTCGAAGAAAGAATTGAACATTTGATTATAATAAGAGACATTCAAAACAGAAAACCTGCCGAAGCACCTGGTTTCAGAGCTTTTATCAGTTGGCCGATGCAGACGGCAGAAACAAAACTGGCAGAAAAATTTAAACTCAGAAAACTCTCTCTTATTGAACATCTAAAAATGGTAGCAATCTCCAGAATTATTCTCAACAATGTTGATCACATCCAAGTCTCATGGCTTACCATCGGCAAACAAGCCGGAATGGTTGCACTTCATTGCGGAGCTGATGATATGGGCTCCATTATGATTGAAGAAAATGTAGTCTCGTCAGCAGGGGCAAATAACTCCATGAATGCAGCAGAGATGCAGAAAGCAATCAAAGAAGCCGGTTTTGATCCGTGGTTAAGGAATCAGGATTACACTCCGGTAAAGAAACATAACCAGTGTCCACAGGAAGATCTGGATTCATAGAGGCCTCCACTGCCAACCTGTCACATCGTTCATTCTCCTGATGACCGGCATGTCCCTTTATCCATATAAACTTGACATTATGTTTTCTGTAAAGAGGAAGAAATTTTTTCCAAAGATCTGCATTCATCTTTTTTTCAAAATTGTTCTTCTCCCACTTAAAAAGCCATCCATGGTTTATTGCATTACAAATGTAAGATGAGTCTGTATAAACGCAAACATCTGCCTTTTGTAACTTAATAGCTTCCAGGCCTTTAATAACAGCCATCAACTCCATTCGATTGTTTGTAGTATATGCAAATCCGCCGGAAAGTTCCTTATAGTGCTTTCCCGATTTAAGAATTACACCATACCCACCAGGACCAGGATTACCCCTAGAAGCACCATCAGAAAAGATTTCAATCATTACTGTTTCTCAGAAATAGATTGTTCTGAAGAAAGAACGTTGGAACGAAACTCGTCATAATATTTCCTATTCTTGAAAATATCACATGCCCAATATATTGCAGAAAGCATTGAAGCGGGATTGGCTTTATTTTTCCCTGCAATATCAAATGCTGTCCCATGGTCAGGCGATGTCCTCACAACAGGCAAGCCTGCAGTAAAATTTACTCCGTTTTCAAAAGCAATGGTTTTGAAAGGAATTAAACCTTGGTCATGGTACATTGCTAATACAGCATCAAATTTGCATAGCATCTCACTTCCAAAAAAACCATCAGGAGAATATGGTCCAAAAGACAGTATGCCTTCATCAAAGGCCTGTTGAACAGCAGGTTTAATAATATCAGTCTCTTCATTGCCTATTAATCCCTGATCCCCGCAATGTGGATTTAAGCCCAATACCGCAATCTTTGGAGATGAAATTGCAAAATCTCTTTTCAAAGAAGCCGACATAATTCTAAGTTTCTCAACGATAAGTCCACTGTAGATAGAAGATGATACCTTGGCTATAGGTATATGATTTGTAACCAGGCCGACTTTGATTTTGTCGGAAATCATGAACATAAGTGGATTACTTACAGCAAATACATTGGCAAGATACTCGGTATGACCTGTAAAGTTAAAGCCCCCGCGTTTGGCTTCAAACTTATTAAAAGGGCCGGTGACAAGCACATCAATATTTTTATTTTTAAGATCATTGACTGATGCCTCGAGAGCAATCATGGCAGCTTTTGCTCCCTCTTCGCTTGACCTTCCGGGCTCGAATGGATAACTATCCGGTATACAGTTAATTATATTAATTCTTTTAGCGTGAGCATCTTTTGAAGAATTGATCACATTCACGGAAAAATTTTCAGTATCGGGACTGTGCTTCTTATAAATTCCTATCACCCTGGAAGAACCATAGATTACCGGTATGCATGAATCAAGCAATCGAGAATCGGAGAGAGCTTTTATAATTACTTCTGAAGAAATACTATTGATATCTCCTTGAGAAATACCAACAATTATTTTATTGTTTATCATTTTAACTTGTTTCTGTAAATTTATTGCAAGATACGAAAAATCGATAAGTTTCTTAAATTTGTGAATATGTCAAATATTCTTGACAGCGATATAAAGTATCTGCCGGGCATAGGCCCCAAAAGAGCAGAACTTCTTGCCTCTGAATTGAACATCAAAACTTTCAGAGATATGCTTTATTTTTTTCCATTTCGATATCTTGACAGAACAAAAATTTACTCTATATCGGAAATAGATCCTGATATGAGCCATATTCAACTTCGAGGCAGAATTGTCAGAATAAATCTTATCGCAGAAGGTGGTAAGAAGAAACGACTTGTGGCTACGCTGGCTGATGCTACAGGCGTAGTTGACTTGGTATTTTTTCACGGAATCAGATGGATTAAGGATAAAATTAAAATTAACTCAGAATATATTGTATTTGGTAAACCAACAGTTTTCAATCAAACCATCAATTTTATTCACCCTGAAATAGATCCTCCAAATGAAGAGAATTCTATTTACAGCGGCAATATGATTGGTATATATTCTTCTACTGAAAGGCTCAAGTCAAGTGGTATCACAAACAAACAAATTGCTAAATACCAGTCTCTCCTTATAAAGATGACAAGTGATGCTATAAAAGAAACACTCCCTTCTTACTTGATTGAGAATAAAAAACTTCTTCCCCTCCGACATGCCCTAAAAATGATACACTTTCCTGAGAACCAGGCATCATTGAATCAGGCGGTTTTCAGAATCAAGTTAGAAGAGTTGCTTTATCTTCAACTTTCTCTTCTACGTCAAAAAAAATTAAGAGAGAGATATGCGACAGGATTTATGATGCCTCGAGTAGGAAAATATTTTAATGCCTGTTACAAGAACATCCCATTTGAACTAACAAATGCTCAAAAAAAAGTTATAAAAGAGATCCGGTCTGACATGGTAAGCGGCAAACAGATGAACAGATTACTTCAAGGAGATGTCGGCAGTGGGAAAACCATGGTTGCTGTTCTTTGCGCTTTGCTTGCTGCAGACAACGGATTTCAGTCCTGCATTATGGCCCCCACAGAAGTACTTGCAAATCAACATTATCAAAGTGCATTAAAAATTGTTGAGGGATCAGGGATTGAAGTCGCCTTGCTTACCGGAAGCACAAAGCCGTTTGAAAGAAATAAGATTTTAGAAGAACTGTCTCAAGGCAAAATCCATATACTTTTCGGCACACATGCACTTATTGAAGATAGAGTTAAATTCAACAATCTCGGATTCGCCGTAATAGATGAGCAACATAGGTTTGGAGTTGAACAAAGAGCGCGACTGTGGACAAAATCAGAAGAATACCCGCATATTCTTGTAATGACAGCAACTCCTATCCCTCGCACCCTTGCCATGACTCTTTATGGAGATCTTGATGTCTCAGTCATAGATGAACTTCCGCCTGGCAGAAAACCGGTAAGAACAATCCATGCTACTGAAGCTCAAAGAAGCAGGATTTATGAATTCATGAAAAAACAGATTAAGGCCGGCAAACAGATTTTTGTAGTTTATCCTCTTATTAAGGAAAGTGAAAAACTGGACTATAAAAACCTGCAGGAAGGATATGAACAGATTATTCAATATTTTCCTGCACCTGAATATGTTACTGCCGTTGTACATGGACAGCAGAAGAATGACGATAAAGCATATGACATGTCACTTTTTTCAGAAGGCAAAGCAAACATTCTGGTATCCACATCTGTTATTGAAGTTGGCGTAGATGTTCCTAATGCTACAGTTATGTTGATTGAAAGTGCAGAAAGATTTGGTCTGTCTCAGTTGCACCAGTTGAGAGGACGGGTGGGAAGAGGCAGTGATGAATCATACTGTATTTTGATGACCGGATACAAATTAAGTAAGGAATCAAGAAAAAGAATTGAACTCCTTTGTACAACACAAGACGGGTTTGAACTCGCTGAGGCTGATTTGAGAATGAGAGGTCCTGGAGACATTGAAGGCACTCAACAAAGTGGACTTGCAATTGATTTGCACCTTTCGGATTTATCTAAAGATTCTCAAATTCTTGAAGAAGCAAGAAGATTGGCCACTGCAATTTTAGCAGAAGATCCATTTCTTGAAGACAATGACAATAAAATTTTTGGCGAAGTATTAGAAAGTCTGAGAAAAGAGGTAAAAGATTACTCAAAAATAAGTTAAACTATTATGAAATTTATAGGAGCACATGTAAGTGCAGCCGGAGGAGTTGAAAATGCTCCTTTTAATGCACATCAGATAGAAGCAACAGCTTTCGCTCTCTTTACAAAAAACCAGAGGCAATGGTATTCAGCTCCTCTGACAAAAAACAGTATTGAACTTTTCAAACAGAGATGCATCGAATATGGATACAAACCAAATCAGATACTTCCACATGACAGTTATCTGATAAATCTGGGACATCCAGAAAAAGAGGGACTTGAAAAATCCAGAAACTCTTTTATTCATGAACTGCAGCGATGTGAACAGCTCGGTCTTGACAGGCTGAACTTCCATCCCGGAAGCCATTTGAACAAAATTGACATAGACACTTGTCTGCGAATAATTTCTGATTCAATTAATATTGCACTCGAACGAACAAAAGGAGTAATTGCTGTTATAGAAAATACAGCCGGACAAGGCAGCAACCTTGGCCACACATTTGAACAGATTGCTCAAATATTGTACTACGTTGAAGATAAAAGCAGAGTCGGAGTTTGTATTGACACATGCCATTCATTTGCAGCTGGGTATGATTTGTCTACTCCGGAAGGTTTTACAGACACTTTCAACAAATTTGAAAAAACAATCGGTCTGGAATATTTGAAAGGCATGCATCTCAATGGAGCCAGGAAAGGCCTTAACTCTCATATAGACAGACATGAGCCCATAAAGGAGGGAGTGCTTGGAACTGATGTTTTTAAATTAATAATGCGTGATACACGATTTGACAATATGCCACTTATACTCGAAACCCCTAATGAATCTCTCTGGAAAGAAGAGATTGCTCTTCTCAAAAGTTGGGTATAAAATAAATTACCATGCCGACTTAAGAGTCACAGTCCTGTTAAAAATCACCTTATCCGCTGTTGAATCATTATCCTTAATAAAATAGCCTATCCTTTCAAATTGGACAGCTATTCCGGATTTGTCTTCAAAAAGGTTCGGCTCACAATAGGCTACGGTTAGTTCCAAAGAATGCGGATTAAGGTAGTCTGTGTATTGTTCCCCCTCTGGGACAGTATCCATATCTGCAAGTGTAAAAAGTCTGTCAAACAGACGTACTTCAGCACATTGAGAATGTTTAATGGATACCCAGTGGATGGTACCTTTTACAGAACGCCATTCTCCTGCTCCAGGACGACTTGAAGGATCATATGAACATCTTATCTCAACAACATTACCTTCAGAATCCTTAATAACTTCCTGACATTTAATTATATAAGAATATTTCAATCTGACCTCGCCTCCAGGTTGCAATCTGAAATATTTTTTTGGAGGGTTCTCCATAAAATCATCCCTTTCAATATAGAGCTCCTTTGAAAAAGGAATCTTTCTTGAGGGGCCATCAGGATGATCAGGATTTAATGGAGCAGTCATGGTTTCAACCATATCCTCTGGATAGTTAACTATTACCAGTTTTACAGGATTTAGTACTGCCATGTAACGATTGGATCGTTTGTTCAAATCCTCCCTGACACACCATTCGAGAAGAGAAAGATCTATCACATTATCTCGTTTTGCAACACCAACCTTGTCTGAAAACAATCTTATACTCTCAGGTGTAAAACCTCTTTTTCTCAATCCACAAATAGTAGGCATTCTGGGGTCGTCCCATCCTGACACCACACCAGATTTAACCAGTTCGAGCAGTTTTCTCTTGCTCATAACTGTATATGTCAGATTCAACCTGGCAAATTCATATTGATGAGAAGGAAAAATTTCAAGTTTCTCAATAAACCAGTCATAAAGAGGACGATGCACGTCGAACTCTAAAGTGCAGATGGAATGTGTAATTTGCTCTATAGAATCACATTGTCCATGTGCATAATCATACATTGGGTAGATGCACCATTTGTCACCAGTACGATGATGAGTAGCATGAATTATCCTGTACAGAATAGGATCCCTCATCAGCATATTTGGGTGAGCCATATCAATTTTTGCTCTAAGGACCTTTTCTCCATCTCCATATTTACCTTCGCGCATTTCGGAAAAGAGTCTTATATTCTCCTCAACGCTTCTATCTCTAAATGGACTCGGAATACCAGGCTGGTTTACAGTACCTCTATTGATTCTAATCTGTTCTTGTGTCTGATCATCGACATATGCGAGACCTTTCCTAATCAGCTTTTGAGCCCAAATATAAAGTTGCTCGAAATAATCGGAAGCATAGAGTTCTCTAGCCCATTTAAAACCCAACCATAAAATATCCTCCTTAATAGAATCCACGTACTCAATATCTTCCTTGGCAGGATTGGTATCATCAAACCTGAGATTAGTTTCACCGCCATAGCGTTGAGCAAGACCAAAATTAAGACATATACTCTTGGCATGACCTATATGGAGATACCCGTTAGGTTCCGGAGGAAAACGAGTACGAATAACTTTACATTTGCCTGAAGCAAGATCATTTTCAATTATTTCCTCCAAAAAATTCAATGAACGTTCGTTTTTTTCCGGTTCTTTTTCTGTCTCTTTCATACATCGTTCTTAAATTGCGGCAAATATAAGATTCTTTACGTAAATTTGCAGTCAAAATATTCAAAATATGGTACAATCAATGACCGGCTATGGTCGGGCTGAATGTCTAACTGGCAAAAATAGAATTATCGTCGAGATACGCTCTGTAAATGGTAAAAATTCTGACATAAATTTCAAGACCTCAATAATACCAAGAGATAAGGAGACAGAATTAAGACAATTGATTATTAAATATCTCCAGCGCGGCACTATTGATCTTTTTCTCACTTTAGAATCACAAGGAGCAGATAAAGGAAAAAAGATAAATAAGGAACTGTTTATATCATACTACAATCAAATAAAAGAAATCAACAGTCAGTTAGAAGAAAAACTCGATTTTACAGGTTTGGTAAACACAATTTTAAGGCTTCCAGAAGTTGTTGATAATCAAAAAGAAGAGCCTGAAGACAATTGGGAAGCTATAAAGTCTTGTATTGAAAAGGCACTTCATATGCTTTGTGATTTCAGAATGACTGAAGGTACAAGACTGGCAGAAGATATAAAATTAAGAGTCAATTTGATAACTGACCTTATTACAGATTTGGAGAAATATGAAGTTCAAAGAATAGAGGTCATCAAGGAAAAGCTTAAATCAAGAATTAATGAACTTGATTGTTCTCCTGACCTTAATAGACTTGAACAAGAGATAATTTACTATGTAGAAAAATTAGACATTACAGAAGAAAAAGTACGTCTTAGACAACATTGCAAATATTTTCTGGAATGCATGGAAAATGAACAATTTCCCGGCAAGAAACTTGGCTTTATTGCTCAAGAGATGGGGCGTGAAATCAATACAATCGGTTCAAAGGCCAATCATGCTGAAATTCAAAAAATAGTTGTAATGATGAAAGATGAACTCGAGAAGATAAAAGAGCAAATTCTCAACGTCTTATAATCAACACAAGACACTACTGGCCAAGAAGTGTTCTGTGCCAGAACATTAACTCTTCATTGTTGGCGTGATCATTCTGATAGCCTCTGTAACCATGCATTCCACCTGGATATAGCATCATTTCAAAATGCTTTCCTTCTTTCTGCAGCGCATCAATAAGTTGCATAGTATTCTGCATATGCACATTATCATCAGCAGTACCATGAGTAAGATAAAGAATTGATCCCTCCTTATCCTGATATAAGGAAACTTTACCAATTACTGCCGAGTGCTTGTATCCTTCAGGATTACTCTGTGGAGTATCCATGTATCTTTCAGTGTAGTGTGAGTCATAGAGAGCCCAGTCGTATACTCCGCCTCCTGCAATTCCAAATCTGAAATATTCAGCTCCATCTGTTAATGCAAGAGCTGTAATTGTTCCACCAAAACTGAACCCCGTAATGCCGAACTTTGTACCATCTATAAAAGGAAATGCCTTTAAATATCTTGCCCAAAGTATATAGTCCTGAATTTCATAATTGCCCAGATCTCTGAAGACATAATTGATACCTTGTTTACCACAATGTCCTGAAGCTCTGTTGTCCACAGTAATCTGTATAACTCCATCACTGGCTAACTGCAAAACATTGCCATAAGGTGTTTTCCATGTATCCATAACAGAACTTGAATTTGGTCCGCCATAAATGTAAAAAAGAACAGGGTATCTTTTATTTCTATCCATGTTTAGAGGCCATATTATTGACGCCGGCAATTTAAAACCATCAGGTGTATTAAGAAATATTAAATCAGATTTAGGAAGGGCATTAAATAAAGAATCTTCGCCCTTGCTACTCTCAATCTGCCTTATCATGCCTGAATTTACCACTACAGAAGCAGACGGTGTTTTCAAATTAGATATAATAGCTGCAAACTGGCTCTTATCAGGCGAAAATACAACTGAAGTATAATTATAATCTCCAATAGATGCTTTTTTAACGCTTTCAGTTTGATAATTTCTTTTCCACTTAAGGAAGTACACGTCATTTCTCACTGAAGTTTCACCCCTAGATGTAAAATAAATTGAACATAAAGCCTCATTCAGCTCCAGCAATTTGGTCCCCCAGAAATTACCATTCGTCAACTTATAAAGAGTTCCCCCATTATAATCAACATAATAGATTTGCTCCCACAAATCAAAATCTCTAACAAAATATAATCCGTTTTTCCCTGTCTTATATTCTTCAATCCATTCTATCCATGTCGGCTGATTCTCCTTGTATATCTCTGTCTTACTTCCATTTGAAGGAGAAAAGGAATAGAGACGAAAATCATTCTGATCGCGATTCATCCACTGTATTAACAAAGCCTCCGAATCAGGTCTCCAAATAGGCATGCCAAAATATTGATCTTCCTTACTGTCAAAATCTGCCCATAAAGTTTCCCCTGAATTAATATCTATTACACCAACTTTCACCTCTGGGTTTGGATCTCCAGCCTTTGGATATCGAGTTTCTACAAGAGAACCATGCTGACCGGTAAAATTGAAAATCGGAAATACAGGCACATTAGTATCGTCAAATCTGTAAAATGCAAGCTTTTTGCTGTCAGGTGACCACCAGAAAGCTCTGTATTCACTGAGACGGCCAAAAATTTCTTCGTAATATACCCATGATGCATATCCGTTTTTTATAAGCGACGATCCATCAAATGTGTAGCGTTTTTCAATACCTGAAGCTATTTCGATTACATAAAGATCATTATTGCGTGTAAAAGCTATCATCTTACCATCAGGAGAGATAGTTGGGTTTTTATCCCTCTTTTTAATCAATTTATAAAGCTCAAGATCTTTGCCTGCAGCAGTATCATCCTTAACCTCTATCTCACGTAATTGAGCAGTTTTGGTATCATATTCATAACTTATCCGTTTCATGTTTCTCATTCCTGAGAGCAAAACAGTATTGTTATCTTTCCAACCTACAGGTCTTGCAATGTTTTTAACCGCCTGTCCATAGATAACTGAAGTGGTAAAAATGGCAATAGTTATAAGTGCCAACTTCCTTGCATTATTAATTATAAGCATAATTAATTATTAAAAAATTTGTTATTAAAATTCACAAGATAAACATGTTCAAATCCTCTCGTAATAGCAGTATAAAGCCATTTAAGATCGTCAAGTGTCAAATAATCCCTCCAAAAAGGATTGTCAATAAAAACACATTTCCATTGGCCTCCTTGTGATTTATGACATGTGACTGCTGCTGCAAACTTTATCTGCATGGCGTTGAAATAGTTGTCTTCCCTCACTGCTGCAAGTCTCTTTCTCTTAGTCCCAATTTCTGAATAATCAGAAAAAACACCGTCAAAAAGACTTTTTTGCTGCTCTAAAGACAAAGATGCACTTTCACTTCCCAGTGTATCCAATATTACTTTAGCACTAATCTCTATATCATTATAGTCTGAAAACCTCAAAACAGCATCAGCAAAGTGAAAACCATACCGTTCTTCAAAATGAAATATCTTAATCAACTCTGCTACATCGCCATTAGCAATAAAATCAAGTTCCTCAACATCATTGCCGGCAAACTGGTAACAATTCTTAACAACCATCACCTTGTCACCTCTATTGATAGACTCCTCCCTGCAAAGTATTCGTGATCTTATCTCTCTATTATACAAATTAGCTCTTTTATTTGATCTGCAAAGGACAAGAGTTTCTTCATTTCCATACCTGTCATATGCCTCTCCTATTTTTTCAAGTAATTCATTTCCTCCGATATGCTCAATGTCATCAAATCCGTTTAGCTCAAATTCCGGAAATGCAGTCTCTCTTCTCTCTATCATATGTCTGAGCAACGTAGCATTATGTAAGATGCCTGATAACTGTGCCTGCCTGACAACATCTGTCATGGTGCAATATGTTACCCCTCCCCATTTTGAAAGATACTCTGAGTCGAGTGCCCTTGAAATATCCGCCCCTATTGGAGGTAACTGGGCAGAATCCCCTATTAAAATGAGTTTATTATTTTCTCTGGAAAAAACATATTTCATTAAATCTTCAAGCAAGTCTCCGGAACCAAACATGGAAATGTCCGAACTGCCTGAAGAGATTAAAGAAGCTTCATCAACGATAAATATTGTATTTCTGTGTTTATTAATATCCAGAACAAATTGTCCAAATCCATCACCAAGAGATTTTTGTTTATATATTTGCTTATGAATTGTCAAAGCCCGGGCATTTGTATAGTTAGACAACACTTTTGCTGCCCTGCCGGTAGGTGCCATTAAAATAAAAGGCTGTTCCAGTTCTGAAATAGTAGTAACGAGCGATGCAATGGCTGAGGTTTTCCCCGTGCCGGCATACCCATTAATAACCATTATCGCATTGCTGTCAGAACGATTAATGAAACATGAAAGAGAACGAAAAAGTAAATCCTGAGACTGGGTTGCATCAAATCCCAGACAAAAAAGCATCTTTTCATACAAGAAATCGTCAACCGGCATATTATCTATCTCCAACGTCTTATTGAGAAAACAAGAATGAGAGGATAGATCTCGAGACGACCCAGAAGCATTTCAAAGCCAAGCAAGATTTTTCCTGCATTAGGAATAGAAGAATAATTGCCCAACGAACCCACAGCTCCAAATCCTGGACCACAATTAGCCATATTTGCTATCGAGCCTGAAACTGCTTCAGTGACACCGACTCCCATAAGTGTAAGCAACATGGCTACAATCAATACAATAAACAAATACAAGGCAATGAAAAGTGAAACTGAATGAGCAATATCCGATTCAAGAATATTTTTGCCAACCTTAACCGAAACAACGGCATTGGGATGAAGTTGTTTTATAATTTGAGCCTTAACAGATTTGAAAAATATCCAAATTCGATCAACTTTAATTCCTCCTGTAGTAGAACCGGAACAAGCACAGGAAAGAGTGAAATATGTTATAACAAGCATGGAAAAACCAGGCCAAATAGATGAATTTCCAGAAGCAAAACCCGTCGCAGTGCCACAAGAAACTACTTGAAAATATCCATGTCTCAAACAAGTTGCAAGATTGTCATATATGCCTGAAAAGAAAAGATTAAACCCAACTACTGCACCTCCAATTAAAAGCGATCCTATATAAAATTTGACTATCGGAGATTTGAACAGTTTATTGGATTTGCCAGAGACGGCACCAAAGAGTAATCCAAAATGCAAACCCGAAAGTATCATGAATATCATGATGATAAGTTCTATGGGAAATGAATTGAAAGCTTTGATCGATAGGTTTCTTGTGCTAAAACCACCTGTTGCAACAGTACTGAACGAATGAACAACAGCCTCAAAAAAAGACATGCCCGCAAACATCAGTAAAATTGTTTCAATTACTGTAAGACCAACATACACAATAGCAATTATAGTTATTGTCTGACGTGCCTTATACCTGAAATTTTCCCTTGAAAGATCAGATATTTCCATTTTACTCACCCTCGTCCTAAAAGAACTTACGGCAGGTAAAATCAACAACATAAAGAGAACAACTCCCATGCCTCCCAGCCAATGTGTTGAAGCTCGCCAGAAGTGAAGCCCTTTAGGAATTCCTTCGACATTTGTCAAAATAGAAGCTCCTGTGGTTGTATAACCAGAGACACTTTCATACCATGCATTTACGATTGAAAACTCACCTCCATATAGAATGTATGGTAACATACCGAAAACACATGAAAAGATCCATGCCAGTACAACAATAACAAATCCTTCTTTATTGTTAATATCAGGGTTTTTTTTCACAAATATCATAGGAAAAACACCACATACAAAAGTAATTATTGCACTCATTATAAGTGGTGAAAATGAAGAATCATAGCCATTACCGGCTGATACTAATGCCGAAATCAGCATGAAGACAGCATTCATAAAGAGAGCCATGCCGACATATCTGCTTATAATACTATAATTCATGTTGCTGCTTCTCCCTTTTTAAATTTCTATTTTCATCAATAATACTCTTAACATCAGAATTCAAATCCTGAAGTTCGTCATCGTTTTCCAACTGTACACTATAGCTTTTATTATATTCCCTGTAATTCTTAATTCCTTTGGAAATTAAAATAATAGGAGATATAAAATAGATATTCAGAAAATAGTTAAAAAGCAGCACAAGCATTAACCCTGCTCCTACAGCTATAATACCCGGCATAATACTTCTGTAGTAACCTTCCTGAAGCTCCTTTGCATTTTCTGCAAGTGTAGCCTGAGTCATCAACCCTAATTGTTTTTTATATTTATTGAGATTATTGTAAACAGGCCTAAGCTCCTCCTCATACCACTTTGTTCTTTCACCCAAACTTTTAAGCATTATATCAGAAGTACTGTTAATGACAGAAATGTAATCCAAATATGCTTTAGAAAGAGAGTCCACCACAACTCTCTCCTCATGTGATATAAATCCTCTCCTTATATTGCCGAGATACTTGTGTAAACGATCATCAGGAACAATCTCAACACTTTTTATAGACGAGTCTTTAATAACACGACTAAGAAGATCAAAATTATATTCGTCCGTAAGTTCGAGAAGTAATCTGGAAGTATTGATGCTGTTTATATTATCTTTCATAAGATGTGTCACAGTCTGTCTCATGCGGCTAAATTCAAAAACAGATATTACGCTTGATATAAAAAGGACAACTCCTATTATGACAAAACCAAGCGAGATTTTTCTACGAATTCCCATAATTTAAGTTTTATATGCAAATATAAAGATACGGTTTATAAAAAGATAACCTTCCGGAAATTATCCGAAAGGTTAAAAAAACAATGTTATCCGAAAATTTTAATTGACAGTTGCCATATGAGCTATCATGTCAAGAATCTTGTTTGAATATCCCCATTCATTGTCATACCAGGACACAACCTTCACAAAGTTTGGATTGAGTGATATACCGGCTTCTGCATCAAAAATGGATGTACGCGGATCTGTAATAAAATCAGATGAAACTACAGCATCCTCTGTATATCCAAGAACTCCCTTAAGTTCATTTTCGGAAGCCTTTTTCATGGCAGCTTTGATCTCATCGTAAGTAGCAGGTTTGTCAAGGCGGCATGTAAGATCAACAACCGATACATCTACGGTTGGAACCCTAAATGACATTCCTGTCAACTTTCCTTTCATCTCAGGAAGAACTTTTCCCACTGCCTTGGCAGCTCCTGTAGAAGAAGGAATAATATTGGCTCCGGCAGCGCGACCACCTCTCCAGTCCTTAGCTGAAGGAGCATCCACAGTTTTCTGAGTATTGGTTGTTGCATGAACAGTTGTCATCAACCCTTCAATAATGCCAAAGTTCTCATGAAGCACTTTAACAATAGGAGCAAGACAATTGGTTGTACATGATGCATTTGAAACAATCGATTCTCCTGCATATTTCTTGTGATTTACTCCATAAACAAACATAGGAGTATCATCCTTGGAAGGAGCTGACATAATAACTCTCTTGGCACCAGCATCTATATGAAGTTGGGCACTCTCCTTTGTAAGAAACAGACCTGTCGATTCAACAACATATTCAGCACCTACTTCTCCCCACTTAAGATCTCCGGGATTTTTCTCAGCTGTAACTCTAATAGGATTACCATTTACGATAAGCATGCCATCCTTAACCTCAACAGTACCGTCAAACTTTCCATGGACTGTATCATACTTCAACATGTAAGCCATATAATCGACACTTATCAGGTCATTTAAGGCAACAATCTGAATATCATCCCTTGACTGAGCAGCACGGAAAACCAAACGGCCTATACGGCCGAAACCGTTAATACCAACTTTAATTTTGTTCATCTTGCAATTATTTATTAGATTAACACTTTATAATCTTGGGCAAATATAAGCATTTTTGGGGAATACTCCGGCAAAATTACTATTTTTGTAAGATTAAAGAAAGAAATCGATTTAAATAAAAAATGAGGAAGATTCTGATTACTAATGATGACGGAGTTAAATCAAAAGGAATTTCGCACTTGATAGAGATGATGCTCCCATATGGAGAGTTAACAGTTGTTGCACCTTTTGAGGCACAATCAGGTATGTCTGTTGCTCTGACTATTGGCAAACCGCTGAGATTGACAGAATTGAAGAGTGGTAATGGATTGAAAGTTTACGCATGTTCTGGAACACCGGCAGATTGCGTAAAAATGGCAATGAATCAGTTGTTTCAAGACGAGTTACCTGATTTTCTCGTATCGGGTATTAATCACGGCTCAAATGCATCAATTGCATCTTTATACTCCGGGACACTTGGCGCAGCAATAGAAGGCACTATTTACGGCATTCCGTCTATTGGACTTTCACTATGCACACATAAACAAGATGCCGATTTTTCAGGTGTTTCACATTTCGGAAAGATAATAATTGATAATTTTATTAAGAATCCTGTTGGACCAGATGCCTATTTAAATGTTAATTTTCCGGATCTCAAACCTGAAGAGATAAAAGGTATTAAATTTGCCAAACAGGGAAAAGGTAAGTGGATAAAAGAATTTGAACAAAGAGAAGATCCTTATGGTTTCAAGTATTACTGGATGACTGGAGAATTCCTCAACCTTGAACCTGACAATGATAAATCTGACAACAATGTAGTTGACAGTGGATATGTTAGTGTTGTCGCTCACAAGATAGACAATACGGACTACGATGAGGTAAAAAGACTAAAATCACTCTGGAAAATATGAAATATTACATCATTGCAGGGGAAGCATCAGGAGATCTTCACGGATCCAATCTCATGAAAGCACTTTTTGAAGTTGATCCAGAAGCTCAGATTCGCTTCTGGGGAGGTGAATTGATGGCTTCAGTAGGTGGAACTCTTGTAAAACACTATAAGCAAACTGCAGTGATGGGATTATTTGACGTGATTTCAAAATTAGGACCCATTATTCGCAATCTACAATTTTGTAAAAAAGATATTGTTGAATATCAACCTGATGTTATAATTCTCATTGACTATCCAGGTTTTAATTTCAAAATAGCCAAATTTGCCAAGAAACATTCATTAAGAGTATTTTACTACATACCTCCTACTGTCTGGGGGTGGAAAGAATGGAGAATTAAAAGTCTAAAGAAATATGTAGACAGAATCTTTATAATTTTCCCATTTGAAGTTAATTACTATAAGAAAAAAGGAATTAAGGTTTTCTATTTTGGAAATCCCCTACTCGACAGTATTGCTGGTCATAAATGCAATTATGAGAGTTTCGAAGAATTTACCAAAAGATGCAATCTTGATCAAAGACCCATTATCACTTTGCTTCCTGGCAGTAGAGAAAGTGAGATAAAATACCTTTTGCCTGTTTTTTCCAAACTTGAAAACGAATTCCACGATTATCAACTAATTGTCGCCGGAGCACCATCAATTGATGAGAAAATATACCTTCCATACATATCAGGTACAAATATAAAACTCCTGTTTGGTGAGACTTACTCGTTACTAAAGCATTCCAAGGCTACTGCATTATGTTCCGGTACAGCAAGTCTTGAAGCAGCAATTCTCGATACGCCTCAGGTAGTATGTTACAGAGCAAACCCAATCTCAGTAGCAATAGTCCGTCCATTTGTAAAGGTAAAATATTTAAGTCTCGTAAATCTTATTTTCAATCAGCCTGTAGTCAAAGAGCTTATTCAAAAGGACTGTACTGTTGAAAATTTAGCATGTGAACTCCGTAAGATTCTTTCAGAAAAAGAGAACATAAAAATCAAAAACAAATATGCCAAATTGAGAAAAATATTGGGAGACGCCAGTACTTCAAGACGAACAGCAGAAGCTATGTTGAGTGAGATTCAATCTTTATCTTATGAGCATTTATATTATAAATATTATAAATCTCCTATTGGCATGCTTAAACTCATAGCAGACGAAGATTCTCTCGTTGCAATAAGATATATCAGAGAAGACACGGAAGAACAGTGCCTTGAGAAATCCAACCCTAAAGGGAATTTAATACTCGAAGAAGCCACAAGGCAACTGGAAGAATATTTTGCAGAAAAGCGTAAAATTTTTGACCTTCCTTTAAAACCAACCGGTACTCCTTTTCAACAGAAAGTCTGGAAAGAACTGTCTAATATTCCCTATGGCCAAGTTAAGACTTACGGTGAAATAGCCTCAATTGTAGAAACTAAAGATGCCAGCAGAGCCGTAGGTAATGCTTGCAGGCTGAATCCTCTTCCGATAGTAATTCCTTGTCACAGGGTTATAGGCGCAAATAACAAACTAACAGGTTTCAACATGGGAATAGATAAAAAACTATTTCTTCTTACTCTCGAAAAAGCTTATGAAAGCTCTGATATAAATCTTTTTAACTCAAACTCGAACTTTAATTCAAATAGTATTGATAATGATAATTAAGGCGCATAAGTACCAGGGAGCAGGTAACGACTTCATTATTATAGATAACCAAAATAATAATATTGAACTATCTGCAGAACAAATCAGACAATTATGTCACAGAAGATTCGGAATTGGGGCAGATGGTCTGATGCTACTCGAAAAAAGTGAAAAATATGATTTCTCGATGAAATTCTACAATTCTGACGGGATAGAAGGCCCTATGTGTGGAAATGGAGGAAGGTGTCTGGTTGCTTTTGCATATCATTCTGGAATAAAAAATTATCATTTTGAGGCAAGTGATGGAGAACATAGAGGGACAGTGCTCGTAGGCACTCCTTCGAAATGTATAGTTGAGCTTGAAATGATAGATGTTCATGAAGTTAAGGAGTACTCTCCGAAATCGTTTTTTCTTAATACCGGAGCTCCGCACCTGGTTATTTTTGTCGAAAAATTAAAAGACTATGATGTTCTGGAACAGGGCAGGTTCTGGAGACATCATCCAAGTTTCCCTGGAGGTACAAATGTTAATTTCGTACAGGGTAACTGGGGAAGATGTGCTATTCCTGAAGGTGTCGATCTTTTCGTCAGGACTTTTGAAAGAGGTGTTGAAGATGAAACTTATGCATGTGGAACAGGTGTTACTGCTTCTGCAATTGCATTTCATAAATTATTTCAGCGGAATCTCTATCCTTCAGGAACTGTTTCCACAAGAGTACAAACTATTGGTGATATTCTTGATGTTAAATTTGACTATAATGGCGAAGACATTTATTCCAACATAAAGCTGAAAGGCCCTGCCACTTATGTCTTTACTTGTGAAATTGAAATATGATCATGAATATTGCATTATTTCCCGGATCTTTTGATCCGATTACATTAGGACATATAGATATCTTAAAATCTGCGCTAAAACTTTTTGACAAAGTTGTTGTCGCCGTAGGATATAATACCCAGAAAACAGGACTTTTTACTGTTGAAGAGAGAGTGAAATTTATAGAAAATGGCGTCAGGTCACTTAATCTAAATAATAATATTGAAATTGCCTCCTATTCTGGATTGACAATAGACTTTTGTAAAAGGGCAAATATTAAGTTCATAATACGAGGACTAAGAACCACAACTGATTTTGAGATGGAAAGGGTCGTAGCTCAAGCAAATCTAAGTATGGCCCCGGATATTCTTACTGTTTTTATACCCTCCCGACATGAATACTCGTTTATTTCATCTACAGTCGTGAGAGATGTAATAATAAACGGAGGTGATGCAACCCCTTTTCTTCCTGACGGAGTTGACATATCTGATTATTTAAATAAAGTCTGAATGATTCGCAAGGCATTTTCAATATTTGGTTTAATTTGTTGCCTTGTCATCAGTCTCCATGGTCAGGAAAATGAGAAGCTGGAGAAATATATTGATCAGTATATTGCAATGACTCCTCCTTCGACAGATTCATTAAATGCCGCCTGCGATTATTTAATCAATATAAGTCAAGACACTGCTATTCAGGCTCATATTGCTGGACATCTTTTTAATAAATTTTATTCCTCCCCAATCATGGGAATGGAAAGTGTCGCCATTCATATTGCCAAAAACTATTTTTTAAACAAAAAACTCAACTGGAGGGGAGATGATGTAATGCTTTTCCTCAGACTCTTCGTCGAATTTAACGAGAATTCCCTAATAGGGATGAAAGCTCCTGAACTTATACTTCCTGATACTTCCGGCAATTTGCATTCTTTAAGAAATTTGGATGCTGAATACACTATCATCTATTTTTATGATACGGATTGCAGTCTGTGTAAAAAGGAACTTCCGAAAATAATTGAAGTTTCAAATAAATTCAAAGGCTACGATTTGCATATATATGCTGTTTATACACAAAGCGATGTAAATAATCTTAAGCAATTCATCAAGGAGGAATTTCCAAAATCAATTGATAATTGGACATTTGTGTGGGACCCGGATTTTAAAAGTGGATTTCATAAACTTTATAATGTACTTAAAACTCCTCAAATATTTCTTCTTGACAGAGATAAAAAAATTATTGGTCGCAATCTTGACCACACATCATTAGACCAATTATTAAGTTCATATACTGAGAGCAGAACAAACTTGTCAAAAAACATACGTGCATTTCTGAATGATTACCTTAAAGTCGTAAAACTTGACGACACATCAGCCATGAGACTGGCTATCGAACCTCTCTTTATTAAAAGTACAGAAAGTGATATTGACCTTTACAGAATGATGTTTACTGAATTGTTCGATATTTTGCAACGTTCAGACGACACTACATATCAAAATTGTGCAATTTTCGTTGCAGAAAATTATATACAAAACAGAAAAGAACTTTGGTGGGATAACTCTTTTCCGGGAGATTACGTGCCAAAAATGATAGAGAGAATCAAGGGTAACAAAATTGGAGCTATTGCGAATGATTTTATTTTCTATACCGAAAAGTTGAAACCTATTAAATTGCATGAAATTAGATCTGAATATACTATCTTATATTTTTATAGTCCAAAGTGTGCAGTTTGTAAGCCTTTTGGAATTGAACTGGCTAACATGTACAAATCACTTCATAAAAGAGGAGCATATATTCTGGCCGTGGATGTGGAAAGCGACTTTGATGATTTCAAAAAGTTGGTCAAAAAAAATAAAAGTCCATGGATAAGATGCTTTGTTAAAGATGAAGATAGAATGGAGCTTTTCTATAAATACAGAACAGAGGAGGTACCAATGATCTATCTTCTCGACAGTGAGAAAAAAATTATTGCAAAAAAAATAAGTACAACCAAATTAAATGAACTGGTAAAATGATCACAGGAAGATATAAAGAGTTTTATAATGAACTTTTAAAAGAGATCCCTTCCGAAAGAATACATCATGATGCTTTAAGTACACTGGCATTTGGAACTGATGCATCTTTTTATAGATTAATCCCAAAACTTGTGGTAAAAGTTAAGGATGAAAATGAACTCCAGTTGGTCGTTCGTAAGGCAAGTGCATTCGACATACCGATTACGTTCAGAGCTGCAGGGACATCTCTTTCAGGCCAGGCAATCAGCGATTCTGTTCTTGTTTTGGCAACCCATGGATGGCAAAAGCATCAGATTATAGAAAACGGAGAAAAAATACGTCTTCAAGTTGGTATTAGAGGAGATCAGGCAAACAGATATCTTGAAAGATACAGCAGAAAGATTGGTCCAGATCCTGCATCTATCGACAGTGCAATGATAGGAGGTATTGCTGCCAACAATGCTAGTGGCATGTGCTGTGGAACCTCCGAAAACTCTTACAAAACAGTAGCAGACATTAGAATTATCATGAGTGACGGAACAATCCTTGATACTGCCGATTCTGAAAGTCGTGAATCTTTTGCCAAAAGTCATTCATGTTTGCTGAAAGGTCTTGAAAAACTGGCTGAGGATATTGACTCCAATGAAATACTACGAGAAAAAATCAAGCAGAAATATAAAATCAAAAACACAACCGGATACAGTCTTAATGCATTTACCGACTATAAGGATGGTTTCGAAATTCTCAAACATCTTATTATTGGCTCTGAAGGTACTCTTGCATTTATTTCTGACATCACCTACAAAACAGTTGTCGAATACAAGGATAAAGCGCTTGCTCTTGCAATATATCCAGATATTGAACAGGCATGTAATGCTGTCACAATACTGAAATCTGCTCCTGTAACAGCTGTAGAAATAATGGACAGAGCTGCACTAAGATCTGTAGAATCGACTAAAGGTGTCCCCGAATACCTGAAATCTCTTGCTCCAAATTCAACAGCACTTCTGATTGAAACTAAAGCTAAAAATGATGATGAACTGAATAAAAATATCTCTTATATAGAGAATTCTATCTCAGGCATAAAAACAGTCATGCCTTTGTGTTTTACCAAAGATCCTTCAGAGCAGGCGATATTATGGAAAATACGAAAAGAAACACTCCCTACTGTTGCAGGAATGAGACGAAGCGGAACAACTTCAATTATTGAAGATGTCTGTTTTCCAGTTCCGACATTGGCAAAAGCCGTACTTGATCTCCAAACTCTATTTACAAAGCATGGATACAGCGAAGCAGTAATTTTTGGTCATGCCCTCGAAGGGAACATGCATTTTATGTTTAGTCCCGATTTTAACGATGAAATGGAATTCAATCGTTATAGAAACTTTATGGAAGATCTTGCAGAGATGGTTGTAGAAAAATACAATGGTTCTCTTAAAGCTGAACATGGAACAGGACGAAACATGGCTCCATTTGTTGAGAAAGAGTGGGGAAAGAATGCTCTTGAAATCATGAAGCAGGTCAAACAGTTATTTGATCCTAAAGGCATTCTTAACCCTGGTGTTATTTTAAATGAAGATCCTCAAATCCATCTGAAAAACATCAAGCCAATGGCATCGATCAGAGAAAGTGCAGATAAGTGTATGGAGTGTGGATTCTGTGAATCTGTTTGTGTAGCAGAAGGGCTGACGTTATCACCACGACAGAGAGTAGCTGTCCACAGAGAGATGGAACGCCTCAGACAAACTGGAAAAGAGCCACACCGTGCAGCAGAGATAAAAAGTAGATACAAATATGCAGCTCTTGCTACTTGCGCGACTGACAGTCTTTGCGCTGCAAAGTGTCCTGTCAAAATAGATACTGGAAAACTTGTCAAAGAGCTGAGGCATGAGAGACATTCAAAATTTCAGGAAAATTTTGCAGCCTTGATATCATCCAACATGAGAACAGTAACAGCCATCATGAGATTTGGGTTATCAGTTCTTTATTACATACGGTTGGTTTTAGGTAAGAAGCTTTTTGGAATTATTGCAAGATCGGTGAGATTTATCTCAGGAGGAATTATACCTCTTTGGAATGAGCATTTTCCAAAAAATGCGCACAAAATATCTGAAAAATCAATCGTTGAGCAAAATAAAAAAGCACTAAACTCAAACTTGAAAGTGGTTTACTTTCCTTCGTGTATTACCAGAAGCATGGGAATTTCCAAGGGATACAGAAACTCCATGGATTTGGCACATGTAACCATAGTTCTGCTTAACAGAGCCGGTTATGAAATCATATATCCTGAAAATCTTAATTCTCTTTGCTGTGGAATGGCATTTTCAAGCAAAGGATTTGTAAAAGCCGGCAAAACAGCTTCGGGCAAGCTCGAAGCAGCTCTCACAAAAGCTTCAGACGGTGGAAAAATTCCAATCCTGTGTGATATGAGTCCATGTCTGTATACCATGAAGTCAAACATGAGTGAAAGGTTGAAATTATATGACCAGGCTGAATTTATTGATAAATTTCTAATTGATAGGCTGAATATTAAACCTGTTGATAGAAAAATAGCCCTTTTTGCTGTCTGCAGCACTAAGAAAATGGAAGTTGATGAAAATCTGTATAATATTGCATCAAAATGTGCAAGAGAAGTTGTCAGAATAGAGAGTAATTGTTGTGGTTTTGCAGGAGACAGAGGTTTTATACTGCCTGCTCTCAATAGACATGGATTAAGACATTTAAAGGAACAGAACAGCGATTGCTCCGAAGGCTATGCCTCTTCAAGAACCTGTGAAATAGGTCTCTCATATAATGGAGGAATAATATATTCATCTATTATGTACTTAGTTGAAGAGGCTTCCAGATAAAGTAAAAAATAAGTTATGTACAAAAGTCTTGAAAATTTCATCGAATTATTGGATTCAAAAGGTGAACTTGTCAAAATCAAGGAATATGTCGACCCTGTGCTCGAAATTGCAGAAATAACTGATCGTATTTCAAAACAACCCGATGGAGGTAAAGCTTTGTTGTTTGAAAACACAGGTACGGCTTTTCCTGTGATTACCAACATGTTTGGTTCCAAAAGAAGAATATTGTATGCATTAGGCGTTGAATCATTTGAGGAGATTGAAAATTATCTGAACACTCTAGTGGAGGAGATAACCCGGGAAAGACACTCATTAATTGATAAAATCAAATTACTTCCACAACTCAAAGAGGCATCAGAATGGTTTCCGGTAAACCACAAAGGTGATGCACCTTGCCAGGAAATAGTTTTGTTCAAGCCAGAACTCGACAGGTTGCCAATTTTGCAATGCTGGCCTAAAGATGGAGGAAGATTCATTACTTTGCCAATGGTACATACCGAAGACCCTGAAACTGGAAAGAGAAATGTGGGGATGTACAGAATGCAGGTATTCTCACAAGATTCAACAGGCATGCACTGGCACAGACACAAAACAGGCGCACGGCATTTTGCCAATTGCAAAACAAATCAATTCCCGGTAGTAGTAACTCTTGGAGGTGATCCTGTATATACATATGTAGCTACAGCTCCGCTTCCGGAAGGTATTGACGAATATCTGCTGGCAGGATTTCTGAGGAACAAGGCTGTAGAATTGACAGAGTGTCTGACTCAACCATTGAAAGTGCCGTCAGATTGTGATTTTGTAATAGAAGGTTATATCGATAAAAGCGAACCTTTTGCAATTGAAGGACCATTCGGTGACCATACAGGTTATTATTCTCTTCCTGACCTTTATCCAATCTTTCATATAACATGTATATCCTATAGAAAAGATGCAGTTTATCCTGCCACACTGGTAGGTATTCCTCCTCAAGAAGACAGATTCATGGCTCTTGCCACAGAGAAAATATTTTTCACACCTCTTAAGCTCTCACTTGTTCCAGAATTGGCAGATTTGCATCTTCCCGAAGAAGGGTGCGGGCATAATTTTGCATTTGTCAGCATAAAAAAAAGTTTTCCGGGAGAAGCCATAAAAGTCGCTCATGCATTATGGGGAGCCGGACAAATGATGTTCAACAAGATAATGATTATCGTTGACGAAAATGTAGATGTCCATAACATAGAAAGTGTTTATCAGGCTATAAAAAACAACTATAGTCCAAAAAGAGACACTCATTTCAGCAGAGGTCCACTTGATGTCCTTGACCATGCCTCTCCCACATGTGGATTTGGAGGAAAAATGCTCATTGATGCAACATCAAAAATGATTGAAGAGGGAGGAGACAAAATGGAAGTTTTATCTGACAATTTTGAGTTTCCTATTGTTTTCACTCATGAGGAGGTTGTTACAAATGGACTTATTACAGTCATAGTTGATCAAACAATCAATCTCGAAGATCATTATACCGCTTTGTGGCAATGGGGTGCCAATTGTGACCCAATAAGGGACAGTAAGTTTGTTGGAAAATCTCTTGTGATGGATGCAAGACATAAAATAAAGGGAGAAGGAGTACGTGAATGGCCTGAAATGGTGCTTTCTAACATTGAAACCATTGACATAGTAGATAAAAAATGGGAAACTCTTGAACTTGGAGATTTTATCCCCTCTCCTTCCCGTAGATTTTTAAAACAATAAGGATAAACAACCCTACAAACAACAACATAGAAGCATATGCACCTCTGCCTATGTAATCACCATATTTCACAAACACTGTTATACGGTCATTCAAGTTCAGGTTACCTTTTAAATAACCTCTTTGCCACCATCCCAGAGAATCTGTTACTATCCCTCTTTGATCAATGAATGCTGAAATCCCAGTATTGGCGCACCTTGCAATAGATCTTCTTGTTTCTATAGCTCTTAAAGATGCGTAGCGCAAATGTTGCTTATAACCAGGTGTATTCCCCCACCACCCGTCGTTTGTAATAATAGACATTACATTAGCCCCATTTATAATATACTCTCTGTAAAAATCGCCATATATAGATTCATAACAGATAGCAGTACCAATTTTTATGCTGTCGTCGAGTGTAGTGAAAACTTCTCTCTCCTTTTGAGTTCCAAATCCACCTGCAGTACCTCCTAAGTCAATTGCAAATGAGCCTAAAAACTTTAAATATTGAGGATATGGAAAATACTCAACGAGGACTACCAATTTTGATTTGTGGTAAATCATAGTTCTACCCAAAGTGTCAAGATAAATTGCTGAGTTAAAACTGTCATACCATCCTCTCTCAGATCTTCGAGCGGTGTAAGTCGGAGGAAATCTGTCAGGCCCTCCAGGGTAAATGTAAAAAGTAGTAGCACCAAAAATTGCATTTCCGGCTCCTTTTTCTCCAAGCATCTCTTTAAACATTATAAATGTTCTGTTATCGCCCAGATTATTTTCTACGACACCGGAAGTAAATGTCTCCGGAGCTATTACAAAATCAGTATTTTCAGTTACAGCTTTATTTGCAATATTCATCAGTATCTCATTCTGTTGCATTTGAGAAAGTGCACCAAATTTTTCATTATATGGATCAATGTTTGGCTGAAGTATCACAAACTCACGAGGATTCTGTTTCTCTTTATATGAATTGAAAATAATCCGTGAAATACAAAGAGGCAATACTATTAAAATAAATAATAAGGATAATTTAATATAAAAAGATTTACATCTTCTGTTTTTATCATTCAGTAAGTCGAAAATTACAATGTTTGCAAGCAGAATCCATAAAGATCCACCCAAAGTACCTGTAAATTCGTACCACTGAATATTCTTGATAGTTGTAGCAAAACCATTGCCCAAAACCAACCATGGCCAAGATATCTCAGCATTAAAATAGAAATGTTCCCAGGCAAGCCAAGCAAGTATCAAAAAAATATAGCCAAGAGATGGTGTCGTCTTTCTCTTAAACCACCTGAAAATTGCAAATATGACAGCCATCTGCAATGCATTCAAAATGCAGGCAGCTATAGCTCCTGCTAAAGTTGCATTGTAAATCCAGAATGTTGTTAGAATATTCCAAAGCAAAAATGAAGAATAATAATATCTCCATCCATTTTTAATATTCAAATCTGCAATTATTTTCTCAAGTTGAAGAAGTGGAATAAAAGCAATCAGCATTAACAGCCCTGTGTGTGGAACAAGGTATGGTAATGAAAGCAAAATCGCAGAAATAGATGATAATAACCAGAGATGAAGAGGTCGATTATGCTCCATATTATTAATATTTGACAAGCAAAGATACAATAATCTAAATATGGATTACCGGCTATGAAAGAAATTGACTAATTTTGCCACTCATTATTGAGTATAATTATTTATGATAACCACATTTCTCAAAGGATTTATTGTCGGCATGGGAGCATCCATACCTCTTGGTCCAATGGGAATTGTCTGTGTTCAGAAAACACTCAGCAAAGGGCGACATGCAGGTATGATTGCAGGTCTTGGATCTTCTGTTACAGACACCATTTTTGCCGCAATTGCAATTTTAGGCCTTGCATATATCAAATCTATGATTGTCAAATACGAAGATTATCTGCTACTCTTTGGAGGAATAATTGTAGGATTAATTGGAATGAAAATTTTTCTAACAAATCCTATTAAGCAGATCAGATATCCCATGACCGGTAAAAAGCACCTTACGGATTTTTTTTCGTCCATGGCTATGACACTCTCAAATCCAGGTTCTTTATTTTTAATTCTTGGACTTTTTGCATTTGTAGGTGTAAACACTGATGGAATAGCAAATGAACATGTCATATCATCAACTTTAATTGGTGTTTTTCTGGGAACTGCTACCTGGTGGTTTATATTAAGTGCAACAGTGAGCATTTTTCGAAAAAAATTCCGTCTTAGGCAGCTTGTAATGATTAACAGAATCTCGGGAATTATAATTTTCATTCTGGGGCTTGTATCTCTCTTTGAAGGAGCATGGAGGTTAATTGTTTCTTATTTTCACTTGAATAATTTTTTGTAATTTTGCAGAACTTTTCGGGGATGTTTTGGTTTTGACAGCAAATCGAATCGGAAAGTAAGCACGCCGAGAGTCGTGATGCCATCTCGTTAATCACGGGTCACAAGCCTTAAATGGCGAAAACAACTTTGCACTCGCTGCGTAATTAAGCATAGCTTTTTACGCTCAATCACCGCCGGCCAGGTCCGGCCGTGACGAGTATCCCGCCTGATTTTGTGCCGACTATATCAGGCAATGGGGTATCATTAAAGCCGGCTGCGGACATTTACTCCTCTAAGATGTCTTAAGATTAAGAGGATAAGCCTTGGGTAGCCTGTCTGTTGGCAGCCCCAGGATGAAAATCAACAACAGACTAAGCGTGTAGAAAGCTTTTGGATGGTTTGTCTGGACGGCGGTTCGAGTCCGCCCATCTCCACAAGCTGTTAATTGTACAATGATTATGAAATAATTATTGTAATTGATTGCTTAATTAAAATTTATAATTAATCCAAAATGAAGAAATTAACATTACTTTCATGCCTGATGTTCTTGTTTGCAGGAACCTCAGTTGCAATTGCCCAAAACGAAGAACATTCCGCAGAAATTTCAACTTCTGTTCCCGAACTCGCTAATTTCCACAAAATTATCTTCCCAATGTGGCATAAGGCATATCCTGCAAAAGATACCGCAGCTTTAAGAAGCTTTATTCCTGAAATTAAGGATAATATGGCGAAAATTAATGCCGCCAAATTACCAGGCATATTAAGAGAAAAAGAGGGACTTTGGAAAAGTGAACTTGCCAAATTCAATACAGTAGCTGAAGATTATTATAAGGCTTGTGAATCTAAAGATATGAATGCCATGCTAAAGGCTGCTGAAAAGTTTCATTCAGCCTATGAGGGGATGAACAGAGTTATTAAGCCGTTTGTAAAGGAGATGGATACCTATCACAAAACTCTGTATGTTATTTACCACAAGATGCTTCCTGAAAATCAATTTAATGAGATTGCTTCTGTTATGGACCAGCTGATTGCCGAAGCAGATGCAATAACAAAATTTCCTCAGGACCAACTTGCTAAACGTCTAAAGGATAATACCCCAAAGTATTATGCCATCTCAAAGGAACTCTATGATGCTACTGTCAACGTCAAAAAAGTACTTGCAGAAAAAAATAATGACAAAAGTAAGGCAGCTATTGAACAAATGCATAAAACTTATCAAAAGCTTGAATCTGTTTTTGAATAATTGACAAGCATTTAATTATAATTTTAATTCTAATTTAAAAATCTGACTTAAAAGATAATTTAAGTCAGATTTTTTTGTGTTAGCTAATCTGTCACAGTGACATTAGCTTCCTTTTGCAAAATTCATTTTCTTCTCCAAACCCTTGCTCCGCCACACTTTTACTATGCTTACTGACTTTTATTGAGCATATTATGAGCATTTTGCTTGCAAACTTCAGAAAAATTTACTTATATTGTTCTTCGTTATTAGATTGAAAACAAGGAACTAAGTCTTGCCAACTTAAAGCCGTTTTGATTTTAATCTAATGAATATTATTACCCACCAAAGTAACGACACCATTAATTAAAATTGCAAAACGGCATAGCGAATATAGAGATTTCATTTCACATGACATTACTTGTGATCGTATTTTAATTTCAAAAATTTATTCATTCCTTTTTGTCAATCTTTTTATGATGAAACAAAATCCAATTCGCTTTATTAAGTGGGTAATGATTGTCGTTCTGGCTTGTCCAACATCTTGCGAAAAGGCAGATATTTCAACACAAGACCTCAATAACAACGATGATTTAACCAGACAGATTAAATCGACTCTTATCAGCAAATACCAAGGACACATCTTTACTCCAGACCTCTCAGATTACAATTATAATGTAACAACGAAGGCCAGCTCCCATGAACAGTTTACCACTTCTGATCTGCTATGGAACAAAGCACTCTACTATTCAAGAGATAGCATCAATTATGTTGCCGTAGAAATTGTAAAACACAACAAAACAGCCATCTTTTCGTTGTATAGACAAAAACCGTTGTCTTGTTTTAAAAGACCCGTCAAAACATTCCTTTTTTATAAGTCTGATGATAGAACCGGAAATGCCGACATGAGGGTGGTTACAATGATAAATCTTAATGGCTGCCCCACAAATCCCGGAGTATTCAACCCTATTGACCTCTCTTCTTTTATAGGATTCATAATCCATTCAGATATTGATGGACGATTTATTTCAATAAAACTTTATGATGGCAATAAGTTTTATAGTGTACAACTGGCAAAACCTTCAGAAAATAACCATAAAATATTGTATAAGCTTTTCATGTTTTCAAATGTTGAAACGAAAAGTGAAACCTCCAACGAAGAAGAAAATGGGTTGGAAATACAACTCGACGAACTATACTGTATAGCAGATAAAAACGAAAATAAACCGCCTCAGGATAATGAAGAGGCAGAATGGTATGACCTAGATGGGGGTGGCCATGATCATATCGAAGACATGGGAGGAGAAGGTGGCGGTGGCGGCTCAGGAGACAAACAAGGATAAACATCAACTCTTACTGTTACTTTGAATGCAAGTAATGGAGGACATACTTCAGGATCCGGCAATTACCAATGGGGAGAAACAGTATCTATTGAAGCAATACCTAACCTTGGATGTAGGTTCATTCAATGGACAGGAGACCTTAGCAACTACGGAAATAATCATGCTTTCAGCATACAGCTATTTTTCGACATTACAGCCATGGCTGTATTTCAAAAAAACCAACCATGTAGAGATGCAACTACAGCTGATCCACTGATTAATATGGCCCTCCAGGGAACTCCAGGAAACCCCGTCAACGGAGGAAGGTTTACTGCTCTTAGGGTAAGAAAAAATAAATATGGTGAACTTGAAACATATCAGCATCAAGGATTGGACCTGAGAGTGGAACAGGATACTCCTTCTTTTTCGATTTTGGAAGGGGTGATAATTGGTATTCAAAATATCTTTGACCCTAATGTGCCGTGGGATAAATACGAAGAAGTATATGGATATTTGGGAGATAAAATATATTCTGCAGGCAACATGGTTAAGGTGCGGTCCTATGTTAATGGGAAAACAATTGACATAGTTTACATGCACCTGGACAATATCAATAGCAACTTGTCTGTTGGAAGCACCATAGAACCAGGTACAGTGATTGGAGTGGGTGGTAGCACCGGGGCGGCAAAAAGCCCCTCAAGCGGAGGACCTCACCTGCATCTGTATGTCTATGAAAATGGAGTGAAAAAGAACGTCGAAAACTATATTTATACTAAATTCGACTCAAATGCCAATATCACCAGAACTTGTAACCATTAATCTTAATACAATATGAAAAAAATATTATTTATTATCACTGCATTATTTGTATCAGTAACTCTGTTTGCTCAGCATAATTCAATTAAAGTAAATGGAATGGAAATTTCATATTGCTTTTCAGAAGCACAAATAATCGACAGCCTCGGGACTCCTACAACTATAATTGCAAACGACCCTAATTTTGAGGGGTGGGTTGAGTATCGCTACATCGATAGTTCCACCGGACTATTTAACGACTTCCTGTTTATTGACGGCTCTTTACAAAGCGTGGCAATAAGAGGAAAAGACTTCAAATTAAACAATTTCCTGGAAGTTGGAATGGATGCATCAGCTGTAACACAAATGGGAGGAGTTATATTTGGAATAGAACCAGACCTGTTCTATTGGGCACCAAGTGAAGAGTACAAGGAAATAGGGCATGTCACTGTTTTTATTGACACTGCAACACAGAAAATAAAGCTGATAAGTGCAACAACAACAAGTGATTTCATGTAAGCACATACCTGTCAGGGTTTGTTGCAAATTATTGGTAATACGAGATTTGCAACAAACTCCGACAGGTTGGGTAATCTAAAACAATATGAAAAAAATATTATTTATTATCACTGCATTATTTGTATCAGTAACTCTGTTTGCTCAGCATAATTCAATTAAAGTAAATGGAATGGAAATTTCATATTGCTTTTCAGAAGCACAAATAATCGACAGCCTCGGGATTCCTACGACTATAATTCCAGATGACCTTGATTTTCCTGGCTGGATTGAGTATCGCTACACCGATAGTTCCACCGGACTATTTAATGACTTCCTGTTTATTGACGGCTCTTTACAAAAAATTGCAATAAGAGGCAAAGACTTTAAATTAAACAATTTCCTGGAAGTTGGAATGGATGCATCAGCTGTAACACAAATGGGAGGAGTTATATTTGGAATAGAACCAGACCTGTTCTATTGGGCACCAAGTGAAGAGTACAAGAAAATAGGGCATGTCACTATTTATATTGACACTGCAACACAGAAAATAAAGCTCATTGGTGTTGAAGCCAATAGTGATTTCATGTAAGTATATACCTGTCAGGTAATCTAATACAATATGAAAAAAATATTATTTATTATCGTATCGTTGTTTGTTTCAGCAAACCTCCTTGCCCAATATGACACAATAAAAGTAAACGGTCTTGTCTTGGGAGGAGATTATACTGAAGCACAAATAATCGACAGCCTCGGGACTCCTACGACTATAATTCCAGATGACCTTGATTTTCCTGGCTGGATTGAGTATCGTTATA
>Ga0208695_1000208_pt1 | contig 78238 bp, 69 predicted proteins | sample AD_UKC111_MetaG_FD_184449 | JGI IMG/M metagenome (GOLD analysis project Ga0208695, IMG submission 184449) | Active sludge microbial communities of municipal wastewater-treating anaerobic digesters from Hong Kong - AD_UKC111_MetaG (SPAdes)... | ecosystem: Engineered > Bioreactor > Anaerobic >... | reverse complement strand
GATGTGGTGGATAACACTCCGCCGGTTGCCGTTGCAGATGAGTACACCATGGATGAGGACACCACGCTCTTCGTTGATGCTCCCGGCATCCTGGAAAATGATACCGATCCAGAAAACGATGTCCTGGAAGCGGAACTGGTTGACGATGTTTCCACCGGCACGCTGGTGCTGAATTCGGATGGTTCCTTCACCTACACCCCCGTAAAGAACTATTACGGCACAGTTACTTTTACCTACCGCGCCTTTGATGGTGAATACTATTCCGAACCCGTCACCGTGACGATTACCGTGAATAATGTGGCGGATGCAATCTGGCTGGTGATCATCCTCAAGTAATATCCAACCAAAACCGGGCAGGATAACCCCACCGGACCCACACAAGAACCCAACGGCTGGCTGAAAATGCCAGCCGTTGGCTTTTCGGGGATGGTAAAATTACTCCAATGACCACGAGCGAACACCTGCAGGGAATCCTGGATACGCTGCCCAACAAACCGGGCTGTTACATTATGAAAAACAGCACCGGTGATGTCATTTATGTGGGTAAGGCAATCAACCTGCGCAACCGGGTGCGCTCCTACTTCCACGAAAGCGCCGATCACGATCAGAAAACACGCCAGCTGGTGCAGCAAATTGCCGACATCGAATGGATTGTGGTTGGTTCCGAACTGGAAGCTTTAATCCTTGAAATGAACCTGATCAAGAAGCACCGTCCGAGGTTCAATATCCGGCTCAAGGATGATAAGCGGTATCCTTACATCAAGGTGCATTGGGCGGATGCCTTCCCCAAAGTCACCGTCACCCGCCAGATGGTGGATGACGGTTCCCGCTATTTTGGACCGTACACCTCCGTCTGGGCGGTGCACCAGACCCTGGATGTACTGCGCCGGATTTTCCCCTACCTGACCTGCGACCGGCAGATCACCGGGACGGACCCGCGCCCCTGCCTGTACTATGACATCAAGCTGTGCAGTGGTCCATGTATTGGCGCTGTGGATCAAGCCGCCTACCGCCGGATGATGGATGATCTCTGCCTGTTTCTGCAGGGGCAAACCGATCCAATTGTCACCCGGCTGCGGGAGGAAATGGAACAGGCTGCCGGGGAATTGCGCTTTGAACGGGCTGCCGCCATCCGCGACCAGATTAATGCCATTGACCGGGTGGTGGAAAAGCAGAAAGTGGTCTCCAGCGAGAAAATTGATTCCGATGTGATTGCCATGGCTCGGGCGGATGGCGAGGCGTGCGTGCAAATCTTTTTCATCCGCGCCGGGAAGCTGATTGGGCGGGAATACTTCATCCTGGAAGGCACCGCGGAAGCTGCCGATGGAGAAATCATTGCGCAGTTTGTCAAGCAGTTTTACTCCGAGGCTGCCACCATCCCCGGTGAGGTGTTGCTGCCAAACGAAGTGGAAGAAGTGCAGATCATTTCCCAGTGGCTGAACAGCCGGAGGGGCTGCAACAAGGTGGAACTGACCGTACCGCGCCAGGGAACCGCCCAGGAACTGGTGCAGATGGCAACAGAAAACGCCACCGAAACGCTGCGCGCCCTGCGCACCCAGTGGGAGGCAGACACCAACCGGCAAACCCAGGCGTTGGCGGAACTCCAGCAGGCACTGGCGCTGCCCGAACCCCCCAACCGGATTGAGTGTTACGATATTTCCAACACCCAGGGAACTGCCTCGGTGGGCAGCATGGTGGTGTTTGAACAGGGCGTGCCTGCAAAAAAACACTACCGGCGGTTCAACATCCAATCCGTCAGCGGACCGGACGATTTTGCCAGCATGGAAGAGGTGCTCACCCGGCGATTCAAACGCTGGCAGACCCTGCTGGAACAAACGCAACAGGCACCGGGCAGCAAAGTGGACGAATCTTTCAGCCGCCTGCCGGACCTGTTGATTGTGGATGGAGGCAAGGGTCAATTGGGACGGGCAGTTGCCGTGCTGGAACAATTCCATCTGACCAGCCAGGTGCCGGTGGTGGGACTGGCAAAACAGCAGGAAGAGTTGTTCCTCCCTGGAAAAAGGGAGTCCATCCTGCTGCCGCGGCATTCCCAGGGGTTGTATCTCATCCAGCGCATTCGGGATGAAGCCCACCGCTTTGCCATCACCGCCCATCGCAGCAAGCGCACAAAGCTGGGGCTTGCTTCCCGGCTGGAAACCATCCCGGGGATTGGACCGGCGCGCCGCAAGGCACTGCTGATGAAATTCGGCTCCATTGAAGCCATCCGGCAGGCTTCGGTGGAGGAGTTAACGCAGGTTCCCGGCATCACCCCGGAACTGGCGGAAAGCATTAAAGCCGGGCTGGAATAAGCAAAACCATTGCATTCTCATCTCAAAGTGGGGAATCATATCTTTATTACATACCAATTCGTATTATTCATTGATTTTTAATATTTTTTATGTCATAATCAACTTACAAAAGACCACCGGTTCATAAAACACCTGCTTGTGACCGGAATGATTGTTCCTGCTTCCAGAAAGGAGTTGACATGTCATCTGTACGTTTTTCCAAGGGGGTTGCCGCTCTTGGCATCCTGACAATATTGAGCATTGTGATCTTGCTGGCAACGCCCGCTGGTGCATGGGCACAGGGTGTGATTGGCAACCTTGAAATCGCCAACAGCACGTCTGAAAGCCAGCCGGGTCTGACGGACCACCCGGACGGACGAATGGGGGAGGTTCCCCCTGCCTTCACCGACGCCGGGGAACAAATCACAACAGAAGGGGAAACAAATATTGAGATTCTGACAGGAACCAATCCCAACGAAGAAATGGTTGTCGGGACGGATGAATTGCTGAACGGCGAGGAATTCATTGAGGGGACACTCCCCAATGGCGTCCAGAATTATACCTCACCCCTGGTCATTTCTGCAGCAGATTTTCGTTCCGATGGTGGCGTTCCAAATTCATCCATGTTCTGGTTTTCGCAAGGAAGCATTGAGGGCAACGCAAATGGCAACGGCTGCATCATGGCGCCTGTCTACCTGCCAAATAATGCCGAGGTCTATCAAATGTGGGCGTCCATGGTGGACAATGAAGCCTCGTACACTACTTATGTGGACTTCCGGCGCGTGGACAACTACACGGGAGCCATGACAACCCTGGCGCATGTTGAAACCACAGTCGATTCTCCCAGCGTCGTCAATATTGGCGATAATACCATCACGGAACCAGTCATCCAATACCCGGACTTCAGTTATTACATTACCACCTGCGTATCCAACCCGCTAAATAAGATCCTCTCCGTGCGGTTCTGGTTCAACCTGCCTTAAAAGGATGCCTGCCATGACCCGAAAACATCCTCTCATCCTGCTTGCACTACTCCTGCTGGTGACCGCTGCATTGGTGAATACCGCCAGCGTGACAGCCTCCGCCCCGGCAGCCAACCCGCAGAGTTTTCCCCACTCCAATCCGTTGGTCATTCCCGCCGCCGCCTTCAGTGATGACGGGTACAATCCATCCTCCCATATGTTCTGGTTCTCTGCCGGGTATATGGAAGGCACTTCCGCTGGTTATGGATGTGTCAAGGCGCCCGCCTACCTTCCGCAGGGAGCCAGGATCACGGAGGTTTGGGCATCCGTGGTCGATAATGACACATCATACAATATCAACATTGACCTGCGCCGTGTAAATAATTACACGGGCACTGCGGAGGTTCTTGCCAGCCTATCTACCACCGGAGCAAGTACATCCATCCGGACTCCATACGATGGAACAATCACAAACCCCTGGGTGGGTGATTACAACTACTCCTATTATGTGACCACCTGCCTCCTCAGCCAGGACACCAAGCTGTATTCCGTCCGCATCTGGTTTGAAGGTCCATATTTCACCTACCTGCCTGCCATCCAGCGCTAGGAAACCTGTTTGCAAACTGCATCAAGCAGGCGCTCTTTGAAAAGAGCGCCTGTGTTTTTTTTTACTGATCAGCCCGTTGGAATCAGAAAAAGGAGGGCATTTTGTGTTTGAGAACATTACTCCTGGCAGGGTTTGCAATAACCCCGGGGGATGAAACCTGCACGCGGGTTATAACAATGGCAGAATTTCTTCTTCCAGGATTTCCTCCGTCACCGGACCCAGCCAGAACCATTGCAGGTTTCCATCCGCATCCACCAGGATGGACGCAGGCAGCCCCCGCAGTCCCAGGTCCATCAGGGTATTGCCGGGCGGGTCCGACCAGACCGGGAAGGTGAAGCCGTTTTCCGCCATGTACCGGGCAGCATCTTCCGCATCATCGCTGACGTTCACACCCAGCAGGAGGAAATTTTCAGCCTGGTGCGCCTGGTAAAACGCCTGCAAAACCGGCATTTCTTCCTTGCAGGGACTGCACCAGGTTGCCCAAAAGTTGACCAGCACCACCTGCCCGCGCAGCGAACTGAGCTGCACCTCCCGCCCATCCAAATCCTTGACGGTAAAGTCAATCACCTTTGCCGGGGTGGGCGTGGGTTCCGCAGTTACTGCTGCCACCTCAACGCAAGCGGATAATCCGCCCGCCAGCAGGAGCAGCGTCGGCATTATAATGAAGAGGATTCGCCGCATCGATCAGTGAATGCCCAGGTAGGTTTTGCGCACCGCATCGTTGGTTGCCAGTTCCGCTGCCGGACCTTCCAGCGTGATGCGCCCGGTCTCCAGGATGTAGGCATAATCGGCAATACTGAGCGCCGCCCGGGCATTTTGTTCAATCAACAAGATGGTTTGCCCGCGGGTCTGGTTCAATTCCTTCAGCCTGCTCAAGACACCCTGCGAAAGCACCGGCGCCAGCCCCAGCGAAGGTTCGTCAATCATCAACAGCTTGGGCTTGGACATCAACGCCCGCCCCAGGGCAAGCATCTGCTGCTCACCGCCCGACAGTGTTCCGGCACTCTGTTTTTCGCGTTCCCTCAAACGTGGGAACAGCTCGTAGATTTCTTCAATATCCTGCTGGATTTGCACCTTGTCGTTGCGGGTATACGCGCCCAGCGCCAGGTTTTCGGTCACCGTCAGGTTGGTGAACACCCGGCGACCCTCCGGCACCAGCGCAATGCCCTTCATGACCACCTGGAAGGACTTCATCCCCAGGATGTTCCCGCCCAAAAATTCAATGCTGCCTTCGGTGGGCTTAACGATGCCCATGATGGTGCGCAGGGTGGTGCTTTTTCCCGCGCCATTGGCACCCAGCAGGGAGATGATTTTGCCTTCCGGCACGTGGAGGGAGATTCCTTGCAGGGCGCGGATACCGCCGTACGATACATGAAGGTTCTTGATATCAAGCATGGTCGCTCGCTCCCAGGTATGCCTCAATCACCCTGTCATTGTTCTGGATTTGCTCCGGGTTGCCTTCGGCAATCCATTCGCCGTGGTCAATCACAATAATGCGGGGGCAGATGCCCATTACCACGCGCATCTGGTGCTCAATCAGGAAAATGGTCAGTTCAAACGTCTTCAGCACGTGCTGGATGAATGTCATCAACTCCTCGGCATCGGAGGGACTCATCCCAGCTGCCGGTTCATCCAGGAGCAGCAGGCGGGGATTGGTTGCCAGTGCCCGGGCAATTTCCAGCTTGCGCTGCTGACCATATGGCAGGGAAGTGGGTTCATCGTAGGCAAAGCGTGCCAGACCCAGGGATTCCAGCAGTTCCATGCCGGTCTGGCGCATTTCCTTTTCCTCCCGGTCATAGCCGGGCAGCCGCATCACGGCAGATGCAACATTGGATTGCAGCCGCAGGTGCTTGCCCACGATGACATTTTCCAGCACATTCAACCCCTTGAAGAGGCGGATATTCTGGAAGGTGCGGGCAATTCCCATGCCGGTAATCACATCCGGGCGTTTGCCGGAAATATCGTCGCCGCCCAGGTAGATATGCCCTTCGGATGGAACATAAATCCCGGTGATCAGGTTAAATATGGTGGTCTTGCCGGAGCCATTTGGACCGATCAGCGCACAGAGTTCACCCGCCTGCAATTCGGTGGAAAAATTATTAACAGCCGTAAGACCGCCAAACCGCTTGGTTACATTCACCATCTTGAGAAGAGGCGTCATGATTTCACCTCCCCGGACGAACCGGTTTTCTTCCCGGATTTCAACCGGCGGATGAGATTCACCACCCAATCCCAGGAGAATTCCCGGGTGCCCATCAGCCCCTTGCGGTAAAACAGGATGACCACCAGCAGCAGGATGGAGAAGATCACCATGCGCATGCCGGGGATGCCCGGAACCGTCAACGAGCCAATGGTAAACTGGGATTCAATCGGGCGCAGCAATTCCAGGAAGATGGTGTAAAGGCTGGCGGCAATCACGCTGCCGGTCAGACTGCCCATGCCGCCCATGACGGTGATGCCTACAATCTGGTAGGTCAGGGTGAAGATGAACACCTTGGGATCAATTGTGCTGATCAGGTTAGCCATCAAGCCGCCTGCCACGCCCACAAAGAAGGCTGAAACTGCAAACGCCATCATCTTGTGCTTGAAGAGATTCACGCCCAGGGCTTCCGCCGCCACTTCGTCATCGCGCACGGCGCGCATTGCCCGCCCATAGGAGCTGTCCACCAGGCGCTTGGTGACAAACAGGCACACCGCCAGCGCACCCCACGACCACAAGAGGTTGGTGTAAGCCGGGATGCCTTTCAACCCCAACGCGCCGTTGGTGATGGGCTGCATATTGACCAGCAGGATGCGGATGATTTCGCTGAATCCCAGGGTGGCAATTGCCAGGTAATCCCCCCGCAGGCGCAGGGCGGGCCAGGCAATTAATGACCCAACCAGCGAGGCAACGATGCCGCCGATAATCAAAGCCGGGAGGAAGGGCAGTTCCACATTCGCCAGGAGCGGGACAATCGGCTTGAGGAAGAAGTTGGAGATTTTCTGACTGGGGGAAAGTGTCAGCAGGGCGGCGACATAGGCTCCCACTGCTGCAAAACCGGCGTGACCGAGCGAAAACTGACCGGTGTAGCCAAAGATCAGGTTAAAAGTAACAGCGAAAATGGAATACACTGCGCACAGGTTCAGAATGCGCAGCAGGTAGGGGTTCATAAATGCCTGCGCCAGGGCAAGCAAGCCTGCAATGACAAGCAGTGCAATCAAGGTCAGGATGGTATTGCGGGAAAGTCTCATGGTTACACCTTCTCCGCCTGGACTTCACCCATGATGCCGGTCGGTCGGAACAACAGCAGCAGGATCAGGATGGCGTAGGCAAATGCATCCCGATACCCCGACAGTTCCGGAAAGAAGGCGACAATCATGATTTCCACAATTCCCAGCAGGAAACCGCCAATCATGGCACCTCCCACGTTGCCAATGCCGCCCAGGACTGCAGCAATAAAGGCTTTCAGACCAGGCATGACACCCATCAGGGGGTTGATTTGGGGGAACTTGATCGCCCAGAGGATGCCTCCGGCAGCCGCCAGCGCCGAGCCAAGCATGAAGGCGAACATGATGATTTTATCGGTGTTGACGCCCATCAACCCGGTGGCTTCAATATCCTTGGAAAGTGCCCGCATTGCCATCCCCGCCTTGGTGCGATAAATAACCAGGAGAAGAAGACCAAAAAGAACAAGTGCGGTGATAATGATGATGGGGGTGTAACTGACAATTGAGACCCCTCCAAGGTTGAGCATTTGATCCATGAAAGCGGGGCGTTCAAACGCCTTGGGGCGCCCGCCAAAGATCACAATTCCCAGGTTTTCCAGCAAAAAGGAAACCGCCACGGCAGCCGTGAACAGGTTGATGCGGGGAAAATCCCGCAGGGGCTTGTAGGCGGACCGTTCAATAACAATACCCACTCCGGCGGTCACCAGGATTGCCAGGGGGAATGCCAGCCACCAGGGCAGCATAAACATTGCCACGCCATAAAATGCAACGTACGAGCCAAGCATGACCAGGTCGCCGTGGGCGAAGTTGATCAGGCGCAGGATCCCGTACACCATGGTGTAACCAATGGCGATCAGCGCATACAGGCTGCCCAGCGAGATCCCATTGGAGAGGTTTTGGAGAAATGCCTCAAAATTCATGTGTGCTTCTCCAGGAATACAATCCGTGTCATTTCAAGGTACCGGTTGAAACGTTAACCGGGGCGCCCGGCTAGCCGGGCGCCCCAAAAACAGGACAAAAATTTAGGGTTTCACTGTTGCCAGGAACTTGAAGGTGCCGTCCTTCACAACCAGCACCACTGCATCCTTGACCGCATCACCGGTTTCGTTGATGGTGATGGAGCCGGTCACACCGGGGAAGTCCTTGGTGGCGGCAATGGCGTTCCGAATGTCTTCGGGTTTGAAGGAATTGGCGCGTTCAATCGCGTCCACAACCAGCATGTAGGCATCGTAGCCAAGGGCTGCCATGGCGCTGGGGGTTTCGTTGTACTTGGCAATGAAGGCATCCACAAACGGCTTGGAAGCGGGGGTGGTGGCAGCTTCTGCAGAGTAATGGGAGCTGAATACTGCACCTTCCGAAGCCAACCCGGCAATCGAAATCAGTTCGGGAGCTTCCCAGGCATCAGAGCCCATGAACAATCCCGTAAAGCCCATCTCACGCGCCTGCTTCATGAGCAGGGCGGCATCGCCAAAGTAACCAGGGGCATAAATTGCCTCGGCATCCTTGATGGCGGAGAGCTGGGCGGTAAAGTCCTGGTCTCCATCCTGGTAGGCTGCTTCAGCAACAATTCCATCCTCGGATCCGGTGAGTTCCTTCCAGGACTGCCTGAAGAAAGCAGCCAACCCCACCGAGTAATCCTGGGAGATGTTCTGAATAATCGCGACCTTTGTAATGCCGTTTTCAACGGCATACTTTGCCATCACGCGACCCTGGAAGGGATCGATGAAGCAGGCGCGGAAATAATACTTCTTGCCTTCCGTGACAAGCGGATTGGTGGGGGAGCAGCCCATCACCGGGATGCCCGCTTTTTCGGAGACTTCACCACCAGCCATCGAGTTGGAGGAGCCATAGCTCCCAACTACGGCAATTGCCTTTTCCTGTTCAATCAAACGGGTCATGGCTGTGGCAGCTTCCGCCTTGTCACTGCGGTTGTCCACCAGCACCATCCGGATCGGAACTCCCAGGACTTCCTTTTTCTGTTCATATGCAAGGTTGACGCCCTGCATGGTCTGAACACCACCTGCAGCCTGGGCACCGGTCATGGGTTCATAGACACCAATCACAACTTCGGTTGGCTTGGCGGGCTCAGCCGATTTTGGGGTGCATCCAGCAAACAATCCGCTGAGGACAATCAGCGCTACCAACAAGCTGACAAACTTCTTGAGTTGCATTCCAGATCCTCCTGAATTTTTCATGAATTGAAATATGATATGGCGTTTTGAAATATGGTGATTTGTGTGACGGTCCGGCAGCCCTCCTTTCACGATCAGGATCCTACTTTACGAACCGCATCCGCTTTCCCTGCGGTGGATGCCATCACAGTTCCTTCTATTATATAGGAAATACCAGCTTTTCAAATATCCAATCGGGGATACAATGATGGAACATATCTGCAAGGCAAATTGGGAGTATTCTTATTGTACGGAATGGCAAAAGGCGTTTCCAGTATCAATTTTCCCAATTTTGGTTTTAAATATCACCGTGTTAATGTGACATCCCTTCCCCTGTGCGCCGACGAAGGCGTTTGACCAGCCTTGCCCAGCTGGATGTCAGGTGAATAAACACGGAAGACATATTCACTTCCATTTCAGCCACCGCCAGGGCAGACCGCATCCCTCCAGCGGATTGAAACGGCGGCAACCTGAGCGTGGAACGCCCCAGTTCCACCAGGCTGTGGGCGTCCGAGCCAACCGTACCGGGTAGACCGTGCTGGCAGGCAAATTCAGCCGCCCGGCGGTTCATCCCCGCCGAAAGGCAGCGGGAATTGAAGACTTCCAACGCGTCCACCTGCCCGACCAGGAAAAGCAGGTCCTGCAGGCTCCAGCCGGAACGCTGGGGGTCAAACGGATGCGATACACTGATGACCGCGCCCTGCGACTTTAATCGTTCCAGGGTCTCTTGGGGAGAAAGCCCGGCAGGCACCTCTTCCGTGACAAAATACGCCAGCAGCTCCCCACGGGTGGTCTGGATTTCCTCGCCAATCACCACCAGTTCCGGGTCCAGCTGCTGTGCTTCCAGCGCGCCGCGGATGGAATTATGGTCGGTGATGGCAACCCTGTCCAGCCCAATCCGCCGCGCCTGTGCCACCAGGTCCGCCGGTTTTACCAGGCTGTCCACCGAATAGTGTGTATGGCAGTGAAGTTCCACGCGAATCATTCGATTTTTCCTTGCCTCATTATACCTGCCCGGTGGTTTTCCGGCTGAAATCCGGCATGATCCGGTTAATTTGTCAGACAATCCGGTGACCGTCCGTTGGATAATGGTATAATATTCCATGCTCCGCAATAGCGGAAGAAGTCCCCTTTCATCTCATTCAATTCCAAACCAGGAGGCTGTTGTGAAACGCTCGATTTTTGTTATTCTTTCGCTCGTGGTTGTCTTTGGCATGCTGTTGAGCGCCTGCCAGACCACCCCTGCCCCCACTGCCGTGGCAACTGATTACCCCGCCCCGGCTGGCTCCACCGATGGCACCCAGGCAGGCTACCCCGCCGCCATCAAAGTGACCGTTGCCACCGATGCCACCTTCCCGCCCTTTGAAACCGTGGATGAAGCCACCAAGGAATTAACCGGTTTCGATATTGAGTTGATGAACGCGATTGCTCAAAAAGCTGGTTTGCAGGTGGAATTTATCAACCAGCCCTTTGACCCCATGCTTGCGGGTGTGGTTTCCTGCCAGTACGATGCAGCGATTGCCGCCATCACCATCACCGAGGAACGGCAGAAGGAAATGCTCTTCTCCGACCCCTACATTAACGCTGGGCAGATTGTGGTTGTGGCAGCCGGAAACACTGCCATCGCTGGCAAGGCAGACCTGGAAGGCAAGACCATTGCCGCCCAGCTTGGCACCACCGGTGAAATTGAAGCCAAAGCCATCACCAACGTCACCTACAAGCCCTACGACACCTACGACCTTGCTTTTCTCGACCTGGCAAACGGTCAGGTGGATGCAGTCATCGCCGATTACCCGACTGCACTGGGTTTCATTGGCAAAAGCCCCGACAAGATCAAAGCCGTGGGTGAGGTATTCACCAACGAATCGTATGGTATTGCAGTCTGCAAGAACCGCGCCGACCTTCTGCCCATCCTGAATGAGGCACTGGCAGCCCTGAAGGCTGACGGAACCATCGGGTCCCTCGAGCAGAAGTGGCTCGCAGGTCAGTAACAATCATAAAAAGTGCCTGCAAGCCGAACGGCTTGCAGGCACTTTTTTACCTGTTTTCAGGCGGAGAAATTCATGCCGAAAGATACCCATCAAACCATTCGGGTTTTTAAAACACCTTCCGCGGACCAGCCCCCTCGCCATTTCGACCGGTGGTGGTTCCTGCTGGCAGCCGTCATCGCCCTGATTGTGCTGCTGATCACGTTGGTGCCGGACCCATACATGCGCATTCTGCGCTTTGTATCGGACGGCATCTGGGTTACTTTTTATGTCACCATGATCTCCTTTGTCCTGGTGTTGATCTTTGGCTTGATTGGGGGGTTGGGGCGGCTTTCCAAGGTTAACATCCTCAAGGGAATTGCCACAACCTACGTGGAAATTGTGCGCGGCATCCCGCTGATGGTGCAGTTGTACTTCTGGTATTTTGCGACCCCGGGACTCATCCGCGGGCTTGGGGGGGCAATTGGGTCGGAGGCGTTGACCAATTACAAGGCGGAACCAATTTTTATGGCAATCATTGGGCTGACCTTTTGCTATTCCGCCTACATGAGCGAGGTGTACCGGGCAGGCATCCAGTCCATCTCCAAGGGACAGATGGAGGCAGCCCGCAGCCTGGGGATGACGTACTTCCAGGCAATGCGCCACGTCATCCTGCCGCAAGCAGTGCGCGTGATCCTGCCGCCAGTGGGGAATGAGTTCATCACCCTGTTGAAGGATTCATCCCTCGTCAGCGTGGTTGCCGTGGCGGATATGACCCGGCGCGGGCGGGAATTCCAGGCTGCCACCTTTACATCCATTGAACCCTGGATCATGGTGGCGCTGCTCTACCTGGTGATGACGCTGTTCTCGGCACGAATCGTCACCTGGATTGAACGCAAGACCCGGTTGGAGAGGTGATTCCATGACGCCCATCATTCAAATCAAGGATGTACACAAACATTTTGGCAATGTTCATGCCCTGCAGGGCGTGAGCCTCGATATTGAAAAAGGTGAGGTGGTTGTCATCATCGGTCCATCCGGTTCGGGGAAGTCCACGCTGCTGCGCTGCATCAACCGACTGGAGGAATTTGATGCGGGCTCCATTATTGTGGACGGCATCCCCCTGGATACCGCCGCCAACATCAACGCCGTGCGTACCGAGGTGGGCATGGTTTTCCAGCAGTTCAACCTCTTTCCGCACCTTTCCGTGATGAACAACATTCTGCTGGCACAACAGGTGGTGCGCAGGCGCAGCAAGGAGGAAGCCTCCCGCAATGCAATGATGCTGCTGGAGAAAGTTGGCATTCCGGATAAAGCCAACGCCTTTCCGCTGCAGCTTTCCGGTGGACAGCAGCAACGGGTGGCAATTGCCCGCGCCCTGGCGATGAATCCAAAAATCATGCTGTTTGACGAGCCAACGTCTGCCCTGGACCCGGAAATGATCCAGGAAGTGCTGGATGTAATGCTGGATCTGGCGCGCGAGGGCATGACGATGGTGGTTGTCTCGCACGAGATGGGCTTTGCCAAAGCCGCCGCCAACCGCGCCATCCTGATGGATGCTGGTCAAATTGTGGAAGAAGCCCCGCCGGATATTCTCTTCACGCAACCCAAACAGGATCGCACCAAGCTGTTCCTGAGCAAAATCCTGTAGAATTTCTCATTACAACGAAGCAAAATCGAGGGCAACATAGGGAAGATCGCTCTCGATTTTGTGTTTGCGGTTGGTCATAAATTTAGCGGTCCAGGGATCCAGGTTTTCCACATCCAGGCTGCGGTGGATCGCAATATAGAGATCGATTTCCCGCCACTTGAGGAAATTCGGGACTTCCACATACCAGGCGCGGTCCAAATGGTTTTCCCGGGCATATCCATCCATCAGTTCGCCAAAACACCGGCGGGCAAATTCCACGTCCTCCGGAGCGGAACAATCCATTGGCAGAACGTAGAAAAGCGTCATTGCCACATCATGCATGAACCAGGCATACAGGCAGTCATCAAAATCAAACAGGGTGATTCCGCCGTCCGCCACAAAGAAATTTCCGCCGTGAACATCCTGGTGAATCAAGCCATAGCCGGTGGAATCCACGGGCAAGGTTGCCAGGTGCGCCATCAGTTCCTCATGCTTCTGAATCACCCCTTCGTTTCCGGGCGGCAGGAACTTGCGGGCAAAATCCGCCATATCGGCATGCCAGTCGGGGCGGCGCTCCGCCGGGGATGGGGGCTGGTATGCCTGCGCAATGCGGTGCATTTTCCCCAACAGGCTGCCCACCTGCCGCAGTAATCCAGCATTCCAGTCCTCCCGCCGCGGCGGTCTGCCGGGGGCTTTTTCCAACAAAACAGCCGAAAAGCTGGAGCCGTCCTCCGCCGGGATCACTTCCACAAGCGCACCCCGACGGGAAGGGAAGACCCGCGGGACGGAAACCCCGTGTTTTGCCAGGGTATCCACCCAGTGGATTTCCCCCCGGGTCATTGCGGGGGTGCGGTGGAGTTCATGCCCAATTCTCAAAACAGAATCCCCGCGGGGGGATGTGCAGGAATAAATATAATTTTCAAAACCATCCAGTTCCCGGATGCTGTCGAGGGGAATATCAAACCGCTCTGCTGCAGATGCAAGAATGGACGGGTTGTAAAGCTGACGGATTCGTGGTTCCATGAAAATCTCCCTGCCAATTATACGGCGTTTTGAATGAGGTATAATGAAATCCGAGAGGTGATTCCATGCACACACTGGTTGGACGCTGGTTGTTCTTTCTCATCACTTCGCTATCGCTTGCGCTGGGTCTGACCGGACCCGCCGCTCCCCCCACGCCCCTGAGCGCTTCCGTGTACCTTGTCAGCCCATCCGCCTGCCCCACCGGCGGATGCGCTGCCGGACAGCGGTTGAGCTTGCGGGGTAATTATGATCTGGGAGCCTACGACCCGGCGCTGTATCCCGAAGCAAATGTCCAGATGTGCGTGTACACCCCAATCAACTGGTCCATCAGTAATTTCCTGGCAGAAACCACCGGCGGCGTGACCGGGGCGACCTATACACCCAGCTTCACCTATTGCGCCACACCCCCCACCGGTTATGTGCTGGCAGGCGGCTCCCTCACCTCGCTTGGGGGCAGTTATTTTGGCGACTCCCTGGGATTCTCCCTGCGCATCAACAAGACCGCCACCCAGTCCGGCTCGGTGCTGATGCGCGTGCTGGAAAACAACGGCACCAGCTGGACCCAGACCCAGCAGGGGTTTGTTGCCATTCCCGTGATTGCCAGCGCGGCCCAGGTTTTTGTTGCCAATGATGCCAGTGCCTGCGGTGTGAACAGCCCGTGCTACGTCAACAGCGGGGATGACCTGCTGGATGGCGGCGGGACCGCGTTGAAAGATGCCGTGGATGCCCAGAACCCGGTTACGTCCATTTCCATACTGGGGAATTACTTCATTAAAGACAACCCCGTATCCATTCAGCCTGCCCAGCCGCTGGTTGTGGAAGGTTTGAACGGTGCAAGCCTCTCCTACCAGGGTCCGGTCTGCACCAACCCCATGTTGACCATCAGCGGACCAGTGACCCTGCGCAACCTGGTGATCAACGATGGCAACTGTGTGACAACGCACCGCGACCTGGTGGAGATCAATTCCCCGGCGCCGGTGTTGCTGGAGTCGAATGATCTGCTGAACGGCAGGGATGCTGTTCACATCCAAAACAACATGGGAACAGTCACCCTGCGGTTCAATCACATCACCGGCAACAGCGGGTATGCTGTTCTGCGCGAGCCTGGCACAGGCACCGGGCAGGTCTCGCTGGTTGCCAATAACCTGTACGGCAACCGGACCGGCGCACAGGTGGAATGCAACCTGTTGGGGCGCGCCGATCATAACTTCTGGGGAGCCGGTGTCAGCGCTGCCAGCGCAGCCTCCCAATGCACTGTCACGGAAGGCAAGCGGCTGGGGGCACCTGCCCTGCACCTCACCGGTACACCCGGCGTCAGCGCCCAGCTGGTGACCGTCACCGATGTGAAACAATCCTATTTTGGCGGACAGGTTTCCGTCCAGCGCGCTGCCGATGGTGAAAATTACGACCTTTATCTTGTTAATCACGGCTTTGGCACCCCGGAAACCATCCCCTTTACGGGTGGCAGCCTGGATGACCTGACCCCGTGCAGCAATCATTACGATATTTTCCTGGCAGAAGGCGGCACCGCCCCGGTTGATACCAGTCTCTTTTTCCGGTATGACCTGACCTCCGGCTGTACCGCCACGATCGAGTCTTCGTTGTTCTGCGGGCAGACCGATCCTGCCAAATACCCGCTCTGGTGGTACGATCCGGCTTATTCCGTCACGGATGGCTGGGATACCACCGGGCAAAACCCAGCAGGACCAGGCGCAGGCGGTGCACCCGGACAGACAACCACCTGCCTGATGGACAGCAATGAAATCCAGGTGCTGCTCGATTCCACCGGGCGCCCCAACCTGACCCAGGACCTGAACTTCACGCCATTTTCCGTGGGACTGCCCAGCCAGCCATCCGCCATCATCCTGACGTCCTTCACTGCCACACCCGGCAATACCCAGGTGCTGGTGGAGTGGGAGACGGAATCCGAATACAATGTCTCCGGGTTTTATGTGCAGCGCAGCCTGGCGGAAGCCGGTCCCTTTGCGCGTGTGAGCAGCTTTATCCCGCACACTGGAACGCCGGTTGCAGGGGCAAAGTACGAATACCTGGATACCGGATTGACCAACAACACTCCCTATTATTACCGGCTGGAGATCATCACCACGGATCTCAATTCGGTGTTTTCCGGCGTCATCTCTGCCACACCGGGATTGCCCACCGCCACACCCACGGCAACCGCCACCGCGACCGCCACGGCAACAGCCACCCCAACAGCGTCTGCAACGGTGACACTGACCCCCACGGCAACACTGACACTCACCCCCACCGTCACCGCCACCGGACCAACAGCAACCGCCACCGTGACCATCACGCCGACAAGGACGGTCACACCCACCCGCACGGCAACCCGCACCCGAACGCCCCTGCCCACCCGCACCCGCACCCTGGCGCCGACTGCCCTGCGCACCCGCACACCCACCCGCACGGCAATCCCCACCCGCACCCAGGTTGGTGGAACGCCCGGTACGACAGTTCCAACTTCACCCGGCTACCCGTATGAAACACCCGGAGGACCGGCAAAAGCGACCACCACGCCAGGTGAAATCACCACACCGGATAATGGCTATCCGCCCGGCAGGCTGGAGACAGTCACAGGAGTTCCCACCCAGGCGGAAACCCTCAGCCCGGGCATATCCACCCATACACCCGCTGCAGCAGGCACGGTTACACCCACCCCGCCCACCCCGCCGGGGAAGAAAAACCGCTGGCTGATTCCGTTGATCATCATCCTGGGCGGACTGGCTCTCCTGGGGGGTGTGGGGTATTACCTGATCCGGCGCGGCATCCTGCCCATGCCGGCATTCCTCAACAAGCCGCTGGTGCTTCCCGCATTCCTGCGCAGGCGCAAGCCGGAGGAATCCGAATCGCAGGAACTCGGTGAATCGGAACCCCTGCCGCCGGACGACGAAACACCGCAATAATCTCCCTTGTGATCAACTCCAGGCTCCAAAAAGCAGCCTGGAGTTTCTGATTGTCCATCCTTCCCCACGCACAGGAAATCCCACCATGAAATCCATAACGATCCATACCCTCATCATTATTACCTGCCTTTCCCTGATCCTGGCTGCCTGTCAGCCACTGCAAAAGTTAGTGGCTGAACCAGTCGGCGGATCCATTTCTGCTCTCCCGGGCAGCCCCGCCTCCATTTGCAACAAGAGTTCCGGGTCGGTGTGGGTGTCGCTGATTGACACCAGCACCAATGTCTCCATCCCAACCACAATCCAGGTCCAGGCAGGAGAATGCACCCGGACGGATACCCAGGATGTGCGCGGGCTGTGGGGAAAGCGATGCAAGTCCGGGGGCTTGAATTGCTCCTACCAGCTCTGGAACATGCAGGGTGGCAGCGCCGAAATTGTGGATGGCTATGTTACCCCGGAAGTGCCGGGAAGAATTCTCTACATCCTCCAGCAAAAGATCACCGGCAGATGGGAAACCAACCCGGATGTCCTGGGATTTCCATACCCGGACTCTTTGTCCGGTATTGGGTATGGATTTGCCAAGGCTGCGCCAGATGTAGCCAGCTGGACCATCATCGCCAATGCCATGAAGGACGATGAACTGGACTCAATTATGAAATTGACCTCCTTTGCCATGGATGGAACCAGTTGTGTTACAGACCTGGCAATTCTCTTCAGTACATTAATTGTTCCTCCGGAGATGTCCATCCACTGTTCCCAGGCAGCCGTCGGGCTCAATGATGTCCTGACAAAGTATCAAAAGCCCACCATCAACAGATATACAAACCTGGTTGCCCAGCACAGCAATCAATGCCTCTCCATCCTTAATGGAGATACCGGATGGGGCGCCCAGGTTGTGCAGGCAGAGTGCAATGGCGGAACCGAACAAGAGTGGAGTGTTGCCCCCTATGGGGATGGATTTATTCTCCTTGCCCGACATTCCGGCATGTGCCTGGACCTTTCCGGCGGAAAAACCGCCAACGGGACCGGCATCATCCAATGGGGCTGCTCTTCCACTCCAAACCAGACCTGGATGGTCACTCCCTCCAATGGAGGCTACCGGATCTCCCCCACCCTGGACAGCCGGTATTGCCTGGATATCTCCGGGGCATCCAGGGATGCAGGCGCACCGGCAATCCTGTGGGAATGCAACAACGGATCCAACCAGCTTTTCCTGGCACGCAACCCATAGGATTCGGGATTCATGAGTCAGGTCTTTATTTCCTACTCGCGGACGGATATTGCTTTTGCACGCCTGCTCTACCAGTCGCTGCAGGAAACCGGGAATGAAACCTGGATTGACTGGCAGGATATTCCCCCCAGTGCAGACTGGCTGGCTGAAATTTATGAGGCAATTGAAAGCTCGGATACCGTTGTTTTTATCATCAGTGAACATTCCCTCCAATCGGAGATTTGCAGCCGGGAGGTTGCACACGCCGCCGAAAATGGCAAACGCCTGATCCCCATTGTGCTGCCGGGCGTGGACCCGCAGTCCATCCCGCCGCAACTGGCAGCGTTAAATTGGATTTTCTTCCCCAGCGACAATACCCCCAACCCGGAGCCATTTCAAGCAGCCTTCCAGCAGCTCATCACCGCTGTACAGACCGACCTGGACTGGACGCGCGCTCATACCCGGCTGCAGGTGCGGGCGCTGGAGTGGGATCGAAAGCAACGCGACCGCGCGTTCCTGCTGCGCGGCAGGGATCTTGAGGAAGCAGAAGCATGGCTGGGGCAAACCAACTCCCAGCAAGCCACCCACCCCACAATACTGCACCAACAATTCATCCTTGCCAGCCGGAAAGATGCCCTGCGCCGCCAGCGCCTGACCACGGGGGCAGTGCTGACCGCACTGGTCATTACCATCCTGCTGGCGGTCTTTGCCTGGGTGCAGCGTAACGCATCCATCCGGTCCATGGAGCAGGCACAAAGCTCCGAAGCCACCGCCCGTTCTGCCGAATCCACGGCAATTGCCGAAAACCTGCTGCGTGCCACCGCCCAGGCGGAGGCGGAAACACAAAGCCAGGTCTCGCTGGCACATTCCCTGGGAAGCCAGTCGCTGCTGCTGCTGGAGGACCGCGCCAACCTGCTGCCGACCTCTGTGCTGCTGGCGCTCGAATCCCTGAAACGCGCCACCACACTGGAAGGCGACCAGGCAATCCGGGAATCCATGGCACTCCTGCCCCGCCAGGAAGCTGTTTTACAGGTGCAGACGGAAAAATACGCGAAAGACGTGGAGGGACTGGCATTCCACCCGGACGGTTCCCTGCTTGCTGTGGGCACCCTGGGGAGCGAAATCCACATCTTTGATACGGCAACCTGGCAGACCGTCCAGACGATCCAGTTGGATCCAGCCGAATATGGGGTGGTGCCGCAAATCCGCATGGCAGCCTACAGCCCGGATGGCAGCCTGCTGGCAGCCGGAACGGACGCAGGCGTTTTCGTGTGGGATCAGCAGGGTACGCTCCTGCCCAAGGTGGTGGAAGGGCAAACTTTTTCGCTGGCATTCAGCCCGGATGGTCGCTGGATTGCAGCAGGCAACCGGCTTTGGAACCCGGTAACCGGCGAAATCCACCGGGAACTGCCATTCTTTGCCATGAACCTGCGATTCAGCAGTGATGGCAGTTTGCTGGTGATTACAGATGAAACCCGCATCCATGCCATCCGGGTGGAATCCGGTGAGACTGTCTGGGAGCACACCCAGATGGAACAGGGGGACGCCTCGGATTTCAGTTCCATCCGCAGCCTGGCAATCAGCCCGGACGCAAAGTGGGTGGCAGCCGGGGAAGGCGGCAGCCGGGGCGGCTGGCTGGAACCCCGCCAGCCGGTTGGCGGAAGGATTGTTGTGTACGATGCAACCAATGGTGAAACTGCGGCAGAATTTACCCACCTGGATGAGGTACGCGGCTTGGAATTTACGCCGGATGGCAGCAGCCTGATTTCAGCAAGTTATGACACCACCCTCGCCTTCTGGGACATGAAATCAAAAACCCGGTTGGATACATTGAACTACACCCAGCCCGTCAACGAGATCAGCCTGGCAAATGGCGGTCAATGGCTGGTGGCTGGGGCAACCGATGGATCCGCCCGGATTTACGACCTTGCCAGCCGCCAGGAAATCAGCCGGCTTGCCAGCGAGGAAACCGGGATTTTCACAGCACTGGCAGCGGATTTTTCCTCCGGCAGGGTTGCCGCCGGAAACGATGCGGGCGGCGTCTGGATCTGGCAGGCATTCCCGCCGCCATACCAGCATCTGGAATATCCAACCACTCACAATATTTACACAAATGCCTTCAGCCCGGATGGCAGCCTGCTGCTGGCAGCCTCTGGAGACGGAACGGCGCGCACGTGGGAGGTGGAAACCTTAACAGAGGTCTCGCAGCAGGAATTTCCCAAGGAAAAGGTCCTGGCTGCCGTGTTCAGCCCCACCGGAAACCTGGCAGCCGCCGGATCCATGGCTGGTAAAGTACAGGTGTGGGATGCTTCCACCAATGAAGTCCTCCTGGACACCAGCCTGTCCGCCGGGATGGCAGGGTTGACCTTCAGCCCGGATGGCAGCCTGCTGGCAGCCTGGACAGGGACGGAACCCCGCAACGGCTGGTTCATTGGTTCGGGCGGCTCGCCCCTGGATTCACCCACCCCGTATGAGGTCGTCCTCTGGAATATGCCCGGAATGGATGTGCAGCTGCGCATCCCCATGACAAGGGCGATCAACAGCCTGGATTTTGATTCCACCAGCCGGTATATCCTCTTTGGCGGCAGCGAGGGGGAGGCGCATATTTGGGATGCACGCGCCGGAAGGCGCATTTTAACGGTATCGCACGGGGAACGCATCAATCACGTCCGGCTCAGCCCAGATGGGAAGAGCTTTGTGACCGCCGGTTCCTGTTTCAAACCCACCTTTGGATCCGGAAATCCCACCTGCGAACCAGCCGTGAAAGCCTGGAACACTGCAGATGGATCCCTGCTGTGGGAGGTTCATCTCCAGGGATACTGGATTGAAACCATCCAGTTCAGCCCGGACGGGAAAACCATCCTGGTGGGAAACAGTTCCATCCAGGGCTGCCTGCCGTGGAACTGCGGTGCAGTCCATGTTTTCAACACGGGCAACGGCGTGGAGACAATGGTCATCCGGGACAGCGGGTACATCCTGGACCTGGCATTCTCACCGGATGGATCCACCCTGGCAATGGGGACCACCGAAGCCCTCCGGTTGTTTGATGCCATCCAGATGGACGAGATTGGGCGAATCAGCCACCCGGGGGAAGCCTGGGACCTCAGTTATTCCCCGGATGGAAAACTGCTGGCTGCCAGTGGATGGACCCCGCAAACAGGCATCCTTCTCCACCCGGCAAGCGGGCAGGAGTTGATGGCGGAAGCCTGCAACCGCCTGACGCGCAACCTGACCCCGGCGGAATGGCGGCAGTACCTTGGCAGCGAGCCGTATGCGGCAACCTGCCCTGATCTCCAGGTTCCAGCCACAAACCTGCCATAGGAGACCATTTTTTGACTTTTCTTCGCGTTTGTGCTATTCTATTACACTGAATGCAGGAAGTTCCTGCATGGAATTCCAACCCCCAGGTTTGATGTATGCAGCGTGAACGCGTCTCAGAAAATGTATATTGGTTTCAAAGTGATGTTTATGCCCAGGTGACTGCCGGGGCAGTGATTGGTTCGCAGTGGGCGGTGATGATTGACACCCTGGCACTGCCGGACGAATCCCTGGAAATTCGGCATTTTATCGAAGGTCAACTGGGTGTGCCCGTCCGGTATGTGATTAACACCCATTTCCATGCCGACCATGCCTGGGGGAACTGTTTCTTCCCCGGTGCAACGGTGATTGCCAGCACTGCCTGCCGGGATGAATTGCAGACCCAGGGCGCAGCTTCCCTGGAGGCAGCCCGCCACCAGAATCCGATCTACAAGCAGGTGAAGCTGGTGTATCCGCACATCACCTTTTCCGAAGGCTCCCTCACACTGCGGGTGGGGAAAAAGACCCTCAACCTGTTTGCCACACCCGGTCACAGCCATGACGGCATTTCGGTGCTGGTGGAGGAAGACCGCGTCCTGTTTGCCGGGGATGTCTTCCTGCCGCTGCCCTACGTGGTGGGTGGCGACCTGGACGACATGAATGCTTCCATTAAAAAGATTGGCAAGATGGGGCTGGAAAACATCATTCAAGGTCATGGTGATATCGTCCTGCGCGGCGAAATCGACGATGCAGTGAAAAACAATCTCGCCTACATTTCCGCCCTGCGCAAATCCGTGCGGGCAGCCGTCAAACGGCGGAATGTTGTGGAAGCCCTGCAGGCAATTGACATCGAATCCTGCGGGAAAAGCCGGGTGCTGCTGGGTGGTCTGGCGGATGACCTGCACCGCCGCAACGTGCGCTACCTGGCGCGCATCCTGCGGGATGAGACCAGCGCCGAATCCGCTGCTGCCAGGAAAGAAGCTGCCGAACAGGAATTTTAAGCTACCGACCGCCGGGCGGGGTTTGGCGGCGTTTCTGCAGGTATCCTCTCAAGCCAACCTTGCGTTCCGTTCCGGCGCGCAGCCGTTGAATATTGGGAATCAGGGCATACAGCACCATCAATAATGCGCCTACGCCATAGAGGATATGCTGCCAGGGACCCGCGCCCAGTGCCGCCCGCACAATAAAGGTGAGCAGCGCTCCCGCGGCAATGGTGATGGTGGTGAGGCTGGCATACCCGACAAAAACATAAACCAGGAAAGCCACAGGAACAATGAACCAGGCGGAGGACGCCCACAGGGCAATTGCACCGCCCAGTGCCGTGGCACCCCCGGCGCCCCCGCCGCGGATGTGCAGCCTGCCATCCTCCCGCCGTTCCAGCATGTAGATGGGGAAAATTTGCCCCACCATTGCCATCAATGCGGCTACCGCCCGTAGCCAGTCACTTTCCGGTCCAAGCCACGAAACCAGCCAGGCGGTGGAGACCCCCTTGAGGACATCCATCACGGCGGTGAGAAAACCAGCCAGGAACCCCGCGGCGCGCATGGCATTGGTTCCGCCGGTCCGCCCGCTGGCAACGGTTCGCAGGTCCCGCCCGCTGGCAATTTTGACGATCAGCCAGCCAAATGGCAAACCACCGATCAGATAACTCAGCAATAAAACTGCAATGATTGATCCCGTCATCTCTCCCAAAAAACCTCATCCAGATTCCAATGGCATGGAAATTAACCCCAACACGGGCAAGGAGTTGCTGTTTTTATTCCATCACCGTCATGATCACTTCCCGCCAACCGCCCGAATCCACCCGGAATGCCCGGAGCTGCCAGTCCTCCCTGCCCGGCGACCAGATCAGGCTCACCGCCTCGCGCCAGGTGGTTTCCCGCAGATCGGTTTCGGACGGCACCGCCGGACCAGCGGGATGGGAATGGTAAATCCCCACCACGTCCATGCCGCGGGATTCCAACTGCAGGATGGCGGTGATCATCTCCTCCGGGTCGAGAAAAAAGCGGGTGCTGCTGTGCAGGCTGTTGGTTACCGGAAGGACAATCTCCGCCCGGTTTTGCCGCCCGCCCAGCAGCCCGCAGGCTTCCTCCGGCAGGCGCAGGCAGACATCCATCCGCATCTGCTCCACGTGGGTGCGCGCAAGTTGAAAAGTTTCCATGGCGGTTCATCCACCCACCAGCCAGGCAAGCAGCCAGAAGATCACCAGCATGATCACCGGCTCCACCCAAACGGTGGGACGCGGTTGTTCTTCCGAAAGCCCGCCCGCCAGGCTGGTTAACGCATATGCCGGACCAAGCAGGATCAACCCAAAACGCGTGGAGGTAAGGGGCAGGTAATGCAGCCCCAGCGCCATCTGCCCCACCGCCAGGGCAATCCCAATTGCCCAGGAAATCTGCCAGCGACCTTCCAGGCGCAGGTAGAGAGTCCGCAGGACAATCAGCCCCAGCGGAATCACCAGCGCCGGGAGGAGCAGGTAGAGGCGCAGCCCGGCAGCCTTGACGGCAATCGCCAGGATCAGGAAGATGGCAAACGACACCGCGGTCAGCGCCATGATTGCCGGTCCGTAGCGGATATCGGCAGTATCAGATGCAATATATTCCGCCACCAGCACCAGCAAAAACAGGACCGCCCCCAGCCCCAGCACCACCCACCACCGCCCGCTGACTTCCAGCGAAGAAAGCGGAACACCGATCATCCAGGCAGTCAGGGCAGGCAGGATCCAATGGATGAAAGATGCCTTGCGGCTGGCATGCGGATGGGATTGGAGCAGCCAGGCTGCCCCGGTTGCCGCCAGCAAGGCTGCTGCCAGTGAAAGAATGGTAGTGAAATCAAATTGCAGTGCAAAAACAGCCCCTGCAATCTCCAGTCTCAGAACGCTGGCGGGCAGCTTGATAAACGGTGTGAGGGCATAGGTCAGCAGGACCATTGCCGTCACAACGCTCAACCGGTCCCGGTCCGGGACGTGCCGGTGCTCATCCAGTTCCATGAAGGTATTGTACCCTCTGGCAGTGGCAGAGGGAAGGGCTTTCCCGCCCGGGTTGCGGGTATGGTAAAATTGAAATTTGGTATGAACGAGACGAACGAAATCCCCTATGACGAGCGCCCGCGGCTGATTCCCAGCATCAGCGCCGGTTTCAACGCGGTTGCCAGTCATATTTACCTGATTCTGCCGCCACTGGCGCTGGACCTGTTGCTCTGGCTTGGTCCCCACCTGCAGTTGAACAACCTGGTGAGACCCAACGTGGAGCAAGCCTTTACGATGATGACCCGCTTTGTGTCCGCCGAACAGGCGGCAGTCCTGCAGCAATCGCAGGGAATCCTGTTGGAATTTTTTGAGCGGTTCAACCTCCTCAGCGCGCTGAGCACCCTGCCGGTTGGGTTGCCCAGCCTGATGGCTGTCCTCAGCCCGGCGGAATCGCCAGTGGCTGGCTTGCCGCCCGTCTCCGAGATCGGCTCCAGCGGAATCGCCATCGCCTTGCTGGCGGGGTGCATCCTGGTGGGGTTGATCCTGGGCAGCCTGTACTTTGGCGCCATCAGCCGCGCCACGGCAAAGGAACCCGGAAAATTCAATACTCCCGAAGCGGTCAACCAGGCAGGGCAGGCAATTTTTTACACCTTCACCCTGTTTGTGCTGATCATGATGTTGATCCTGCCAACCATGATCATTTCCAGCCTGTTCACACTGATCAGCCCGTTCCTGGGACAGATGGCAATCGTAGGGGCGGGTCTCCTGCTGGTGTGGATGATGGTTCCGCTGCTTTTTGCACCCTTTGGGATCTACGCCTACCGCCAGAACACCGTCAATGCCATCATGACCACCACCCAGCTGGTGCGGAAGTTCCTGCCCGGCGCCGGATGGTTCATCATCGTTGCCGTCCTGCTTGGCTTTGGGCTGGACCTGCTCTGGACTCAACCTGCCGCCAATTCCTGGCTGATGCTGGTGGGGCTGGCGGGACACGCTTTCATCTACACTGCCATCATTGCAGCCGGATTTTCCTATTACCGCAGCGGAATTGTCTGGATGGAGCGCAACCTCCGCAAAGCTGCCCTGCAGCAAACCGCCTGATTTTTCTACCGAAGGACCTGCCGTGACGATTAATCCCAATATTTCCTCTTATGGTGCCAAAGATATCCAGGTGCTGGAAGGACTGGAAGCCGTCCGCCGCCGCCCCGGCATGTACGTGGGCGGTACGGATATGAAAGCCCTGCACCACCTGGTCTATGAAGTGGTGGACAACTCGATTGATGAAGCGCTGGCAGGTGCCTGCGACCGCATTATCGTGACGATTCACAAGGACAGCAGCGTCACCGTGGAGGATAACGGGCGCGGCATCCCGGTGGACATTCACCCCGACAAGAAAAAATCCGCCCTGGAAGTTGTCATGACCATCCTCCACGCCGGGGGCAAGTTCGGACACAGCAGCTACAAGGTCTCCGGCGGCTTGCACGGGGTGGGCGTTTCGGCGGTCAATGCCCTCTCCGAATGGTGCGAGGTGGAAGTGCGCCGCGAGGGCAAGGTGTATTTCCAACGCTACGAGCGCGGCATCCCCCAGGAGCCGGTCAAGCCGATTGGCAAATGCGACCCCCGCCAGACCGGCACCCGCACAACCTTCCGGTTTGATACCGAGATCTTCAAGGACGATGTCGATTTCAAGTTTGAAACACTCGCCCAGCGTTTCCGCGAGATGGCGTTTGTCACCCGGAAGGTGGAAATCCGGCTGGTGGATGAACGCGGCGACAAGGAGATGGCGTTCTTCTTTGAAGGCGGCATTCGATCCTTCGTCCGCTACCTCAACCGCAACCGCGTTGCCCTGCACCCGGTTTTTTATGCCGAAAAGGAAGTGGACAATATTGGCATTGAAGTGGCAGTCCAGTTCACCGATGCCTACAATGAATCCGTCTATTCGTTCACCAACACCATCAACACGGTGGATGGCGGCACCCATATGACCGGTTTGCGCATGGCGCTGACCCGCGTGATCAACGATTATGCCCGCAAGACCAGCCTGCTGAAGGACGCCGACCCCAACTTCACCGGCGACGACACCCGCGAGGGCATGACTGCGATTGTCGCCATCAAGCATCCCGACCCGCAGTTTGAATCGCAGACCAAGGTCAAACTGATGAACACCGAGGTGCAGACCTACGTCCAGCAGGTGGTGGGCGAGGCATTCAGTGCCTTTTTACAGGAGAACCCCTCCGCCGCCAAGGCAATTGTCTCCAAGTGTCTCACCTCCGCCCGCGCCCGGGACGCCGCCCGCAAAGCCCGCGACCTGGTGATTCGCAAGTCCGCGCTGGAAAGCCTGACACTGCCCGGCAAGCTGGCGGACTGCTCGGACCGCGATTCCAACAAGACCGAACTGTACATCGTGGAGGGTGATTCGGCAGGCGGTTCCGCCAAGCAGGGCCGCGACCGGCACTTCCAGGCAATCCTGCCGCTGCGCGGCAAGATCCTGAACACCGAGCGCGCCCGGCTGGACAAGATTCTCTCCAACAACGAAGTCAAGGCGCTGATTTCCGCCCTGGGCACCAGCGTGGGCGATAATTTTGATCTTTCCGGTCTGCGCTATGGGCGGGTGATCCTGATGACGGATGCCGACGTGGACGGCAGCCACATCCGCACCCTGCTGCTGACCTTCTTCTTCCGCTACATGCAGCCGCTGATTGACGACGGGCACCTCTACATTGCCCAGCCGCCGCTGTACCGGATTGCCTACAAAAACCAGGTGCGCTACGCCTATACCGAAGCCGACAAGGAGCGCATCCTCAAGGAATTGGGCGCAGGCGAAAAAGCCAGCCTGCAGCGGTACAAGGGGCTGGGCGAGATGAACCCCTCGCAGCTATGGGAGACGACGATGAACCCGGAGACCCGCACCCTGCTGCAGGTAAGCGTGGAGGATGCCGCCGCCGCCGACCGCACCTTTGACATGCTGATGGGCGAGGCGGTTCCGCCCCGCACCCGCTTCATCCAGACCCACGCCCGCAGCGTGCGCAACCTGGATATTTGAGGTTGTTGTGCGTCAAATTCGGCACCACCCCGCCATCCTGGCGGAGTGGTGTTTTTTTAGGGTGGGGAAAGCCGTCTTGTGCTAGAATTATCAAGATGTTCCATAATCACACCTGAACATCCCATAATCGCTTTGGGGAAAAAATGAACAATGCCCTTTTTATCCTGGCGATGCAAATGACTTAGTGAATTTTGGAGAGGTTTGAATCACTGATGGCAAAAAATGAAACATTAAGAAAGGCAAATCGAGCAAAGAAAGACGAGTTTTATACGCAACTGACGGATATTGAAGCGGAAATGCACCATTATCGGGAGCATTTCCGGGGGAAAGTCATTTTCTGCAATTGCGATGACCCGTATGAGAGCAATTTCTTTAAATACTTTGCAATGAACTTTAACTTCCTGGGGTTGAAGAAACTGATTGCAACCAGTTATTCCGGCTCACCCATTGCAGGTCAGCAACTGCCATTGTTTGATGGTAGAAATGCTGGCATTACAAGCTCCGACACGAAAATTCCCTATAAAATTGAAATTGCCGAAGTGACGGACGAAAACGCCGATGGCGCAACTGATCTGAGTGATGTTGAATATCTTATCAAAAACAAGAAGAATGTCCTGACACCCCTGAAGGGGAATGGGGATTTTCGCTCTCCTGAGTGTATAGAATTACTTAGAGAAGCTGACATCGTTGTAACAAATCCGCCATTTTCGCTCTTCCGAGAATATGTTGCTCTGTTGATGGAGTATGGTAAGAAATTCATCATTATTGGCAATAAGAACGCTATTACTTATCAAGAAATTTTCTCTTATATAGCTCAAAATGAAATTATGACTGGTTATAGAAATATCAATAGCGATATGTGGTTTATCGTACCTGATAAATATGATTATGAGAAAATTGAGAACGGGAACAGAGTAAAGCACATTATGGCTTGCTGGTTCACTAACTTAAAGGTAAAAAAACACGATGAATTTATCACCCTCTACAAAAACTACACCCCCGAAGAATACCCGCGCTATGATAACTTCGATGCAATAAATGTTGACAAGGTGGCGGAAATACCTTGCGACTATGATGGAGATATGGGTGTCCCCATCACATTTCTGGATAAACACAACCCGGAACAGTTTGAAATTATAGATGCTTTAAATAGATATGCATTGTTAGATGTACAGGGTACAAACGAGACAGTACGTAAAAATAAATCACATACTTGTAATATAAACGGAAAATCAACATATTTTCGAATCGTTATTCGCAAGAAAGGAATTCAAGTATAAAAATTGAAGAAGCCAAAATAACCATTGGATTGTGAAAATTGTGTAGAGGTGTGAATAACCTTATGGCAAAAAATGAAACATTACAAAAGGCAAACCTGGCAAAGAAGGATGAATTCTATACGCAATTGACGGATATTGAAGCAGAAATGCGCCATTATTGGGAGCATTTCCGGGGCAAGGTGATTTTATGCAATTGCGATGACCCGTATGAGAGCAATTTCTTTAAGTACTTTGCAATGAACTTTAACTTCCTGGGGTTGAAGAAACTGATTGCAACCAGTTATTCCGGCTCGCACATTGCAGGTCAGCAACTGCCATTGTTTGATGGTAGAAATGCTGGCATTGCAAGCTCCGACACGAGAATTCCCTACAAAATAGAAATTACTGAAGTGACGGATGAAAACGCCGATGGTGCAACTGACCTGAGTGATGTTGAATATCTAATCAAAAACAGGAGGAACGTCCTAACGCCCTTAAAAGAGAATGGTGATTTTCGCTCCCCCGAATCCATGGAGTTGCTGCAAGAAGCGGATATTGTCGTAACCAACCCGCCATTTTCATTGTTTCGCGAATATGTCACCCAGTTAATGGAATTTGAAAAAAAGTTTATTATTATCGGCAGTAAAAATGCGATAACCTATAAAGATATTTTTAAGTTTATAAAAGAAGGCAGAATGTGGCTCGGAAATGGTTTTCCAAATGGCAATGCTTTTTTTAGAATTCCAGCCGGATATACACGGGAATGGGCAGATGGTGTATATAATCCGGAAACGGGATTAGTAAAATTTCGCAATGTTGGTTGGTTCACGAATTTGGATTTTAAGAAACGCCATGAAACCATCACTCTATATAAACGCTACACCCCCGAAGAATATCCGCGCTATGTTAATTACGATGCAATCGAAGTCTCAAAAGTTGCCGAGATACCCTGCGACTATGATGGTGAAATGGGTGTTCCAATTACGTTTCTTGATAAATATAATCCGGAACAATTTGAAATCATTGGGTCAAGCAGGTTTGTTGGAAAACCAATGTCTCAGTTTGCAGCTAAAGGAACTTATATGGGTGGCGGCATCCGGTTCTATCTTTCAAATGGGGATGGGACTTTTCAACGTCTTTACGATAGGATTGTAATTAAGCAGAGAGGGAGTTTACAATGAAAATCGAATTACACGAAATCACCATCCGGGAAGTTGCAAAGAATTACGTTGATAATAATGAGGAAGGCGTGGTTGGGTTCCACGGCAGGCTGAACATTCGCCCAAAATATCAGCGCGAATTTATTTATGATGAAAACAAGCGCAATGCGGTCATTGACACGATCCGCAAAAACTTTCCGCTCAACGTAATGTACTGGGTGAAAAATACCGATGCGGATGGCAACGAAACTTTTGAAGTTTTGGATGGACAACAGAGGACAATCAGCTTTTGCCAGTATGTTGATAATAGATTCTCCCTCGACAACCGAACCTTTGAAAATCTAACAAAGCCCGAAAAAGACCAGATTTTGGACTATCCACTGATGGTTTATTTTTGTGAGGGGAACGACAAGGAAAAACTGGACTGGTTCAGGATTATCAATATTGCGGGCGAAAAATTGACCGATCAGGAGTTGCGGAACGCAGTCTATACCGGACCCTGGCTGTCCGATGCAAAGTTAAAATTCAGCAAAAGCAACTGTGCCGCGTACCTTTTGTCCAAAGACTATGTGCCTGGCTCTCCCATCCGTCAGGAAATCCTGGAAACAGCATTGGACTGGATTTCCAAAGGTAAGATTGAACATTATATGTCCATCCATCAACACGACCCAAATGCCAATGAGTTGTGGATCTACTTCAAAAATGTCATTGATTGGGTCGAATTAACCTTTAAGCACTATCGCAAGGAAATGAAAGGGATTGATTGGGGGAGTCTGTACGATGAATTCCATGGTCAAACTTTTGACACCGATATATTGGAGCAGGAAATCCAAAAACTGATGATGGATGACGATGTTACCAGCAAAAAGGGAATTTATCCTTATGTATTAACCCGTGATGAAAAACATCTCAATATCCGCGCTTTTACACCCCAACAAAAAGTGGAAGCGTATGAACGGCAAAAAGGCGTATGTCCAAAATGCCCTCCCGGAAATCACTATGAGTTTGCTGACATGGAAGCAGACCACATCACCCCCTGGCATGAGGGCGGAAAAACCAATCCCGATAATTGCCAGATGCTATGCAAACGACACAATCGGGAAAAATCCGGCAAGTAAAGGCGGATGTTCAATGGCGGGGGGAGAGCCATCCCTGCCCCGCGTTGGGAAGTCCTGTTTAATTGAGGAGAGGATACGATGACCGAATACCTGCGCTACCCCATCCCTGCCCTGCAGGAGTACGTCACCCGGTTTTTCGTCCAGCTGGGCGTGCCCCCGGCAGACGCCGGAATTGCCGCGGATGTGCTGGTGGCGGCGGATGTACGCGGGGTGGAATCGCACGGCGTGATCCGGCTGAACACCTATTACGGCTCACGCCTGCGCAAGGGTGTCATGTCGCCGGTGACGGTGATCTCCACCGTGAACGAAACCGCAACCACCCTGGCGCTGGATGCCGGGAACGGGCTGGGGCAGGTGGCAGCATTCCACGCCATGAACCGCTGCCTGGCAAAAGCAGCCGAAAGCGGCGTGGCAATGGTGACCGTCCGCAACAGCAATCACTACGGGATTGCCGGGTATTACGCCATGATGGCGCTGCCCCACCAGATGATTGGCATCAGCCTGACGAACAGCCAACCCCTGGTGGCTCCCACCTATGGCAGCACCCGCATGCTGGGCACCAACCCGATTGCCGTGGCGGTGCCTGCCCGGGAAAACCGCCCCTATGTGCTGGATATGGCAACCAGCATCGTGCCCATCGGGCGGGTGACCGTGTACAAGGAAAAAGGCGAGCCCATCCCCGCCGGGTGGGGGGTGGACAGCACCGGGCGGGTGACCGATAATCCGCAGGCGGTGCTGCAGGGCGGGGCATTAATGCCGCTCGGCGGCGTGGACGTGATGCGCGGGTACAAGGGCTATGGGCTGGCGCTGCTGGTGGATATTTTCTCGGGCGTACTGGCTGGCAGCGGATTCGGCAAGTCGGTGGCAAACCCATCCGACCCAACCTCGGCAAGCGTGGGGCATTTCTTTGCCGCCGTGCGGATTGATGCCTTCCGGCTGCTGGCGGATTTCCAGCAGGACATGGACGCGCTGATCACCGAACTGAAAACCGCCCCGCGGGAAGCCGGGCAGGAGCGGATTTACATCCACGGTGAAAAGGAATTTGAAATGGCGGAACGCTGCGAGCGGGAAGGGGTCCCCCTGTTGCTGCCCACCGTCCGGGCGCTGCAACAGGTGGGGGCGGACGTGGGGGTGCCGTTTGACCTGGAGCCGGTCTCCGGCTGAGCGTCAGTCCGCCACAAGAATCAACGCCTGGTTGCCTGCGAGCGGCAGCCAGTTCTGCGAAATCTCCGTTTCCTGGCGCGGGTGGGTGGAAAGCGCAACCCGCCAGTTGCGGTGCGCCAGGTCACTGCCCATTGCCAGGCGCACCTTGCGGCGGCGAAAGTTTAACGCCACCAGCACGGTCTGTTCCGGCGTCTGGCGCAGGTAGGCAAGCAGCTGCCCCGGCTGGAAGGTGAGCCACTGGAACATGCCCCGCTGCAGGGCGGGCGTCTCCCGGCGGAGCTGGATGAGGGCGCGGTAAAACTGGTAGAGCGAGTTGGGGTCCTGGCGCTGGGCGGCAACATTCCGCTGCAGGTAATTGGGGTGGACGGGCAGCCAGGGCGCAACGGAGCCAAACCCGGCATTCGGGGAGTCATCCCACTGCATGGGGGAACGCTCCCCATCGCGGGTGTGGTAAAACGGGTACCACTTCCTGCCAATGGGATCCAGCATCTCGCTGCGGCGCAGGGAGATATTGCGCATGCCGATCTCCTCGCCATAAAGCAGGTAGGGGGTGCCGCGCAGTGTCAGCAGGAGGGCGGCTGCCACCTTCAGGCGGGCGTCATCCTCCGTGCGGGTGAAGCGGGTTGCAGAGCGGGGTTGGTCAAAGCTGTTGAGCACCACCGTGGGCCAGTCATCCGCGCCCAGGGCGGATTCCCAGCGCTGGATGGCATCCCAGAAGCGCGGCGCACTCCACGGCTGCATGATCAGGTTGAGTTCAAAAGCAGCGTGCAGCCTGTCCGGACCGACGTAGCGGGCGGCAATTTCGGGGGTGGGGTTGAAAGTCTCCCCCACCAGGTAGCGGTCGGGGTACGAATCCACCAGGGTGCGGATTTCCTGCAGCAGGGGAATCATCTCCGGGCGGTTGCAGTCATTCACATGCTGCTGCCATTCAAATGGGCGAATGCCAAAGGCAGGCGGATTATCCAGCAGCTGGTCATCCTTGAAATAGGCGTTGAACAAATCCAGCCGGAAGCCATCTGCGCCGCGGTCCAGCCAGAAGCGGAAGACATTGATCAGTTCCCGGCGGACCTCCGGGTTGCGCCAGTTCAGGTCGGGCTGGCAGGGTAAAAAGGTGCGCAGGTAGTACTGACCGACCTGCGGCTCCCATTCCCAGACCGAGCCGCCGACAATCGACTGCCAGTTGTTGGGGCGCTTTCCGCCCGGCTTGGGGTCCGCCCAGATGTACCAGTCGTGGCGGGGAGATTGCCGGGAGGAGCGCGCTTCCACAAACCAGGGGTGTTGATCGGAGGTGTGATTCAACACCAGGTCAAGGATGATGCGGATGCCGCGGCGGTGTGCCTCCGCCAGCAGGCGGTCAAAATCCTCCAGGGTGCCCATACGGGGATCCACAGAATAGTAATCGGTTACATCGTACCCATAATCCCCGTCCGCAGTGGGGTAGAAGGGGGTCAGCCAAAGGGCATCCACCCCCAGGTATTGCAGGTCATCGAGATGATGGAGAATACCCTGCAAATCGCCCAGTCCATCAGCGTTGGCATCAGCGAAGGAGCGGGAGTAGAGGTTGTAAATCACGCCGTCCCGCCACCAGGTCCAGTCTGTTGTCATGGCAAATCCTCCAGGAAGGGATGGAATCATTCTATCACAAGCCGCAGCGGGGATTTCCTCTTTAAAACCTTGATTCTGCACCCGGTTTGTGCTAAAATACAGTGCGTTGAGTAGGCAATATCGCACACACCGAAAAGTGGGCGCCCCCCACTTTTCTGCGTATCTAGGGCAAAATGAACAAGGTGTAAGATAAGGATGAAGAACGAATTTACTCTGGCTTTTAATGAAGTACTGGAAGAGAAGGGTCTGCCCCGCGAGGTGATCCTGCACGCGCTGGAACTTGCCATGGCTTCCGCATATCGCAAAGCTGTGAATGCATCCCAAAACCAGCATGTGGAAGCCAAAGTGGATATGGATACCGGCAAGGTGACCATCTTTACTGAAAAGGAAGTGGTGGAGAGCGTGGAAAGCCCCATCACCGAAGTCAGCCTGGAAGATGCCCTGCTGGTGGATCCGGACGCGGAACTTGGCGGAATGGTGATTGTGGAAAGCACACCGGCGGACTTTGGCAGGGTTGCCGCCCAAACCGCCCGCCAGGTCATCCAGCAGCGCATCCGCGAAGCGGAACGCCAGGCACAACTGGATCACTTCCGCAAGCAGGTTGGCGAAATCATCAACGGCGTGGTGCAGGCTGTCAACAGCCAGGGATTGACCATCGGGCTGGATATGAAAGCCGAAGGGAGCATGCCCCGCAAGGAAATGATTCCCAACGAGCGCTTCAAGAATCACGACCGGGTGCGCGCCCTGCTTGCCGAAGTGAATGACAACCCGCGCGGCCCGCAAATCATCCTTTCCCGCACGCACCGCAATTTCCTGCGCCGCCTGCTGGAAACCGAAGTGCCGGAAATCTACCACGGTGTGGTGGAAATCCGCTCCATCGCCCGCGAGCCGGGCGAGCGCGCCAAGGTGGCTGTCTCTGCCACCCAGCCGGGGATTGACCCCGTGGGCGCCTGCGTGGGCATCAAGGGTGTGCGAATCCAGGCAATTGTCAAGGAACTCAGCAACGAGAAGATTGACGTGATTGAATGGAATGCCGATCCCGCCATTTTCATCGCCAAAGCCATCAGCCCGGCGCGCGTCACCGGCGTGTACCTGAACGACCGCGCTCCCGGCGGCAAGACTGCCACCGTGATTGTGCCGGAAGACCAGTTGAGCCTGGCGATTGGACGCGATGGACAAAACGCCCGCCTGGCAGCCAAGCTCACCGGCTGGCGGATTGACATCAAGAGTGTTTCCGAAGCCGGGAGTGAAACCCTGCAGCTGGTGCGCTCCGATTCCGCCCTGCTGGAACAGATTGGGGAAGAACTCCTCCAGACCATCCAGGACCTGCTGGTGCGCAAGTCGGAAGGACGCCCACTTTCAGCCGAAGAATACGACAAAATTGCCAAGTTCATCGACCGGGTGGAACGCCGCCTGGTGGCTGCCCGCACACCGGAAAAACAAGCCGAGCCCGAAAAGCCTGTCATTTTGGAGGGTGTTCCAGCTTCGGCATACGAAACCAACATCCTCGACAGTGGTCTGCCGGAGCATGTTGCCTATATCCTGCAGGAAGGTGGTTACAACACGGTTGCAGAACTGGTGATGGAAATGCGCACCGAGCCGGACAACATCCTGCGCCTGAATGGTATCGGGCAAAAAGCCATGCAGACCATCCGCAACCTGATGGAAACCCTGGAACAACAGGCTGCCGCGGAAGCTGAAGCCGCCAAACTGGTGGAACCAGCCCCTGCGGAAGAAATCCCTGCCGCCCTGGAAGAAACACCAGCTGCGGCTGTGGAAGAAGCAGTTGCGGCAGTGGAACCCGTGGAAGTGGAAGCGGGGATTGTCGAGACGGTTCCGGGACAACCGGTTGCAGAAGAAGTTGTTCCCGAGGAAGAGCCTTCCCTGGAAGAAATCTTTACCCTCCGTCCGGAAGTCCTCACTGCCACGGAATACGTGGACGAAGAGGAAGAAGAAGGCGAGGGAGACAAGAAGGACCGCAAGAAACCCAAGGGCAAGAAGGGGCGCCGCTTTGTCAACGTGGAATACGACCCGGACAAGGATGTCACCATCGTCCGCAAGCAGCACAAGCGCGGGGATGATGAATGGTCATTTTAGTTTGCAGAAATATCGAGAAGGATAGGTGAGCAAGAAAACACAGAAACGAGTCAAACATATTCCCCAGCGCACCTGCGTCGGCTGCCGGACGGTAAATGCCAAACGAACGCTGATCCGCATTGTGCGAACCCCGGAAGGGATCCGCGTGGACCCAACCGGGAAAATGAACGGGAGAGGTGCCTACCTGCACAACCTCCGTTCCTGCTGGGAGCGCGGCCTGAAGGGCGCCCTTGCCCATGCGCTGAACGTGGAACTCACGGAAGCCGACCGGCAGGTGTTGACCGCCTGGATGGAAACCCTGCCTGCTGAAACGGCAGCAGACGAACCTGCGACAGAATAAAATGGCTCTTTTCACAGGACTTTTAACAAGATGAAAAGCGAAACCTGACCCATCGGTAGGCTTATCTGCCAATTCCGGCAATAGCGATCGGGGCGGGTTGAACCGCCCCGATTTCTTTTCCACCGGGGAAGAGTTTCGCAAGGGGGCATTCAAAAGGAGGCATGATATGAGCGATAACGGGCAAAAAATTATCGAACTTCCAAGCATGATCACGGTGCGCGATCTTGCCCAACGGATGGGTGCAAGCCCCATACAGGTCATCAAGGTGTTGATGTCCAACGGGGTGATTGCCAACATTAACCAGCAGGTTGATTTTGATACGGCTTCCATTGTTGCCTCCGAGTTGGGGTTTGAGACCCACCAGGAGATGCTGGAAGAGGAAACGCCCAAGGAAACCGGCGAAATCCCGTTCTGGCGGCAGATTATTTCCGGTGAGGACCCGCATCAACTGGTCACCCGCCCGCCCGTGGTTACCATCCTTGGGCATGTGGATCATGGAAAAACCACCCTGCTGGATGCCATCCGCCACACCAATGTGGCAGGGGGGGAAGCCGGTGGCATTACGCAGCATATCGGTGCCTACCAGGTGGAACACAAGGGACACGCCATCACCTTCCTGGATACTCCCGGTCACGCGGCATTTACCGCCATGCGCGCCCGCGGTGCCCAGGGAGCGGATATTGTTGTCCTGGTGGTGGCAGCCAACGACGGCATCATGCCGCAGACGCGGGAAGCCATTGCCCATGCCCGCGCCGCCCGGGTGCCGATTATTGTTGCCATGAACAAGATTGACCTGGACGGAGCCAATCCGGACTTCGTCAAGCGCCAGCTGGCAGATGCCGGTTTGATACCGGATGAATGGGACGGCAATACCATCGTGGTGCCGGTCTCGGCAAAATTCCGGAAGAATATCGAAGATTTGCTGGAAGCGATCAACCTGGTTGCTGACAGCATGGAAATACAAGCCAACCCCAAGGGACGCGTGATTGGAACCATCATCGAAGCACAGGTGGACCGCTCGAAAGGTGTGGTTGCCACCCTGCTGGTGCAAAACGGCACGCTGGAGATGGGCGATGTGGTCATCGCCGGAACCGCGTACGGACGCATCCGCGCCATGTTTGATTTCCGCGGCAAGAAACTGCACAAGGCAGGTCCCTCCACCCCGGTCCAGATCATGGGCTTGAGCGATGTACCCCAGGCGGGTGATCTCTTCCAAGTGGTGGACAACGAAAAAGCAGCCAGGGAACTGGTGGCGGAGCGCAAACTCCAGCACCAGGAAAGCCGGGCGGCAGCCCCCAAGGCAACGCTGGAGGAACTGTTCAGCCGGGTGCAGTCGGGCGAGGAACGCGAGCTGCGCCTGATTGTGAAAGCCGATGTACAGGGTTCGCTGGAACCCATTGTCTCCTCGCTGAACGACCTGGGCAAGGAGGAAATTTCCATCAATATCCTCCACGCCGAAGCCGGGAACATTGGCGAGAATGATGTGATGCTTGCCGCCGCTTCCCATGCCATCATCATTGGCTTCAACGTCCAGGCAGATACCCCTGCCCGGCGGCTGGCAGAGGCGGAAGGTGTCTCCATCCGCACATATGAGATCATCTACCGCATGATTGAAGACGTGGAGAAAGCATTGAAAGGCATGCTGGAACCGGAAATCCGCGAGGTTGTTGTCGGTCAGGCGGATGTGTTGATGGTCTTCCACATTTCACGCGTGGGCAATATTGCCGGATGCAAAGTTACACAGGGAGAGATTCGCCGCAACGGCAAGGTGCGCGTCAAGCGGAACGGAGAAATCATCTTCACCGGCGACATCTCCAGCCTGAAGCATGAGAAGGAAGACGTGCGTGAAGTACGCCAGGGATACGAGTGCGGTATCGGTGTGCGCAATTTTGACAATATCCTTGCCGGTGATGTCATTGAATGCTTTATCCTGGAGAAGAACGGATAGGATTATTCCGCCAGCCTGCCAGGGCTGACGGTTGGGCGCTCCCAAGCGCCGGGAGGAAACCATGCCTTCAAAATTGAGATTACAACGGATTGGCGACCGGATTCGCCAGGAAATTTCAGAAATGCTCGTCATGGGTCAGATTCATGACCCCCGCCTGGCGGGAATTTCCATTACCGATGTCATTGTGGACCGCGAGCTGGCTTATGCGGATATTTACGTCTCGGCAGTGGAAGGTCAGGAACGGGCTACCGAGGTGCTGCAAGGTATGGAAAGCGCCAGCGGATTCCTGCGCAAAACGCTCTCAGAGCGGATTGAATTGCGGGTTTTCCCGCGGCTGCGCTTCCACTGGGACCCAACCCCCGAGCGCGCCGACCGGATTGAGCGCATCCTGGCGGATATCCGCAAGGAAGAAAAAACGGAGTAACCAGCCATGATGGAACACCTTCATGCTGACATCCGTCAATTGCTGCACAATTCCAACCGGATCCTGATTCTCTCCCACATCCGACCGGACGGGGATGCCGTTGGTTCGATGCTGGGACTTGGGCTTTCCCTGCTGGAGCTTGGCAAAGATGTGCAAATGGTGCTCAGCGATGGGGTGCAGCGGACATTCCGGCACCTCACAGGAGCGGAGAACATCCTGCACCATTCCAGCGGGGATTTTGATGCCATCATCACACTGGATGCCTCGGACCCGCGCCGCCTGGGCGATGGGCTGGAGGGACGCACACCCGACCTGAACATTGATCATCATGTCACCAACCTGAATTTTGCCCACTTGAACTTTGTATTGCCGGAAGCCACTGCAACCGCAGCCATCCTGGCAGAATACCTGCCGGTCTGGGGGCTGCCCATCACCAAGCCAGTTGCCGAAGCCCTGCTGACGGGCATGGTGACGGATACCATCGGGTTTCGCACGTCCAATATGAATCCCACCACATTGCGGCTGGCTGCCACCCTCATGGAAGCCGGAGCAGACCTGCCGGAGCTGTACAAGCGGGCGCTGATTATTCGTTCATTTGCTGCCACCCGGTATTGGGGCTTGGGGTTGTCGGATCTGCAGCGCGAGGGCAGGCTGGCATGGACCACCCTCACCCTTGAGAATCGCAAGGCAAGCGGTTACACCGGCACGGACGATGCCGACCTTACCAACGTGCTTTCCGGCATTGATGAATGCGACATTGTTGTCCTGTTCATTGAGCAAAAGGAGGGCACCGTCAAGGTGAGCTGGCGCGCCCAACCGGGTTGGGATGTCTCGCAGATTGCCTTCAGTTTCGGCGGCGGCGGGCATAGTGCTGCTGCCGGGGCGGATATCCCTGGCACGCTGGAGGAAGTCCGTCCAAAAGTGCTGGAAGCCACCCGCCAGCTGCTTGACACAAAAAAATAGGAGATATTAATTCTTGATATTCTCTTTTGATTTTCAGTTATAATTATTTGTGAAAACACTTGGGAAATGAAAATACACCTCAAACCAAGGGGAAAGTAAATAATATGGATTCCAACTACTCGGATGCATTGAATACCGTATCAGGTGTCCTTGTCATTGACAAGCCTGTAGGATTAACCTCCCACGATGTGGTGCAGGTGGTTCGAAGGGGGACCAACATTCGCCGTGCCGGGCATACCGGAACCCTGGATCCGCGCGCCTCTGGCGTGCTGGTTGTGCTGGTGGGTCCTGCCGTCCGGCTGAGCGAATATGTTTCCGCCTCGGATAAGCGCTACCAGGCTGTTGTTGAACTGGGCGTCACAACGGATACATTCGATGCGGATGGAGCTGTAACCTCCTCCGCCCCGGTGGATGTGACCGAGGAACAATTCAGCGAAGCGCTGGCAAGTTTTGTGGGTGAAATTGAACAGGTTCCCCCACCCTATTCCGCCGTGCGCGTGAAGGGTCGGCGGGCATATGACCTGGCGCGGGAAGGCGAGGAAGTGGATCTGCAGCCCCGCAAAATCCAGGTGTACAATCTGGAACTGCTGGAATGGGATCCGCCGGAGGCAGTCATTGATGTAAGCTGCTCATCGGGCACCTATGTCCGTTCCCTGGCAAATGACCTGGGCACCAAGCTGGGCTGCGGCGCCCACCTGGTGGGACTGCGCCGGACCAAGAGTGGTCGTTTCACCCTGCGGGATGCCGTACCACTGAAAAAACTGCGCGAAGCCTTTGACAACGGCACCTGGCAACAATACCTCATTCCCTCCGGCGAAGCATTGAGCGACTGGCCGGCGTTGGAACTGACCCCCGAACAACTGGACGAAGTCCGCCACGGTCATCGCATCCCCGGCACCTGGGAAGGGAAATCCTGGGTGCGCGGCATGTCAGACCTGGGCGAGCTGGTAGCACTGCTGGAATTTGACACCGAAACCAGCGAGTGGCAGCCACGAAAAGTCTTTAACTCCTGACCACAAGGACGGTCCATGCGTCATTCCACAACGCTGGAATCAGTGCACCTGCAAGGCGCATGGGTCAGCATTGGCATTTTTGATGGCGTCCATGCCGGGCACCAGCAATTGATCCGCCACCTGACGAACGGGGCATTCTCTGCTGGATTGCCTTCGGTTGTTGTCACCTTTCACCCACACCCGGCTGCCATCCTGAAAGGACGCACCGATGCCATCATCCTCACAAACCCGGAAGAACGGGCTGTTTTGCTGGGAATGCTTGGCGTGGATCAAGTGATCACGCTGCCGTTCACTGCCAGCCTGGCTGCGGAAACCGCCGAAACCTTCATCCGGCGGCTGGTGGATGCCGTGGAGATGAAACGGCTGGTTGTGGGTCCCAATTTTGCGCTGGGGCGCAACCGCAGCGGGGATATTCCAACCTTGAAGGAACTGGGCGCGCGGCTTGGTTTTACCGTGGACGTGGTGGAGCCGGTCGTCTTGGAAAGCGGCATCATCTCGTCCAGCCGGATTCGCAAAGCCCTTGGGGAAGGAAACCTGGTGGAAGCAAACCGGATGCTTGGAAGAATGGTTTCCATTCCCGGCGTGGTCATCCACGGCGACGGACGCGGCAGGGGACTGGGATTCCCAACCGCCAACCTTGCACTGGAACCGGACCGGATTTTACCTGCCAATGGCGTGTATGCCACCTGGGTTTGGCTGGAAGGCAAAGCATACCGGGCAGTGACGAATATTGGCTTGCGACCCACCTTTGAAAACACTCCACCCCAACCGAGGGTGGAGGCGCACTTGCTGAATTTTGACCGTGATATTTATGGCTGCCCGCTGCGGTTGGAATTTGCCGCCCGGCTGCGCCCGGAGCAGCGTTTCCAATCAGTGGATGCGCTGCTAGCCCAGATTCACCAGGATGTGCTTGTCGCACGGGAGGTGCTGACCCATGCCCCGCAATCGCCAGATATACCTGCTTGACCCTCAACAACTGCCGCCGGAAACCATTGCCGTCACGTTTGCCAAAACCTCGCGCTCGCCCCAATCCTTCCGGGAGATCGCCGCGGAACTGACCGAAGCCAAAAGTGCCGACTTCCATGAAAAATGGGTGGTCGGCTATGGACATTCCTCGGTGGCGGAACATGCAGTCCTGCACATTGCCGCCGAGAACATCTCCCGCCTGGCAGTGGAGTGCCTGGAATCCAACCGGCTGGCATCCTACACTGAAAAGTCCACCCGCTACCAGCAGTGGGGATTGGATGATTTTTACCGCCCCGCCGAACTGCAAAATCACCTCCTGCAGGGGCTATATGAAGATACCTGCCGGTCCCTGTTTGAAACCTATACCCGCTGCCTGGAACCAGTGCAGCGGGTGATTGCCGCCGAAAATCCCCCGCGGGAAGGGGAAACCCCATCCGCCTGGGAACGGCGGGTGCGCCCCCAGGCAGTGGATGTCTGCCGTTTTTTGCTGCCCGCAGCAGCACTGGCAAATGTTGGCATGACCATTAACGCGAGGGCGCTGGAGCATGCCATCCGGAAAATGCTCTCCCACCCGTTGATGGAAGTGCGCGCCATGGGTGAGGAAATCAAGGCTGCTGCACTGGAAAGCACGCCCACGCTGGTGAAGTATGCAGATGCAGTCCCATACCTGCAAACCGTCCGGGAAGCACTGACGCCGGGGTTCCCGGCAGAGCCAACCATGCCAGCAGGACGAGGCGAAACTCCATGGTGCCGGTTGGTGGATTGGGACAGGAATGCGGATTTGCATATCCTGGCAGCCGCCCTGTACCGGCATGGCGAAATCGGCTATGCGCATGCCCTCGAGCAGGTTCGCAACCTGTCCGCAGGGGAGCAAGCCCGCCTTGCCGCTGCCATCCTGGGCTCACTGGGTCCACACGATATCCCCATCCGTGAGCTGGAATTTTCCTTCTTCGTGTTTGACATCATCCTGGACCAGGGCGCTTATGCTGAATTGAAACGACACCGCATGATGACGCAAACCCCCCAAGAGCTCACTCCCCTGCTGGGGTACGCCATCCCCCGCTGCATCTGTGCCGCCGGGATGGAAACAGACTACCGCCGCGCCATGGAAACCGCCCGTGAAACCTACCTGCAGCTGCACAATTTTAACCCGGCAGTTGCTTCCTACGTGGTGCCCAACGGGTACAACCGTCGCGTCCTGCTCTCCACCAACCTGCGCAGCCTGATGCACTTTGTCAGCCTGCGCTCAGCACCCAATGCCCATTTCTCCATCCGCCGGATTGCCCACCGTATGGCGGAACTGGCGCGGGAAACCATGCCGCTGCTGGGAGATTACCTCACCACGGCTCCCGGAGAAAGCTGGCAGGATGTGGAGCAACTGCATTTTGCTGAAACAAAGGCAGGTGATCAATAAGCAACTCCCCCGGAAGATCCGGGGGAGTTTTTTTCAATTATTTGACTTCTTCAAAGGAGATGTTTTCCGGGCTTACTTCGGCGCCAGTAAGCCGGACGATGGTGTAGGGATGGGTCAGGACCGTTAATCCCATTGTCCGGGGGGAAGGTGATGTCACATGATACAGGACCTTCAAACCATCCGCAGTGGACTGGATTTCGGTCACAGCCACAGAATATCCGCTGGACCCCCTGTACCCCGTGTACACCACCAGCAGCATGTCATCCGGGAAGGTTTTCTGTGCTGCTTCCAGCGCGAGGCGGGCTTCCTCCGGCAGCAAACCGGCAGGATCTTCGCCAACCAGCTGGCTGCCCGCCACAAACAGGACGGGATCCACCTGGTCTGCCGAGCCAGAAGATGGGGCGCCGGAGGCAACCAGGAAAGCTGCCATTCCTTCGGGAGCAGGGATATCACCCATGATGGGAGCCTGCGCGGTTTGCGTTGGTACCGGGGTGATGGCTGTTTCGTCCGTTGGCGCAGGCTGACCGGGCTGTTCCTGCCCCGGCGGCAACAGGTCGTCCCGGTCGCCGGGATTTGCCGATGACGAATCGGCGCAGGATGTCAGCATGCCCATCAAAAGAACGACAATTAAAATTCCACCCAAAAGATGTGCAAAACTTCTCATTTTTTCCTCCTGAACACGCATTCCGGGCGTGTTCAGGGGTAAGACGCTCCAATTGCTTGCGGAGTTCCCGATTCATGGGAAGAGCCGCCGCGCCTTGACTTCGGCAACCGCATCTGCACGGTAGCGGAACAGGCGCGCCGGGCGCCCCTCCCCCATCCGCTGGACGTTGGTTGGCTCAATCACACCCGCCTCCAGGATGCGCCGCCGGAAATTGCGCTTATCCAGTTTTTCACCCAGGATGATTTCATAGGTACGCTGTAATTCGCTCAGGCTGAAGGTTTCCGGCAGCAGTTCAAATCCGACTGCGGTGTATTCCAGCTTGTAACGCAGGCGCCGCAAGGCATACTTGAGGATTTCGCCATGGTTATCGCCCAGGGGCGGGGGCGCATCCACCGGGTGCCAGGCTGCCTCCTGGCGGCACGCGCCGCCCGTGGAGGGCTGATCGGACGACAGCAAGGCAAAATATGCCACCATCATCCTGCGGCGACCGGCTTGACCGCTGCAATCGCTGTAACTGTATAACTGCTCCAGGTAGGCTTCCGTCAGACCGGTGCAATTCGTCAGGCATGCCAGCGCCGCTGATTCCAGCGATGGGTGCGGTTCCACCGCCAGGACGGGAAGATGCCAGCTGCTCTGTGGCTGCTGTGACAGCAGCACCTGCAGGCGGCTATCCTGCACGGTGAACATCACCACGCAAACTTCCAATACAGGGCAGGTATCTTTCATTTTAGAGTCATCGTAAAGAGGAAAAGGGAAACAACTAGAAGAGGATGGATGCCAGTTCCGAGCGGTATTGGCGCGTGATTGGATCCTCCGGGTGCAAAAGTTCCAGGATTCCCAGCACTGCCTGTCGGGCGCGCCCCTTCTGGTAGCGCTTGTCCTGCCGCAGCACCTCCAGCAGACCATCCAGGGCAGCCGGAAGATTATCCCGAATTGCCAGGCGCAGGCTGTTTTGGAAGGCGGCATCCAGGTCGGTATTCAGCGGCAGCTTGTTAAAATCCAGGTCCACCAGCAGTTCCGCATAGGGGAGCAGCAGTTCGGCGCGCGGGTACAGCCGGCTGGCGGGGAAATGGCGCAGGATGTTGAGCGCATCCAGCAGCCTGCCGGTGCGCAACTGGATGCATGCCAGCCCAAAGAGACAATTGGGATTCCCCGGGCTCTGGTCAAGCAGGAAGTGGAACATTTTTTCCGCTTCCGCCAGGTTGCCCATGGCATACAATCCCTCGGCACGCTCCACGGCAAGGTTGAATGGGCTGGGCGGCGTGATGCGCCCCAGGAACTCCCGCACACGGTATTCCGGCTGCATGCCCACAAACTCCGCCACAGGCTCGCCCTGGCTGAAGGCTTTGACGGTTGGCAGGGTGCGCACTCCATAGCGCAGCGCCAGTGCCGGGTTTTGATCCACATCCAGGCGCGCCAGGCGGAAGGCGCCCTGGGCTTCGTTTGCCAGCGACTCGAGCATGGGGCTGAGCTGCTTGCAGGGACGGCACCACGCCGCCCAGAAGTCCACGATCACCGGGACGTTCTGCGAATACGACAGCACGTCGTATTCAAAATTCATCTCATTTACGTCCACTATATCCGCCGAAGCCATGTGCCTCTTCTCCACAATGGTGAATGTGCCCGTTTGTCCATCTCTTCTATTGTACCCAAAACCGTCCGATTTTGCACCTGTCTGTACCAGGCGGTTGCAGTTACGTTATTCCCCGCCGTCCCCTTCATCGGAGATGGCACCAGGCTGGCGTACATCCAGCACCTCGCCATGCAGGTTGATGACCACCCGGAAGCCCATCATTCCCAGGTAGGAACGGGTCTCCTCAGGAATCCCCATCTCCAACAGGGTGTCCACCTGTTCCCCCATTTGCTTGATCTGGTTTATCAGGATGGCGTGGGTGAACAGGTCATCCTGCCCCATCAGCCTGGCAGTCTGTTCAGCAATGGCTTCCTCGTTTCCATCGACCATTTTCAACATTTCCGCCAACACCTGCCGGTCCACTTCCTCCGAGGAGATGTGGCGGCGGAATCCGGCATCGTTGACCACGTAGAAGGCTTCCCCGCCAACCGTCGTTACTTCCACCGGTTGTTCCCACTCATCAATCACCAGACCGCCAAACAAAGCTTTGCTCGCCATTCAATTACTCTCCGATAATATCAACCACGGTTCCAGTATCCTCAAGATACCATGTTTTATCAAAAGGTACAACCGGGTTTGTCCAACGATAGACCCAATTGGCAGATGCACACGAGAGATTGATACAGCCATGGCTGCGGGGTTTGCCAAAATCGTTATGCCAGTAGGTACCATGGAAGGACACGCCATTCTCCGTCAGGTAGCACACCCAGGGGATGCCCGGCAGGTCAAAACTACTGGGAGCCGCCGGGTCTCCGGCTGCCATGTGGCGGGAGGGGCGCTTGCGGTTGGTGATGTAGCGCCCAGGCTGGGTGCGGTAATCGCCATCAATGAAGCGCGCTCCGGTCGCCGTCCGGCACATGTAGACAGGCCAGCCGCCCTCGTAGGCAATCACCACCTGTTCGGCAAGGCGGATTTCCAGCCGCTTGGCTTCCGGCGGAACCCCAGGAGAAATAGGGGCAACATCTTCCGGCTGGAGAAGGCGCATATGCTCCGCCCGCACCAGGTAGGAAAAATCCCACTTGTCATCCGGGATGCGGTACCAGATCTGCCCGGATTGGTCACGCAGCGATTCGGTGACCCAGTGGACGGTATTGTAATACAGGCGATAGGCGACCCGGTCCGGTTTCGCCAGCGTCCAGATGGAATCGGTATATGGAACAGAGATCTCCGCCAGGCGCCCGGTTTCGGGCAGGCTGGAAACCGGCTGATTTTCCACCAGTGCCACCGGCTGCACATTGCCCGAATGGACATATCCCTCCCCGTTCATGTGGTACCAAATGCGGTTATAGTGGGGTTCGTCATCGCCCAGTGTGATGTGGTCAATCGGCAGCACCAGGTCCTGGTAGTAATTTTTCACAAAGGTGCCACTCACCGAGGGACGGTCATAGACCGGGATGCGGTTGCCTACAATCCGCCCCAGTTGATAGGATGATCCTTCCGGGCTGATTTCCTGGCGGGGCTTGTACCCGCGTTCCATCCAGGGCATGCAAAACAGTGCCAACAACCCGCTGCCGCTTAATTTCAGAAAACTGCGGCGGGAAACTTGCTGCAGGAAAATCCGATCCAGAAAGTCCATCACTCGTGAATATTGACCAGGGAACCCACAGACAGGAAATCAAACAACCATCCGGCATTGTCGGTGCGCAGATTCACGCAGCCATGGCTCATCGGTGTGCCAAAATTATCATGCCAGTAGGTTCCATGCAGACCATAGCCATCATAAAAGTACATGGTATAGGGAACATCCGGCAGGTAATACCCCGGACCGGACATATCGGCATAGCGGTACTTGACATACACATGAAACTGACCCTGCACGGTGGGGTATTGCCAGGTGCCCGTGGAAACCAGGAAGGAATTGACAAGGGTGTCATACTCATAGGCGTACAGCGCCTGTTCGCTCAGGTCAATATCCACCCAGCGTCCATCGGGCGGCAGAGTCAAACCGGTGCTGGGCGGCAGGATGGTGGCAGTGGGAGTGGGTGTGGAAGTGGAGGTGGGTGTGGGCGTTAACGTGACGGTGGGGGTGGGCGTGATGGTGGGGGTATGGGTGGGCGTGGGGGTCAATGTAATTGTTGGTGTGGGCGTGATGGTGGGCTTGAGCAGGGCATCCAAGGGACGGGAACCGGACAGTCCACCCGCAGTTACACTTTTCAACGAAGGAAATCCAGCCACCCCAAGCCAAACCAGCAACGCCAGGACCACCAGGGCTGCAACTGCCAGGAACCACGGAACCCGGACAGGCTGCCGGGGTACGGCAGGTACAGGGCGGGGTACCGTCACCGCCTGCCGGGGGGCAGGTGCAGGGATTGCCGCCGGTGCCGGAGACGGCGCCGGGAGAGGAGAAGCAGTCACCGCCTGCGCCGGTTTGCAGGGTTCCTGTTGAAGACGCCTGTTCGCCCAGGCAATCCCCTGTTGCGCCCGCTCGCTGGCAGGGTTGATTTCCAGCACCTTGTGGAAATATCCCAGGCTAGCCCGGGGACTGGCAAGCGCAGCCAGGATCAGCCAGGGTTCCTCCCGGTCTGGGCAGAGGCGGGCTGCCTCCCCCGCCTGCCGCCGGGCTTCCAGGCGGTTGCCCTGCCGCAGCGCCTGCATGGCAGCGGCAATGGCATGTTGAAACGCCGGGTTGGATGATCCACTCATGGATTCATCTGCACCTGTTCGGCGGGTTCATTGCGCATATAACAGAGAATGCCGGCAACAATTCCATCTGCAATCAGGTCGGGCTCTTCGGTTAATTTTTTGCGATCCAAAAAGAGGAAGCCGGTTTCAATGATGGCGGCGGTGGTCTCGGTGTGAATTTCGCGGAAGGTGTGATAGCTGGACATATCCGCAGTAATGGTGTTGTAGTGAAATGGCAGCCCGGTTATAGTTTTATACCGATCCACCAGGCAATCCCGCAGGCGGGAGGCTTTTTCGGGGTAGGCACTGGAACTGGCTGCCGCAACCTTGAAGCCGGTCGCCTCATCATTGATGTAATTACAGGAATCATTGTGAATGGAGACCAGCACCTGCGCCCGGTACCCCTCGAGGCGGTCATCAAATTCGTTCAGCAGGTCCACGCTGTAGCCCTGGGCAGCCAGCTTGTTCTGCACCAGGATGGCAATCGTGCGGTTAACAGATTCCTCTGTCAATCCATCCGCACAAACCGCGCCCGAATCGTTCCCGGTGTGACCGGAGACAATCCCAATGGTGGGCAGGGGCAGCGGTGTGGGCGTGATTGCCGCCGTGGTGGGGTTGGTGCGCCAGGCTTGCATCAGGTCATTAAACATCTGGTTGGAGAACAGGTTTGCCGGTGTCCACATGGTAAAGAGGGTGGCAAGCACCACCGCAGCAACAAACACCGAGGTCAGCGCGCCCCAAAAGCTGAACCGGGAGGAGCGGCGAAAGCGCCGCCTTCCGGCAGAGGCTGGCTGGGGATCATCCAAAATGGTGGGGGGGACTTCATCGCTCATCAGTATGGCACCTTTTTCCGGCATGCCGTCCCCGCAGGGAGATTGGCACTTGACGCCGGGGTTTCATCCGGGATACACTACATTATAACTTAACCGGTTCAAAGCCGGAGAAGGCACGGGCGGAAAAAACCGACCCATCCCACATGAAGGAGTGCAAGGAGAATGCCAGTCAGCGCCGATGAACTTCGCCAGGCTATGCGCCAGTGGACAACCGGTGTGACCATCGTCACCAGCCGGGCGGAGGGAATTCAACATGGGATGACAGTCAATTCATTTACGTCCATCTCGCTGGACCCGCCGCTGGTGGCGGTGACGCTGGCAAACCATACCCGCACCCACGCCCTGGTTGCCCGGTCAGGGGTCTTTGCCGTGACCATTCTCTCCCAATTGCAGGCAGAACTGGCAGACCGGTTTGCCGGGCGCATTCCTGAGGATGGAGACCGGTTTCACGGACTTGCCACTTTCCTTCTCTCCAGCGGCGCACCGCTGCTGGCGGACGGTCTGGCATGGCTGGACTGCCGGGTGGTTGCCACCCACCCATTGCCAGAGTCGACTCTCTTTTTGGGCGAAGTGAATGCCAGCCGCGTCATTCCGGACGGTGAGCCGCTGGTGTACCATTCCCGCATCTACCGGAGGCTGGCATGATGAATACCCCTCTCCTCTCACTGGAAGAACGCACCACCCTCCTGCGGCTGGCGCGCCAGTCCATCACACTGGCAGCTGCCCGCAAACCCCTCCCCCCGTTGAACCTGGATGAATACACCCCTGCTTTACGCGAATGGGGTGCTTCGTTTGTCACCCTGACAGAGCAGGGCGAACTGCGCGGCTGCATTGGCGCTCTGGAACCCTATCAACCCCTCGTGGAGGATGTGTACGAACATGCCGCCGCGGCTGCCATGGAGGATTACCGCTTCCCGCAGGTCCGCCCATCGGAAGTCCCCCACATTCAGATTGAAATCTCCCGGCTGACCACCCCCATGCCGCTGGACTATGACAGCCCCGGGAATCTGCCCGGTCTGCTGCGACCGGGTGTGGACGGCGTGGTGCTGCGGGATGCTTTCCGGCGCGCCACCTTCCTGCCCCAGGTGTGGGAGAAAATCCCCCGCCCGGAGGATTTTCTCAGCCACCTGTGCCTGAAAATGGGCGCGTCTGCCGATACCTGGAAACACAGACCCCTCACTGTGCTGGTCTACCAGGTGGAGGAATTTCACGAATAAAAAACCGGCAGGGAGTTAACTCCCTGCCGGTTTTTATTCCCGCAAATGCAGTTTATACAACTTGCGGCGGATTGGAAGCAAAGTAAGCTTCCACTTCGTTATCGTTGTAGAAGACCAGTGCCACAATTCCAACAATCAGGGAAATGTAGTTACCCGCAAGAATTGCCACAATTTCGAGAATGGCTAGCGTCTTGCCCGGGTTGACCGGTTTGGGCGGGTTGGAGATGAGCTTGGAGGCATAGACGATCTCAAAGATGCCCAGCACCCCGGGCAGGATGGTGATCGGCGAGCAGAGCAAGCCAATCCCCAACGTGCCCAGCACCACCGTGGATGTGATGCCAAGCGCCCAGAGAATATTGAAGATGCCGTTGATCAGGGTCATGATCCCAATTGCCTGCACCTTGCCGGGCACACGCGGTGCCACAGCGGGGAGCTGGCTGGTTGGCACGCCTTCAGGAAGAGAATTGGTTACAGGATTTGTTTCCATGGGAACTTCTTTCTGTTTACAGGGATGGATTATTCCAATCCGCGGGGGATGGAGTGGGGGTTGATGGATACGGGCTCGCATCAGCAGCTGGATATGCCTCGCGGTATGCCTGCCCGTACAGGTGCCCGTTGATGGCATTGGCATAGGTGGCAGTCACCAGGGAGCCGATTCCAAAGACGATGCCGCCCAGGGGGGCAATGATGCTGGAAACCCAGGTTCCAAGGATGACAATCAGGTAGGCAAGCGGGGCGCGCCGCACCATGCCAAAGACTTCTCCAATTTGCAGCCCGGCTCCAATGGAACCCTTGACTGCCAGCCTGCCCATTGCAGCGGGCATCAGGAACATCAACAAAATGCTGTACAGGATCATGATTCCGGTAAAGCAAAGGGAGGTAATGATGATGATTGCCTCGGCACCCTCACTGCCGCCATTGCTGACGGGGATGATGACCAGCAGCAGGGGGACAATGAACAGGAAGACAGGAATCATGTACACCAGCCCCACCACAAGGGCTTTCAACCCGTTCACAAACTGCTCACCAAATTCCAGGTCGGGCAGGCAGCGCTCCGGGGCATCCCCCCGTGCCACGCGGCGGGTGATTTCCAGCAGCCAGCCAGCGGCGACAACCTGCCCTACAAAGGGGATCAACTGGATGGCGGAGAGGATCAGGATTTTCTTGATCCAATCGGGATCCTTGAATACATACGAAAATGCCAGTTCAAATTTCATGATGTTTGCTCCTTCTGAGGGATATACGTATCCGTGCCCGGCAGGTTGCATCTCATCGGATTCCAGCCTGGCATCCATTTCTTTATACACTGTTTTTTTCAAAATGCCAAATCCTGCCAGACAGGCAACCGGTTTTCACTGTATAATTTCCATCAAGGAGAGTACCCCATGGAAAACAAAGCACTGCCCGAATATCCCATTCTCACCCTGTCGATCCTTGGCGCCAACTGGCTGGAACTTGGCAAGGCTGTGGAGGTTGCCGATACCGTCCGGGCGGACGCCATCCAGGTGGATATTGCCGACGGGCACTTCATCCCCACCATCACCCTGGGGGAACGGTTGATCCAGCACATCCGGCAGGTATCCGCCATTCCACTGGAAGTGCATTTGATGGTCGCCCGTCCGCAGGATTATTTCCGCAAGCTGGCAGAATACGGTGCCAATTCGGTGCTGATTCATCCCGAATCCACGCCCATCCTGTATGACCGGATCATGGAAGCCCGCTCGTTTGGGTTGAGTGTGGGTGTTGCACTCAATGTAGCCACCCCGGTGGAGGTGATTGAAGCCGTCCTGCCCTACGTGGATATGGTTACGCTGATGGCAATTTCGCTGGGATATTCCGGCACCCCGTTTGTGCCGACCACCATGGCGAAAATTACCCGGCTGCGCGCCATGATTGATGCCACTCCCGACTGCCGCGCCATCATCCAGGTGGACGGCGGAATCAAGCAAGGCAATGTCCACGAGATTACCGCCGCCGGGATGGATAATGTGCTCTCCTCCTCGGCAGTTTACAACCAGCCCGACCCCGTCCAGGCGGCAAAGGAGCTGCGGGCTGCCATGCACAAGCTGACGCCCAACCGCCAGCGCAACCTGGCGGCATACCTGGATAAAATCCACCCCAACCGGTAATCATTGTTCCCGGTTGAACGGCGTAAAATCAACCCGCCCGTGGAAACCACGGGCGGGTGATGTTTTTGGATTGTACTGACCGGATTGGATTATTCGGCAGTTTCAGGCAGAGCAGCAGTGCCCTTGACCTTTTTCGCAATCACAATGCCGGATTCAATTGCCATCCAGATCGCCAGCCCAAGATAGATAATGCAGGTGATGGGGATGATCATGTTGGGGTTGTTCGGCCAGGTGAAGACGCCGTCCACAATGGTGTAATTGCGGAACATGACAATCAATGCCCAGGAGCTCATCACGAACATGAAGATGGCAGGGATGAGGGTGTAGAGCCAGGCTTTCTTGTTCTTGGCGGTGTTCATCAGCCAGACAGTGATGCCAATCAGTGCCAGACCAGCCAACAGCTGGTTGGAGGAGCCAAAGGTCTTCCAGAAGATGCTCCAGGCTGCCACCGGCTTGCCATCCGGACCTGTCAGCTTGACGAGGAACAAGACGCCCGGAATGATTGCGGTGACGGCAGCTGCAAACAAACGACCCCACTTGCCCTTCCAGCCAGTAAGCTCAACAATAATGAAGCGTCCAAGGCGGGTGCAGATGTCCAGCGTGTCGTACACAAAGGTGGTGAATGCCATCAAGCCGAAGGCAATACCAAACGACTTGCTCACGCCAAGCAGTTCCATGAAGGAGCCGAGACCAGAGGCATAGATGAAGTTCGGGGATTTCTTCAGCAGTTCACTGTCGCCCGCCAGGATCATGACGGTGGACAGGGCAATGATTGCCACAACACTTTCAACCAGCATCATACCGTAGCCAATCGGCTTAGCATCGCTTTCCTTCTTCAACTGCTTGGAGGTGGTGCCCGAGCCAATCAGGCTGTGGAAGCCGGAGCAGGCGCCGCAGGCAACCGTAATGAACAGCATTGGGAAGAGCGGATTGGCAGCAGTGCCCATGCCCTTGAAGGCAGGAAAAGTGGCTTCAAAGCCGCCAAACAGGATGCCGATGAAGGCAACCAGGATGGAGGCATACATGAAGTACCCGCCCAGGTGGCCGCGGGGCTGCAGGAGCGCCCAAACCGGGATCACAGCAGCAATCAAGCAGTAGAGGAGGATCAGGACGTCCCAGACCTGTGCCGGGGTAAAGTTGCCAATGGCGGGCATGTTCAGGGGGATGAACTGACCAACCCAGATGGCAACACCCACCAGCGGCAGGAAGATGATGGTCGCCCACAACAGGCTCAGCTTGGTATAGCGAAGCAGGATGCCCATAATGATGGGAAGGGCAAGGTAGATCAGCGACGATGTGGCGATGGCGCCGCCGCCTACAAAGACTCCCTCACCGATTTCAATCTGGTTGACAAAGGCTGATGCAGTGATATCAGTGAAAGCAACGATGATGAAGATCAGGGCGACGTAGATGAAAATGTTGAAGCCGATCCAGGCACGCCGCGAGACATGCACGCGCACGGTTTCTGTAATGGAACGACCCTTGTTGCGGATGGAAGCAACCAGGGCGCCCATGTCATGCACGCCACCAATGAAGATGGTTCCGCCGAGGATCCAGAGCAGGGTGGGCACCCAGCCAAATGCAGCACCGGCGAGGATTGGTCCGGTTACAGGACCGGCGGCTGCGATGGCGGAGAAGTGCTGCCCTGCCAGGAACTTGGCATCGGTCGGTACATAGTCCAAGCCATCTTCCAACTCAACAGACGGCATTTTATGCGAGTCGTCAAGTTCATAGATCTTCTTGGAAATAAATGTACCGTAGGTTTTGTAGGCGATAAAGAGGATTATCGACCCACCCAAAAAGATAAAAAGAATGTTCATGAAAGTTCCTCCTTGCGCAAGGATGAGATATGTTTGCCAGCCTGGCGCCACACCAGACGGGCAGTTAAAAAGAATAAATGGGGAAAATTGGATATGACTCTACACATATTAACCCCCCACGAGGTGAATGGGAATAGACAATTGTCACAGATTTAACTTACAATGTTAATCAATTTGTAACAATTCCCCCCGTCACCCCCGGAAAACAAGGTGAGTACCGGCAAACACAATACCACCGGGGCAGCCGCTTGGATCCCATGAGTCCGCCCCTCCACCTGCCCAGATTGCCTTGTGGCAAGCGGAGGATCTGTCCCATCATTTTGAGGGCGGATAAGGCAGTCCCTCCTTTTTCACCGCTCCTGGATTGTGCTGTTCAATTGCTGGCGTTTTTTGTCCAGCCGCGCTTCAAAACGGTCCTTGTCAATGATGAAGCGTTCATGCTCCCCCTCGCCAATTTTTTCCACCGGGTCCCAGGCTTCCACTTTGAAACGCAGCCGCCTGCCGTCCACCTCCAGCAGTTCGGCGCGGAAGCGCACCTCCACCCCCACCGGGGTTGCACCCAGGTGGCGGATATTGACCGACATTCCCACGCTCGTCTGTCCTTCCTGCAAATGAGGCAGGACGACGGAATGGGCGGTCTGTTCCATCAAGCTGATCATGCGGGGGGTGCTGAAGACGGGCGGTAAAGTTGCCCCGCCGCCCATGCGCGCTGTGTCGGTTTCCTGCACCACATGCGTTTTTTCACCAACCATCCCGGGCTCAATTATCATCTTCTGCGCTCCTTTGTGATTTAACGATCATTCTTTCGCATCCATCTCAGACAGGAATTCTTCATTTACAACCAATCCCGGCAGGATTTCGCGATCCGGTTTTCTCGTCGGGATTACTTTCCGTTTTCAGCCCCGTCCGAGCCATGCACCTTTTTCTGATTGTACCCGATTTGGTTTCGGTAAACAAACCGGCTTATGCCACAGCATCCCACACCGCGTTGGAGATGGCAGCCCAGCGCGCCGGGCAGGCTTCCCCGCCCAGCATGCCATTGCAGGTGAATGCCACCACCAGCCTGGCTTGCGGGTCCGCCCAGACCATGCTGGTTCCCATCCCCATGCCCGAAAAGGTTTTCGCCGAACTGCCCCAGCCGAGGGAATCCTTGCGCGGGTCGGACCCTGGCGGGCGAATGCCGCCGCCCAGGATGAAGCCATGCCCCCAGTGGATGTGTTCCTTGAGGTATGAATCCCAGCCGTTATACCCCGATTGCACCGACCGGGCAATTGTCTCCGGCATCAGGAGGTTTTTACCCCGGTACACTCCGCCATCCAGCAGCATCTGGAAAATTGCCGCCAGGTCGCGGGCTGTGCTGTGGACCGTGGCTGCCGGGATGAGTGCCCGCCGGATGATGGACAGGTTGAACAGGGTGGCAGTTTCATCCATCTCTCTGGCATTGGAAACCAGGCGCGGTGAGTGTGCCAGTTCTGCTGCTGGAATGCGCATCCAGGTGTGCTGCAAGCCCAGCGGTTCCACAAATTCGCGCTGGAAATAACGGTCGATGGGCATGCCCGTCACCCGCCGCACCACCTCGCCAAAAATAAAGCCATAATTGACCAGGTGGTAGCCTGTTTGGGTTCCCGGTGCAAAGAGTGCCTGCTCGCCTGCCACCTGGCGTGTGACCAGGCTCCAAAAGGGCCAGAGGAAAACCTGCTGGCGCAGGTGGGGTGCCGGAATCCCCGCCTGGTGAAGGAAGACGTGCCGGATGGTGGCAGTTTCCTTGCCCTTCTGTCCAAATTCGCGCCAGTATCTGGATACAGGGGCATCCATCTCCACCTGACCCGTCTCCACCAGCCTGTGCACACACAAGCCCGTCAGCACCTTGGAGATGGAAAAGAGCAGGAAGGGCGTCTCCTGTGTGATACTGGCATCACGCCCGGTCCCACCAGCGCAATCCACAACCACCCTGCCATCCTGCATCACCACCAGTTGGGCGGCTGTATGCAGTTTTTGCTCATGCAGCTGGGCATCAAATAACTGCTGTACCCGGGAAAAATCAGCGGTCATGATCATCCTCCACGCTTGATTATAGACTCAATCCGGCAGCGGGGATTGAATTTGCCGTCAATCTCCTTACCGGTATTCCTGAACAGGTCTATAATGAACTCATCCATCCGCCGGGTCTGGCGGAAAATCCCTCGAATCCCACAAACATGGAGGTAAACGATGTCCATTCCATTCCCCAGCGATGCCTGGATTAAAGCGATGATGGAAGACCTGAACGCCAGCGAGTCATACCTGGAAGCCGCCAAAAACTGGGAGGGCGACTTTCACTTTGTTGTCCACCCCGGCGGAACCCTGGAAAAAACGGTTGTGCTGTACATGGACCTGTGGCACGGCAAGTGCCGTGATGCGTACGAGGTTGCAGAACCAGGTGGAAGCAAGCCGGTATTTGTGCTTGCCGGTCCGGTGGCTGTCTGGAAAAAGGTGATGACCAAGAAACTGGACCCGATGCAGGCGATGATGACCGGGCAGCTAAAGCTGACCGGCAACATGGCAATTGTGATGAAAAATGTGCGCGCCGCCAAGGAACTGGTGGAATCCTGCACAAGAATTGATACGGAATTTCCACTCTAAGCGAGGTAAAACATGTGGTTTTTTAACAGCCCTCAAGTTGTGTACGGAGAGGGCGCGCTTGCGTTCCTGGAAACGCTGGAAGGGCAGCGCGCCTGTATAATCAGTGATGCCAACCTCGTCAAGCTGGGGATGGTGGAGCGCATCCGTACTGCGCTGGAGCCTTCCGGGATGGATGTGCAGGTTTTTCATGACGTGGAGCCGGATCCATCGCTGGAAACCGTCCGTAAAGGGGCGGAATTTCTGCTGCAGCACAATCCACAGTGGATTATCGCTGTTGGTGGTGGCTCGGTGCTGGATGCCGCCAAGGGAATGTGGGTGCTGTATGAGCGCCCGGACATGGATCCTTCGGGCATCAACCCGATTGAAACCCTCCACCTGCGGCAGAAGGCACGCTTTGTCGCCATTCCCACCACCACCGGCACCGGCTCGGAAGCCACCTGGGCAATTGTCCTCACTGATTCTGCCGAGCGCCGCAAGCTGGGACTGGGTTCCCGCGAGACCATGCCGGATATTGCCATCCTGGATCCCGAACTGGTGGCAGCCCTGCCGCCCCGCCTGACTGCCGACACCGGGCTGGATGCACTGACACATGCCGTGGAAGGATACACCTCGTCATTCCACAATGATTTCTGCGATGGGTTGTGCCTCCAGGCTGCCCGCCTGATTTTCGAATACCTGCCCCAGGCTGTGGCGGATGGCAGCGACCTGGAAGCCCGCACCCACACACAGAACGCTGCCACCATTGCCGGGCTGGGGTTTGGCAACAGCATGGCAGCCCTGGCACATGGAATGGGACATGCCCTGGGCGGCATTTTTCACGTTCCACACGGTCGGGCAGTGGCGCTCTTTTTACCCTACACGATTGAATTTACCGCCAGAGGCGAGCCGGAGACCCTGCGCTACCAGGAACTGGCGCAATTCCTGGGTTTACCCGCTGCCAACCAGGCAGAATCTGCCGCCAGCCTGGTAAAAGCAATCCGCGAACTGGCAGGCAGCTTGGGGCAGCCGCTCACGCTGGCGGATTGCGGCATCGCACGCGCCGACCTGGAGCGTGAGATGGATTTGTTGGTGCAGAACGCCATGGGCGACACCCAAACCATTATGAGTGTCCGCATCCCTGACGATGAAGAAATGAAGCGGCTCTTCCTGGCTGCTTATGACGGCACTCCCGTTCAATTTTAAGCGGAGGAAGACATGTTTGGACGGATTCTCAAAGTCAATTTATCCACTGGAGCAATTGAAAAAGGAACCATCCCGGCAGAATATGCCCGGGATTACATCGGCGGCAGCGGATTGGGAGCACGCCTGCTCTGGGATGCCTTCGATCCCGCCCCAGATCCGCTGGATCCAGCCAGCCCGCTGGTATGGATGACCGGTCCGCTGACCGGCACGGGGGGACCAACCACGGGGCGGTCCAACCTGTGCGCCCGCTCGCCACATACCGGGCTGTGGGGGGAAGCGAACATCGGCGGTTTTATGGGTCCCGAACTGCGCTATGCCGGGTATGACATCCTCTGGATCACCGGGCGGGCTGCAGAACCCGTGTATCTCTGGATTTTCAATGATAGAGTGGAAATCCGCCCTGCCGGTGACCTGTGGGGAAAAGCTGACACCTACGAAACACAAACCCTGATCCAGGCGGAAACCGGTCAGGCACAGGCAAAGGTTGCCTGCATTGGGCGCGCCGGGGAAAACCTGGTGCCGTATGCCTGTATCATTTCTGACCATGGACGGGCAGCTGGACGCACCGGGATGGGTGCCGTGATGGGATCCAAACATCTCAAGGCAATCGCTGTGCGCGGCACCGGCAAAATCCCCCTGGCGGATGAGCCAACCTACAAAAAATTGCGGGTACAGTCCAACAAGAACCTGCTGGAACAAAACCTGACCGCCGTCATGAAGGAAACCGGCACCGCCGGGTCGGCGGACTACCTGCAATACCTGGGGGACATGCCGCAGAAATACTGGACCCAGGCAACGTTTGAGGGTGCAACCAATATCAGCGGCGGGGAGATGGCAAATACCATCCTGGTGGGCACGGCTGCCTGCCAGGGCTGCGTGATTTCCTGTGGGCGGGTGGTGGACATCCGGGAGGGACCGTATGCAACCCATGGCAAAGCCAAGGGACCGGAATACGAAACCATCTGCGCGTTTGGCTCCCAACTGCTGGTGGACGACCTGCCGATGATTACCGCACTGGGCGACCGCTGCGACCGGCTGGGAATGGATACCATTGCAGCAGGCAATACAATTGCGCTGGCTTACCTGCTTTTTGACCGCCAGGTTCTCACCACTGCGGATACCGGCGGGGTGGAACTGCACTGGGGAGATGCCCTGCCCTGTTTTGACCTGCTGGAACAAATCAGCCATCGGGAGGGTTTCGGCGCGCTGCTGGCAAAGGGCAGCCGGGCACTGGCGGAAGCCTGTGGGGTTCCGGAACTGGCTGTGCATGTCAACGGGCTGGATTTGCCCATGCATGACCCGCGCGCCCACACCGGGCAGGCGCTGGCTTACCTCACCTCTCCGATCGGTGCCAGCCACAATCATTCGGATTATTTCATGGTGGAAATGGGCGGTTCCATGGAGGAGCTGGATATCCCCATGACAGACCGGCTGGTGGACGAGGGCAAAGCCGGGTATGTTGCCCGTCACCAGCACTGGCGAACGGTGTGCAACGATCTCGTTATCTGCTTTTTTGCAGTTGTCTCGCAGGCGGAGATTGCCGAGCTATTGAACGCCGCCACCGGTGAAACCTGGGACATCCCCCGTATGCTGCAGGCAGGGGAACGCGCCTGGAACCTGAAGCGGATGCTCAACCTGCGGTTGGGCTGGTCGCCGGAGATGGCAAAGCTGCCCCACCTCCTGCTGCAGCCGCTGCCGGACGGCGGACAGGAGGGGCATGTGCCCGATGCCGCTGCCATGCTGCGGGAATATCATGCTGCATCCGGCTGGGATTTGGAAACCGGCATTCCCACACCGGAAAAGCTGGCGGAACTTGGATTGGACTTCGCCGCTCCATCGTGACTGTAAAACCCTGACCGGGTTCCAATTTGACAAACCATGCTGAATTGAATAAGATTGATTCTGACAACCATGATCAATCATGTGTGTCCTATTTCTCCATCTTCATATCAAGGAAGGAAGTCATGAAAAAGTTAGCCCCCATTTTTTCGATTGTGCTGGTCCTGACCGTGCTCCTCAGCGCCTGCACCCCCACGGCACAGCCAACCGCCACCCAGGCGCCTGTTGAAGAAGTCACCCTCGTGGTCTGGGATCAATTCTACCGGGACGTGGAAAGCCAGGTGATGGACACGTTAAATGCGGAATTTGAAGCTGCCCATCCTGGCGTTAAGATTGAGCGCGTGGTGAAAACCCTTGATGACCTGAAAGTCACCCTCAAGCTGGCGCTCTCCGAGAGCAATGGACCGGATGTGGCGCAGGTGAACCAGGGTCGCAGCGACATGGGTGCCATGGTGCAGGCAGACCTGCTCCTGCCGCTCAACGATTATGCCGCCAAGTACAAATGGGGTGAGCGTTTCTCCTCATCGGTGGCAAGCCGCAACAGCTTTACCCCGGATGGGAAAACTTTTGGCGAGGGCAACCTCTACGGCGTCAGCCCCACGGCGGAAGTGGTCGGCGTGTACTACAACAAGGGCATCTTCGAAGCCAACGGCTGGACTGTTCCCACCACCTTTGATGAATTCGAAAAACTGCTGGCGGACATCAAAGCCAAGGGCATCACCCCGATTTCGTTTGGCTCGCTCGACGGCTGGAATGCCATCCACGAGTGGAGTGCTGTTCAACATCTGCTGGTCTCGCTCGATTACATCAACAACTTTGTGTACGGTGTGAACAACGCCACCTTTGACACACCCGAAAACCAGCAGGCTGCCGCCATCATGCAGGACTGGGTGGAAAAAGGCTATTTCTCCGAAGGCTTCCCCGGTGTGGGATACGATGACAGCAACAAGCTCTTTAAGGCGGGCGAAGGCGCCATGACCATCACTGGATCGTGGCTGGCAGGTGAATTAATCAACGATACCGACCAGAAATTCGGCTTCTTCCTGCTGCCCGGAAACCCGGGGCAGACCCGCCTGGCAATTGGTGGGGTGGGCATCCCGTTTGCCATTCGCAAGACCACCACCCATGCCGACCTGGCTGCGGAATACCTCGATTGGATGGTCAGCCCGCGCGCTGCCCAGTTGTGGGCGGAAGCCGGCATGATGCCTGCCATGTCCATCCCGGATGGCACCAACGTGGAAGCCGGCTCATTGTTCGCCGACACATTGACTGCCTGGGATACGATCAACAAGGAAAATGCAGTTGGTCATTATATTGACTGGGCAACCCCCACCTTCTACGATACCATTGTGGCGGAACTGCAAAAAGTGTTTGGCGGGGAAACCGACCCGGCTGCCTTCACGGCTGCCGTCCAGGCGGACTACGCCAAATTCCTCTCCGAAAACAAATAATCCCGTCTTGTCCGACCGCTTCCCCCCATCCGGGGGGAAGCGGTCCATTTTATCCCATGGAATGCCTTCATGAATGACCCACTCCGCCAACCCGGAGAGTCCCGCTTCCACGGCTGGCTGTACCTCCTGCCAGGCATGGCGATCTACCTTGTTTTTATTTTTTATCCCATTCTCGAAACCATCCGCACCAGCTTTTACAAGTGGGATGGTTTCAGCAATAACCGCACCTTCATCGGGCTGGAAAACTATGCCAGCCTGCTGGTGGATGGACAGTTTCTGAAGGCATTGCTGAACAATGTTACATTCATCATTTTCTACAGCATCATCCCCATCCTGCTGGGTCTCGTCCTGGCGTCCCTGCTGGGGCGCAAGCCGCTCCCCGGGCTGACCTTCTTCCGCGCCGGGCTTTTTCTGCCGCAAATTCTCAGCATGGTCGTGGTTGGTGTCACCTGGCGGTGGGTGTTCAACCCTACGTTTGGTCCATTGAACATGGGGCTGCGCGCCGTGGGGCTGGATGCACTGGCAAAATCGTGGCTGGGGGATTTCACCTGGGCGCTTCCGGCAGTCGGCTCGGTGGGAACCTGGGTGCAGTACGGCTTCTGCATGGTGCTTTTCCTTGCCGGAATGCAGCGCATCCCCAACGATTATTACGAGGCAGCCGAACTGGACGGAGCCAGCGAGTTCCGCCAGCTCCTTCACATCACCCTGCCCAGTCTGCGCCCCGAATTGGGTGTGGCGCTGATCACCACCATCATTACCGCCCTGCGGGTGTTCGACCTGGTGTACGTCACCACCCGGGGCGGACCGGGGGATTCCACGCTGGTGACCGGCTTTTTGGTGTACCGCGCCGCCTTCCAGCAAAACCGGATTGGCTACGCCACGGCGGTTGCAACCATCATGACCCTGGTGATTTTCATCATTTCACTGGTCGTCCTGCGATTCCAGTCCACGGAGGAACAAACATGACCCGCCGCGCCTGGATCCGCCTGGTTCCAAACTACATCCTCCTGACATTGTTCCTGCTGATCATCCTCCTGCCCATCATCGGGTTGGTGTTCAGCGCATTCAAAACCGACACCGAAGTCATCAAGGGACCGCTCATGCCCCCCGCGGAATTACGGTTTGATTCCTTCGAAAGAGCCTGGACAGTGGGGCGGTTTAACCTGTTCTTTCGCAACAGTGTCATTGTCACCATTTCGGTGGTGATTGCCAGTGTATTCCTCTCCACCCTCACCGGGTATGCCTTTGGATTGCTGCCGGTTCCCGGTAGGAAAGTCCTGTACCCGCTCATGCTGCTCGGCTACATGGTGCCGTTTGAAGCGGTGGTCATTCCACTCTACCATTTTATGAACGGCATGGACCTGACCGACAGTTACTGGGCGTTGATTCTGCCGCAAATTGGATTGAGTGTATCCTTTGGCACCCTGTGGATGACGAGCTTTTTCCGCAGCGCCCCGCGTGAACTGGTGGATGCCGCCGCAATGGACGGATGCACCCGCTGGCAGGCGCTCTGGAGAATTCTTTTCCCGCTTGCCAGACCCGCAGTATTGACGCTGGTGGTGCTGGTGTTCATGTGGACCTGGAACGAGTTCCTGTTGGCGCTTGTGATGGTGCAGGATGAAACCATGCGCACCCTGCCCGTAGGGCTTGCCTTCTTCCAGGGGCGGTATTCCGCCAACATTCCGCTGATGGCGGCTGGTGCCCTGATCGTTGCCGGTCCAATCCTGCTGGTGTACATCCTCTTCCAGCGGTATTTCATCCGCGGCATGCTGGGCGGAGCGGTTAAAGGATGATTTTCCCCCAGACGGAGAAAACATGAAACAAGCTGAACGAAACCTGGTTGCAGAAGCAAAAAAGCATGCGCTGGAAATCCTGCACGGCTGCATCACCCCCCATGGCTTTCGTGCCTCGGCAGACCCTGCCGGGTATCCGCAGGTTTGGGCGCGGGACAGCGTCATCACCCTGCTTGGTGCGCTGGCTACCCATGACCCGGAACTGGTTGCCGCCGGACGCGCCTCCCTCGAAACCCTGGGCAGCGGGCAGTCCTGCTGGGGGCTGGTGCCGCTCAACCTGAACCCGGATACCGGTTATATCAGCACCGAAAATGCCGGTTCGTGTGATGCCAACTTGTGGTATATCCTGGGACAGTACGCCCTGTATGAAGCCAGCGGCGATGCCCAGGCATTGAAGAAGAACTGGCAGCGCATCAGCCAGGCACTCACCTGGCTGCAATACCAGGATATGAATGAATGCGGTCTGCTGGAGATCCCGGAGGCGGGCAACTGGATGGACCTGATTTCCATCCGCTACAACACGCTGTACGATAATGTGCTGTATTATGCTGCAGCACTGGCATACGAGGAGATGACGCGGGAGATTCCCTCCCTCTCGCTGGATCTGCCCTGCCATGCCAGCGCCGAATCCATCCATGAACGGTTGAACCTGTTGTTGTGGGTGGACCGTTGCTGGGTGGCTGCCCACTTTGCCGAGCACCTTGAGAAACTGAAAGCGATCCGGTTGGAATGGTTCATGCTGTATCACAATATTGGCACCATCTCCAGCCGCCCCTTCTACCTGCCGTGGGTGGCATTCCGGGAATACGGCGACTGGTGCGACAGCCTGGGAAACCTGCTTGCCATCCTCACCGGGATTGCTGACGGGCATCGCTCCGAGCATATCCTGCGCTACATGCTGCAGGTGGGCATGGCGGAACCCTACCCCACCAAGGCGATCTACCCGCCCATTTTCCCCGGTGAATCCTCCTGGCGGGAATACTACCGCAGCCGGAACCTGAACCTGCCCCATCAGTACCACAATGGCGGCATCTGGCCGATGGTGGGCGGGTTCCATGTGGCTGCGCTGGTTCGCCATCACTGGCAGGAGGAAGCGGAGCGGCTGCTGGTGCGCCTGGCAACTGCCAACCAGCAGGGGCTGCATGCGCCGTGGGAGTTCAACGAATGGATGCACGGGGAAAGCGGTCACCCCATGGGCTACGCCCACCAGGCATGGTCGGCTGCCATGTTCCTCTATGCCGAACATGCCGTTGCCACCGGAAAGCTGCCATTGTTTGATACCCTGCTGGCAGCCAAACCGGCTTCGGCAGTTGCGGTGGAAGAAAACCATCCCTACACCCATCCGGGTGGCGGCGTGGTGGGATAACCCAAACAAGAATACCTGCATCTCGCACTCATCAACCAGTTCAACAGGGGATTGACTCCGGGATTGGTTCGTGCTATTCTATGATCAAATAATATGTCGTACAACGACATATCCCCGATCCCGTTTCCCTCATCATATGAACCAAAATCCAGCCCCACCCCTTTCAGAAGCCGTCTTTTTCATCCTGCTCAGCCTGGCAGAAGGACCCCTGCACGGCTACGGCATCCTCAAATCTGTTCAGCATCTCAGCTGCAGGCGGGTGCAGCTCAGCACCGGGACACTCTACGGGGCATTGAAGCGGATGATGGACCAGGATTGGATTGCCCGCGTGGACGATCCCCAGCCCAACCTGAGCGGGCGCGAACGCAAAGCCTACATCCTGACGCCGCTGGGACGCAACATTCTCAAACTGGAAACCTCCCGGCTGCAACAACTGCTGGATGCCGCCCACCGGCACCCCCTGGCGGAGCAGGCATGAATGCCGTCCGGCTGGCTGCCCGCCTGTATGCCGCCTTCCTGCACCTCTATCCGGCAGATTTCCGCACCATGCTGGGTGATGAAATGCTGGAGGTGTTCACAAAAACCCTGGAGGATTCTGCCCGGCAGGGATGGACAGGATTCCTTCAAGTTTGCTGGCGGGAGCTGCGCGACCTGCCGGGTGCACTGGCAGCCGCCCACCGCCCGCATCCCATCCCGGGAGAGTGGATCATGAAACCCAACCGTTCATTTTGGGGCAGCAGCAGCCAACCGCCTGACACCTTTTCTCCCCGCCCCTGGCGCGAGGTCTGGCTGGCTGGCTTGTTTTTTACCGGTTATTTCCTGGCAGCCCTGCTGGATGATTCCTCACGATCCGGGGCAATTCCACGGATCATCCCGGATATTGCATCCACCCTGTTCCTGTTATTCTGCCTTGGGGTTCTTCTCTGGTCTTCCTTTCATGCTTTTCCAGACTGGTCCCTGCTCTACCTTGGGCTTGGCTTTGCTGCTGCAGCTTTGCTGGTATTGTTTGCAATCTTTCCCCTGCCAGCCAATATCTGGATTGCAATCACTTATTTCCTCATCCCGGCAATGCTGATTGCCGCTGCCAGGGGAATCAAGCCGCTGCGGTCCCTGTGGATGAATACCTGGCAGGACCCAACCCGGCTGGGATTCCTGTACCTGGGAGTGATGGTATTTTCCTACAACTTCATCACCGAAGATGTACCCGGAAGTGCCATCCATCGGTTGTTTTACGTGTTGACCCTCCTGCCCGTGGCGGTTGCCTACCTGCGCTGCTGCAGAACCTGGCAGCGGGCGATCCTCCTGCCGCTGGGTTTCCTTGCCAGCTGGATTGCACAAACCCTGATGGATCCCAGCCTCTTCCTTAAACCATTTGCCTATGCCTGGCGGCATGGATTGGGAACACAAACCGTGGTGGGATTACTGATCCTGCTCTGGTTCTGCCTGCCCGGCATCCTGATCCTGCTGCGCCGGAGGTTTGGGGCGCATCCTGCGCCTGCCTGAGTTATCCCCAGCGGATGTTGATATCCGCCTGGTGGTGGAAAGCTCCCCGAAAGCGATATACACCGGGCTGAATTTTTTCCCACACAAGGGGGGCATCATTCAAAAACGCGGTTTGTGGCGTCTCTGGCAGGAGGAGATCAAAGATTCCTTCCGCCTGGCGCGGCAATGCCAGGCGCAGGGATAGTCCAGCAGGCTGCGGCTGCCAGTTCACCAATTCCATTCCCTGTGAGAAGTGGAAATTCCCGCCCAGGTAGAGGGGAGCACCCCGGCTGGCGGATCGGACTGCCATCACCCGCACACCATGCGGCGGCAGGCTGGCAGGCGTCCAGGCTGCCCGGGCAGGCAGGAGCATCACCTGACCATCCCAGAAGGAACGGAGCCAATAGTCTCCCTCCGGCAGACGCATGGTTGCGGCATCAAGCGGGCAGGTTTGCGGCTGGTCACTGAAATTAAACCAGCCAACCAGGGACCAGTCTCCCCCGGCACCCGCCAGGTCCACCCGGACAAGGTGGGGAATAAAACCATCCGCCCAATCCAGCAAAGCCGCACGAACCCCAATGGGGGGGAGGAGTTGCTGCACCAGCCGCACCCGATCCGGCGGCAGGGCAGTCATATCATCGGAAACAAGCGTCATACCGCCGCACAGGGCGATGGCACTGGCAAGCGATTGAAGTTCGGCTTCCGTCAGGCTGGTTGTCGGGCGAGCCATCAGGCAGTCGGGGTCGTTGATCCACCAAACTCCCTGCTGGGGAGCGCGCAGCAGGATGTTTTGCAGCGCCCCGCGCACCGATGGATATTGATGTTCTTCCCGAATCAATAGAGAAAGAGCGCCCCGTTCCGGGTACCATGAAGGGCTGACATCCGCGCCAATCCGCATGGCATCCACCAGACCCAGCCCGGCACCCAGCGGCAGACCGCAGCCCAGCAGCAGCGTTTCGCTGCTAACAGCAGCACGGATCGCCTGCATGCCCCGGTACAGCGTCTGCGCCCGGTTCAGGGTGGGGTTGTGCCGGATACCCGGCAGGGCAGCCGCATACAGAAAATCCAGTTTCAGGTAAGGGTAACCCCATTCATGGGCGGCAGTGGAAACCACGCCCACGGCATGTTCAAGCGCATCCGGTCGGGTGATATCGAGAGCAGTGGCAATCCGGTCCCAGCCAAAACCAGCATTGACCGGTGTGCCAGCCCGGTTGCGCAGGAGATACTCGGGGTGTTCATGCGCCAGGCGGGACCGGCGGTCAATGATAAAAGGAGCCAGCCAGATGCCCGGTAAAAAACCTTCCCGGCGGATTTCTTCCGCCAGGGGTGCCATCCCATCCGGAAAACCGGGGCGGAAGGTGTACCAGTCACCCACCTGGGTTTCAAAACCATCATCAATTTGAACCAGGTCAAGCGGATAGACATCCTTCAACCGGGCAGCCACCTGCAGGTTGGAACGAATATCTCCGGCGGTAATTTTCTGAAAATAGTGATACCACGAGCACCAGCCGGAAAGCGTGGGGTTGGCAGGCAGGTGCACCTCATTTTCCGCGGCAGCCGCCTGCAGGTAGGAATCCAGGGGTTGGAGGTCATCCAACAAGATGGGACAGGCAGCCGCCCAATCCGTAATAATGGTCTGTCCCGGATCCAACCGGGCACCATCGCCGCTGGCAAAAAGGTGCAGCCGGGCGGGATGGCGAAGGTCAGCTACCAGGGTGCCAAAATGCTGCCGCTGGGAGAGGAAACCCAGCAGCCAGCCAGTCCGGGATTGCCGGTCCACCACCGCACCAAAGAACTCACTGCTGAAGACCCCCCGGCGCCTGGGGACAGGGGTGGATGCGTTCCAGATCATGGGATTCTGCAGAACGCCAAGCACCGAGCGCTGCTGCAAGTCATTGACAGTATAGACCGCCGTCCGCGACCACGATTGCCAGCCATTGGAATAAAACGCCAGGTCTCGCCCGGCATGATCCCCACCGGGCAATGTCCCGGTGAACAGATCCAGTTGATCCACGGCGACCGGAGTGGCACCGTGGTTTTCCATCACCAGCCGCCAGAGGAGCAGCGGCTGGTCAGGGTGAACCGCGGTTTCCAGCCGCAGGGCAATTCCATGGACATCCTCCGCCTGGCAGTACGCCGCGCCTTCCAGGCAGCCGTGCGGTGAGGTCAAATCGCTCCATGGCTGCTCTTCTGCTGGATGATCCAGCACCAGGCTCACCCGCCGTCCATTCCGCCGGTATTCCAGACGGATGGCACCCTCCAGGCAGGCTTGATCCCAACAGAGGCGTACCGTACCACGATGCAGGGAGATTTCCTTTGTCATTGATCCCTCCAGCGGGAGTCTGGATATTGAAATGGTCTCAGCTCAACTCTCCAGCAAGATGGGTGCAGAGATTGCGCTCGCGCGATTCCATCAGGCGGGGCAGAAATTCGGCAGAAAACGCCTGGAAATACGGAGCCCGGCGGTGGATCTCCAGCGCCTGCTCATCGGCATACTGCTCATATAAAAAATATACCCGCGAATCTTCCGCCAAACGGGAGACCTGGAACCCCAGACAGCCGGGTTCATTCTGCCGCACCTGCGGAATATAACTGGCAACGCCCTGCTCAAACTCGGTCTCGCTGCCGGGAAGGATGGTAATCTTGACAACCAGGATGATCATGATTTTTCTCCATTGGGAAAATTCGTTGAAAATTGGTGAAATTCACCTCTTGTATTTTAACGTATTTGGACTATACTTCCTGCCTGTTGGCTCAGTCCAATCTATATTGTACAGGAGTAAGAACTAAAAATGGAAGCTGAAATCAAGTTCGAACAGGAACTGGCGGAGGAGGATAAACCTCCCAGTATCTTCCCGCGTCCGGCAAAATCATGGCGGGTCGCTGTGATTGCGAATGTGAAGGGGGAGACCGCAATCCCAATTGATGGACCTGCAGACGCCGGAGCGGAGTTCGACCGACGGGAAACAATCGATGCCATCCGGGCAGCGATTGCATCCGATGGCCATACCGCCTTCTTTTTGCCTGCGGATGAGCATTTGCCGTATGCCTTACGGGATGCACAACCCGATATCTGCTTCAATATTGCCGAGGGGATTCGCGGCGACGGACGGGAAGCACAGGTTCCTGCCCTGCTGGAATTACTGGGGATCCCCTACACCGCCTCGCGCGTGCTGGCGAATGCCGTGGGACTGGACAAAACCATGACCAAGCGCGTCTGGCGGGATGCAGGCTTGCCCACCGCATCCTTCCAGGAATTTGCAACCGGCGCCGAGCCGCTGGATCCATTCCTGCGGTTCCCGCTCTTTGTCAAACCCGCCCGGGAAGGCACCGGGATGGGAATGGATGACTCGAGCATTGTCCGCAACGAGACGGAACTGCGCCGCCGGGCTGCCTGGGTTATTGAAAACTACTCCCAGCCAGCACTGGCTGAAGAATATCTGCCTGGGCGTGAGTTCACCGTTGGTGTACTCGGACGCGCCGATGCCCAGTTATATGCCCGCCGTCCCGGTCTGTACAGTGCCGATGGATTTATCCGCCTGCCAGTCCTGGAAGTGGATAACGGTCAATCCATCACGCCCGGGGTATATGGACATGCAGCCAAGACCCTGCACACCGGCGATACCGGCGTTCCCGGGTTCCTCTGCCCGGCACCGATCAGTATGAAATTTGCTTCCGAATTGCAGGAACTGGCAATCCGTGCCCACACCGTACTGGGTGCCCAGGACGTGTCCCGCGTGGATGTCCGGCTGGATGCGGAAGGCAACCCGCGCCTGTTGGAAATCAACACCCTGCCCGGTTTAACCCCCGGCTTCAGCGACCTGTGCGTGATTGCCAATGCCACCGGTCTGCGCTACGAGGACCTGATCCTGGAAATCCTCCACCTGGGCGCCTCGCGGTTTGGCATGCTGAAACCCAAACCAGTGATGGAGATCTCCCCCATGCGCCTGCAGCACCGGTCGCCCGCCCTGGCTCCGCTGGCGCTGCGTTAAATCCCGATACTCAACCTGGATCAAACGTTACCCTGGCTGGCATGCTTTTGCCAGCCAGTTTTATTTATTGATGGAAAACCCAAGGGACAAGTGCAACCAGCAGTGGCTGCAGGGTCAGTGCAAGCAAGCCGCCCGCAATCCCCAACAACATCCCCACAATCACATCGGAAAGATAATGCACCCCCATGCGGACGCGCGCCAGCGCAACCAGGGGCGCCCAGAGGGTCAGCACCACCGCAAACCAGGCAGGACCCAATCCCCACGCCATCACCGCCAGCAGCGCAACCCGGGCGGCATGACCGGATGGAAACGAGTGCGGATCGGTGGAACGGTACAGCATACCCCATTCCCCGGAAGGGCGCTTGCGGCGTACCAGCAGCTTGATGCCCATCACCAGGGCAGCCATCGCCAGGATGCCCCCTGCCAGCATGGCAGACCGCAGGCGCCACTCGCCCGTGCTTGCCAGCCAGACGATGAACAGCCCCGCCAGCCAGAACCAGGAATCGCCGGAATGCGCCAGGAGTGCACCGCCAATGCGGCGCAGCCGGCAGGTTTCGGGGATGCGCAGCCGGTTCGAGAAAGTTTCATCCCGTTCCAACAGTGAGGCTGCAAAACGGTCAAATCTCGAGTCAGGAAGTGATTCGTCCGGCAAGGTCAGCCCTCAACAGGTCCAGCTGGTGTGGTTTATCCACATCCATCCCCACCTCGGCATATGGAGAAACAATCACTTTCCCCCGGATGCCCAATCGTTTGCTGGCGATCTTTTCCGCCTGCTGCAGGGAAACCTGGTGCAGGAGGAGCAAAATCAGGGTGTCAAAGCCAAGCAGGGCAGCCTGGTGGAGTGAGCTTTTGCGTGCCGCCGTCAGCTTGACGGAAAGCGGGCTGGATTGCAGCATCACCTGGGGGCGCAAACCAATCACGTCTCCGCCGCAGTATTCCCCATCCTTCATGCGGGTGTAAGACCGGCGGGAATTGGGGTACCGCGTTTCCATCACTGCCTTGGGAATCACGGTGTAGTACAGGTCATGGTCAGTGTCCTGGATGGTGCGGATGAACCATTCGACCATCCCGGTGGTAATGGCAGGGATGTCCGATGACAACAGGATGGCTTGCCGGGCGGCAGGATTGACCCGCAACACCTCGCGCGCCCCAGCCTGGATATTGGCGACCATTTCGCCCTGGTCGTCCACGCAGTCAACCGGCTTGTCAGACCGGATGCGATCGTTCAGCGGCAAACCCACCAGCACAATCCGATCCACCAGGGGTGAAGCCACGGCAGCCTCAATGATCCATTGAATCATGGGCTTGCCAGCAATCTCCAGCATGGCTTTCGGTCCACCCTGCGTGACGGGGTATAGCGGTTCGTCCGGGCGGGGAATTCCCCCCGCAGTGATAATTACATCCATAGGTTCTCTCCCGCCAGAATTCTACCCCCAAGTTTACAAATATGCAAATTGAAGCCCGAAGGCGGGTTTTTTGTTTGACTTCCATCGGGGAAACCGTATAATGAAGAACGTTCAGCCAAACCACACGGCAATTGGCGGAAAGGAATGACCGTGAATCACAGATCCACTTCCATCCTGCTCATGGTGATGATCATTCTCAGCCTGGCGCTCAGTGCCTGCCAGGGTGCCGACCCGGCACAGGCACAGCCGGAGCCCGGTTACAATGCGATGAAAATTTCCGCTCCCGATTGCAGTTACGGCGGCGAAATCCAGTCCATCGAAGCCATCAATTCAGCCACCGTCCGGTTTACGCTCTGCTATCCCGATGCAGGTTTCCCGGCAAAGGTGGCGTTTCCCACGTTTGCCATCCAGGATACCAATGTATTGAATAATTCGTCGGGTAATCCAGATGAAATTGTGGCAACCGGCGCCTATTCCGGTCCTTTCCGGGTCAAACAATGGAATCCCGGCACCAGCCTGGTGCTGGAGCCCAACCCCACGTACTGGGGCATCCCGGCACGGCTGGATGAACTGACCATCCGCTGGGCGCCCTCCAGTGGTATGCGGCAGGCGGAATTGCAGGCAAAGCGCGCTGACCTGATTGACCAGCCCGACCTGCGCTCGCTGGTCATCCGAACCGATCCAAATTATACGCTTTACACCCGCCCCTCCCTCAATGTTGCCTATATCGGCATGAACCGCAGCCTGCCGCCATTTGATAATGACCAGGTGCGGCTGGCATTTGCCATGATTTTTAACCGTGACCAGATGGTGGAAACCTCCTTCCCAGTTGGCTCGGTGATTGCCCAGCAGTTTGTTCCCTCAACCCTCACCCCCGGATATTCCCCCGTTCTCCGCTGGCATGACATGAATCACAAGGAAGCCCGGGAATTGCTGAAAGAAGCCAATTTCGATTTTTCACAAACCATCACCATGCTGTACTCCAGCGAATCCACGCCTGCCCTGCCCAGCCCCAACCTGGTGGCATTTGAAGTACAGACCCAGTTGAAGGAACTGGGAATCAAGGTGAGGCTGCAGCGTCTGACCCGGAATGAAGTTCAGGCAGCATTGGATTCCGGGCAGGTGGCTTTGTATATTGACGGGTTCTCCGCCGATTTCCCGGATGCCACAAGCTTTTATGATCTGAACTTCATCCAAAACGCACAACGCTTTGGCACTCCCTACGAGGACCTGGTAACTGCCATCCAGGCTGCCAGCCGGGAACCGGATGCCGGTGCCCGCCAGCTGGCATATGACAGGGTCAATGAATTGCTCAAGAATTATGCCCTGTTTATCCCAATCGCCCATGCCAACTCCACGCTTGCTTCCCTTGCCCAGGTGGGAAATGTGATGGCAGGTCCCATCAACGAAAGCTTCAGCCTGATGACCACCCCCAGCAATACCATGACCTTCTTCCAGGAAACCGCCCCCACCTCCCTGTGGGCGGCTGATGAAACCAGCGCCGACACCATGCGGGTGGGGTACCTGCTTTATTCCTCGTTGACCCAATATGGTCTTGGCGGAAAGGGTGTTGAACCAGCACTGGCGGAATACTGGTATTCCAATGAGGACCTGAGCGAGTGGACGTTTGACCTGCGCTATGGTGTTGCGTTCAGCAACGGTGCAACACTGGATGCCAATGATGTTGTGGCTACCTTTGCAGCCCAATGGGATGCGTCCAATCCCAACCATGCCGGGCAATACAGCTACTTTAAGCGCTTCTTCGGCGAGTTTCTGAATCATCCATAAAAAAACAACCAATCCACAAACATCCGGGATCAAACAGAAATTCATTCCGGATGTTTTGTTTTCTTCGCCCATTTCAGGTTACAATCCAGTTTTGACAATTTTTTGACGCGCACCAGGTATCCTGTATTTGTCCACCCCCTCGGGGGCAATCACCTGGCACGGAAATCATTCGTATGGAAAGGAATTTGTAAATGAAAAGCCGACAATTCATCCTCTACCTGGCATTGATCTTCACGATCCTGCTCGCCGCATGCGGCAAAACAGCCGTCCCCACCGCCCCGCCCACCGCGCAAGTCCCAACAGTCACCCCCACGGCTGCCGGGATTGCGCTTGGGCTTCAGCAGCGCAGCGAAGCTGGCGGTTATGCCTTTTATACCATTCCGGGGTTCAGCATCCAGACCGACCGGGAGGCAACCATCATGGTGGCGCCCGGCGGGAACGTGGATGAGGGACCGGCAATCTTCATGCTGGGTACAGCTGACCCTGGCACGGAAGCCATGACCCCGATGGAAATCCTGGAACTGTTCAGCCAGACCATTCCATTCCTGACGGACAACAAGCAGGAAGTCACCATCAAGGGGCTTGCCGGGACAACCGGTGACCTCGTTGGCATGCCGGAAAATGCCCACCTGATGGGGCGGATTGGTGTCATCGTTCCGGAAGCCGGGCAGTATTTCCTTGTAATGGGCGTTTCGGATGAACCCCGGTGGGAGGAACTGGCGCCGTATTTTGACGCCGTGTTAAACACCACCGAATTTTTTGCCCCTGCTGCTGCCACACCTGCCGAATCGCCGGTCCCGGCGGCACTGGGCATTCCGGAAGGATATGAATCCTACCTGTCCGTCAACCTGATGAGCCCCATCCAGGATGCCATCAACATCCTGGGGGAGCCGTATCAAAAATTGGAAGAACATGGCTACCGCGGGTATTTGCTGCAATCCACCATTTATCGTTTCCTCGTCGAAGAAACAGAGATTGAGTTGATTGCAGACCGGACCGGCAACGTGGTGTACAAGGCGATCAAAACCATCCCGGAAGGCACCCTGCCCACAGCCGAACAATTGGAGCAGGTTGAGGCAGGAATGACGCTTGCAGAGGTGAATGCCATCCTGGGCAGCGGGTACCTGCTGACCGAATTTGTGTCCGAAAAGGACACCTCCCTGCGCTACAGCGTCCATGCCTACCCCGGTGCAGCTGGTGAAGGACAGGCATCCGTCCTTTTCCTGGAAGATGACGTTGTGAATAAAATCATGGATCTGCCCGGCGTGGACCCTTTACCCTATACAGATACAATCCACCCGCGCATCCCCCTGCTGCTCTATCCACCCACCAACAGTTATCAGACGGTGGTGTTGGGCAACCCCGACTACAACAAATTTGTAAACATTCCGCTGGGCAGCACGTTGGCTGAAATTAAAGCCGTGCTCGGCGAACCCAGCCGGGAATTGAAATCCTCCGATACGGCAGCCATCAAGTCCACAACCTACATATACAACAGCGCCACCGCCGGTGAGTTCGGTTTCAAGATCAAGGAACCCGATCCGAATGGCTTATTGCTGCAGGACAAAGACGGTCAATTGATTCACAAGTATGCTTCGTATCTCAAGGAAGACAGCAACCTGCGCACCCGGCATATTTTGCAGGTTAAAAAAGGAATGAGCCTGGAGCAAATCACCCGGATTATGGGCGGTGAGGGGCGGATTTACGAAAACAAGTACGATGACAATGGACAGGAATTGATCAGCTATATCTGGGCAGGCACGCAGTATTCCAGCACAGTTTCAGCGGTTTTCAAGGCTGGCGAAACAACCGCCATGACTATCAACAGTTCGGCACAGGATGACCGCTATGAATTGAATTCACGCTACGAGGATTACATCCTGATCCTTCCCGCGGATTAATTGCCTGCGGTCCTGATGATCTACTCCCGCCTTCCCACCTGGAGGGCGGGATTTTTGTTGATCCAGGATGCATCTCTTTTTTGGAATATTACACCAGGTTGATCCCACCGCGGTATGTTTTATGTTCTTGCCTTTGAATTAAAATTATGGTAAACTATTGACAACCAAGGCAAAGGAAAAGTCAGGAAATCCCTCCAGCTGGAGAGGTTTTCTTTTCTTTTTATTAACAGCCCCCAAAAGCCGGTGGAATTCCGGCAAATGTACACGCAGAGGAAGAAGAAAATGCCACCCACCACCTTTTTAACCCAGGAAGGTTATAAAAAACTTCAGGATGAGCTTGACTACCTGCGGACCGTCAAGCGGGACGAGATTGCAAAGCGCCTGCACGAAGCCATGGAAGGCGGTGAGTTGATTGAAAATGCCGAATATGAAGCCGCCAAAAACGAACAGGCATTTACAGAAGGACGCATTAAGGAGTTGGAAATCCTGCTGGCAACCGCGCGCGTGATTTCTGAAACTCCTGCTGCGCATGAAATTGTCCAGGTCGGCTCCACGGTCACCATCCAGGAGGAGGGTGCCATGGAAAGCGAAGTGTACAGTATTGTCGGCGCTGCCGAGGCGGATCCGATTAAGGGCAAGATTTCCAACGAATCCCCACTCGGGCGCGCCTTGCTGAACCATAAGGCAGGCGACCGGGTGCAGGTGGAGGCTCCGGCGGGTGCTTTTGTGGTGACAATCCACAAGGTGGAATAACAAAAACCAGGCTTTTTCAAGCCCCGCCCAATCTCCAGGGGCGGGGCTTTTCATTAAAAAATAGTATTAATTGCATGAAACTGGAAAGGAAATTTGAAAATGGAACTTTCGGATCTTGAAAAAATCAGGCTTGCAAAACTCCAGCGCATGGAAGCGGAAGGCATTCCCCCTTTCCCCACCCGCGCCCACCTGACCCACACCACCCGCCAGGCAATTGAAGCCTTTGAAGCGGCGGAAGCTGGCAGCAACACACCCGTTGAAGCCACGCTGGGCGGCAGAATCCGTTCCCTGCGGCACATGGGTAAGCTTTCATTTGCCCATATTGAAGACAGCACCGGTCGTGTTCAGCTCTTCTTCCGAATCAACGAGGTGGGCGAGGAATTGCTAGCCCGCCTGCGCGAGGATTTTGACCTGGGTGATTTTGTGGAAGCAAGCGGCGTCATGCTTCGCACCCGCACCGGCGAAGTGAGCCTGCAGGTGCACAGCTTCCGAATGCTTGCCAAAGCCATCACCCCATTACCGGCTGCCAAGGATGAAGTGGTCAATGGGGAAGTGGTGCGGCATGCCGCCCTCACCGATCCCGAAACCCGCTACCGCCAGCGGTATGCCGACCTGGCTGTCAACCCGGAAGTACGGGAAATCTTCCGCACCCGGGCTGCCGTGATTGCAGCGCTGCGCCAGTTCCTCGATGAACGCGGCTTCCTGGAGGTGGAAACCCCCATCCTGCAGCCCATTTACGGCGGTGCAGCAGCGCGCCCGTTTGTCACCTATCACAACCAGTTAAAACAGCAGCTCTACCTGCGCATTTCCTTTGAACTGTACCTGAAACGCCTGCTGGTGGGCGGACTGGACCGGGTGTATGAAATTGGGCGGGACTTCCGCAATGAGGGTATTTCCTTCAAACACAACCCCGAATTCACCCAGCTGGAATTCTATATGGCATATGCCGATTATCTCCAGATCATGGAAATGACCGAGCAGATGATCAGCTTTGTGGCTGAAAAAGCACTGGGAGGGCGCACCATCACATTCCGCGGCAATACGGTGGACCTGACCCCGCCGTGGAAACGCGTGGAGCTGCGCCAGGGCTTGATGGATGTCACTGGCATTGATATTAATGCCCATCCGGATGCAGCCAGCCTGGAAGCTGCCATGCGGGAACGCGGGCTGCCCGTCAAACCCGACCAGCCGCGCGGCAAGCTGATTGATGGTCTGCTGGGCGATTACCTGGAGCCCACACTGATTGAACCCACGTTTCTCTACAACTACCCGCGCGATATCTCCCCGCTTGCCAAAAGCATGCCGGGCGACCCCACCACAGTGGAGCGGTTTGAGGGATTTATTTGCGGCATGGAGCTTTGCAATGCCTTCACCGAGTTAAACGATCCAATTGACCAGGAAGCCCGCTTCCTGGAAATGGGACGCGCCTATGAGGATGCTGATGAAGAACGCCACCCGATGGACGAGGATTACCTGAGGGCAATGGCGATGGGCATGCCGCCAACCGGTGGTTTTGGGATTGGGGTGGACCGGCTGGTCATGCTGTTGACGGGTCGTCCTTCCATCCGGGAGATTATTTTGTTCCCCCACCTGCGCGGGAGGGAGGACGAGTAAATTTCCGCTGCAAAATCCTGCCCCGCATTCCCAACGAATGCGAGGCTTGTCTCAAAAAAGGTGAAAAAACTGCAATGAATGTTCAAAAAAGCGGAAAATTCCTCAAAATACCCTGTTGACACAGAACACTTGTTCGTATATAATAACCACAAGTGAACGATTGTTCTGTATCAAGGAGGCTTTCATGTCACCCAGAGAGAAGAAATTATCCGAACGGCATACCCGCATCATGGAATTCCTGAACGATTTCCAGGAGAAGCGCGGCTACTCCCCCTCCATCCGCGAGATCGGCGATTTCATCGGAGTCAAGTCCACCTCTCTGGTGGACTATTATTTGCGCCAGTTGGAAGATATGGGCTACATCAGCCGCGATGGGCATGTTTCGCGCAGCATCTGCGTCTTAAAACCAGCCCCGTCTGCGGAAAAGAAAGCAGCTGCAACCAGTCCCATGGCTGCCCTGCGGGAAATGGTTTCCATCCCTCTGTTGGGGCGGATTGTTGCCAGTGCACCCATCCCCATGCCGCAGCTTTCCGACAGCAGCGATGGCTATTTTGGACCGGACTCTTCCGTGGATGTGGCGCGTTCCATGCTGCCCGTCCGCGAGCGCCCCAGTGAACTCTTTGCACTGGAAGTGGATGGCGACTCGATGATCGACGCGATGATCAACGATGGTGATATTGTCATCCTGCGCCCGGCAGTGGAAGCCAACAACGGCGACATGGTTGCCGTCTGGCTGGACGACCGGGATGAGACCACCCTCAAGTATTTCTACCGGGAAGGCAACCGCGTCCGCCTGCAGCCTGCCAACCCGACCATGGCTCCCATTTATATCGACAATCCCCGCCACCTGCGGGTGATGGGCAAGGTGGTGATGGTCATTCGCCAGGTAGGTCTGGCAGCCTGAGCCACCATTCCCGTTTCAATGGATTAAAAACAAGCCCCTCTCCACGTGCGAGAGGGGTTTGTTCTTGGTCTTGTGTGTGAAAACTAGGCGACTTCCACAACAGCGCCGGCAGCCTCGAGTTTTTCCTTGGCGTCCTTGGCTGCTTCCTTGCTCACACCGGTCAGGACCTTGGCGCCTGCGGTCTCAGCCATGGTCTTGGCTTCCACCAGACCGAGGTTGGTGAGCTGGCGGATGACCTTGATGGTCTCAATTTTCTTGGGACCGGCATCCTTGAGGACAACATCGAATTCCGTCTTTTCCTCGACGGGCTCAGCAGCGGCGGCAGCCACAGGGGCAGCGGCAACAGCAGCCACAGGAGCGGCGGCGGAAACGCCCCACTTCTCTTCCAGCATCTTGACCAGTTCGGCAGCTTCCAGAACGGACAGCGCGCTCAGTTCTTCAACAAGTTTCGACAGATCAGCC
>Ga0208695_1000207_pt1 | contig 78806 bp, 61 predicted proteins | sample AD_UKC111_MetaG_FD_184449 | JGI IMG/M metagenome (GOLD analysis project Ga0208695, IMG submission 184449) | Active sludge microbial communities of municipal wastewater-treating anaerobic digesters from Hong Kong - AD_UKC111_MetaG (SPAdes)... | ecosystem: Engineered > Bioreactor > Anaerobic >... | reverse complement strand
TTATAGTTTTTTGTTCAAGCTATTAAATATTTAAAAAAAAGTTAACTTTAAAAGCTTAAACATTCTTCTTAAATGAAATCCACTAAAAATAAAATAAAGAAAAAAAGATAAAAATCAATAAATATATTATTGCTACTAATAGTAATATATTCGAATATATTGGTAACATATCGTAATTATTTTTTGATCAATACCACTCATTCAAAGTGAAGCAAGACTTTTTGTGTTAGACACCATGAAAACATAATGTTTGCGAGGGTGCAATATTATTCTACTCTTATTTTCTGGGACCACACCTTTTGTATTAAAAGATAATTTTCGTGAGAGTGCATTGGCAAAAAGCACAAAACAAATAGTAAAAAATCACTAAGCAGGGCAATTGTTGAATCGTTAAAAAACTATTAAACCTTAAACACCTCTATAATTAACACTGATTTTAAAATGCATTGCAAATCATCCTATTTTAATTGAGAAATTTTCTCGAGCAAAGATTAAATATTTAAGAATTAACTATTACCAAGTGTTTCTTTTTCAAATAAGTGTTTATACCTGATAGATTTCCTTAAGAGCTGTTGGTGATTACCAGATGCTGAAATTTTTCCTTTTTCAAAAAGAAGAATTTTATCGGTAAAAGTAATGGAACGAATCCTTTGTGTAACGATTATTATAATTGCATTGCTATTATTTTTTCTTATCGATGATATGACCTTTTGTTCTGTTTCATAGTCAAGTGATCTCGTTGAATCATCAAAAATGAAAAGACTGGGATTTACATATACAGCTCTTGCAATGGTAATTCTTTCCTTTTGGCCTCCAGAAAGAGTATAGCCCTGAGGGCCAACAAGAGTATCAAGTCCAAATGCAAAGGATTTGATATCATCTTCAAGAGCAGCTATTTCTATCGATTTATTCAAAATCTCGGAGTCAAACTCGAACTGAAAATCATCCTTAATCGCTAAAGGCTTTAGTGGCAAATAGTTCTTCAAAAATTTTCTTTGATTATAAATCAAAAAATAGTTTTCCTGCTCTACAGTTGTTGGTAAGATTATATTTTCTTTGATTGATACTGAAAATAATGATGGTTCTTGAAAAACAAAACCAATATTTTTCTGGTAATAATCAATGTCTATTTTATCAATAGGAATATCATTAATATATATATTGCCTTCCGTTATCTCCTCAAGAGCTGCTATAACATGCATACACATAGATTTGCCTGAACCTATCTCTCCTGTTATACCTATTATATCTCCTTTTTTTAGTGTAAGGTTAATATCTTCAAGTATAGTTCTCTGATCTATTTTCAAATAAACATTTTTCAAAGTAATGGAGTCAATCTCATTTATCTTTATTTTTTTATTAGATAAATTTTCCAATTCTGCAATATCTTTTTCATCAAATAGGCTTCTATCATTCTTCATCTCACCTTTATCTTTCCCATACCACAAGATTTCAAGATGCCTTTTTATAGATACAAAAGCTCTATTTATATCAATAAAAAAGTAAGCAAATGAGTAAAGATAATCGAACATAAGATAAAAATACTGAAGAAAGGCAACAAACGTTCCAAGGCTCATCTGTTTGGCAATAACCATCTTACCACCAAAAAATATTATTAAGAGTAAAGAAAATTGATTGGCAAATAGATCAAGAGCATGCCAGAGACCATGAAAAAATGCAAGTTTTAGTTCAGATTTTTTCCTTTCCTGCATTATCTGATGAAACTCCTTTTCAGAAAAATATTCCATTCTGCAACTTTTAATGACTTTTATGGAGGAAAATGCTTTTTCGATTATATTATTAACCGATGATATTTTTTCCTGTAGCTTTTCAAAGAGCTTCTCCCATGTTTCATCAAACAGAACCATTATAAAAACCACTAAAAATAAAGGGATTATAACATATAATGTCAGCTTAAGAGAAAATCCAAACATGAAAATCAAGGAAAATACAATTATGGAAAGAGAGTCAAAAAATCTAAATATTCCTGAACAAAGTTGCCATGATATCTTTTCAATATCATCTGAAACTCTGGTAAGTAATTCTCCATGAGAAAAAGAGTGAAAAAACTTTTTTCTTTGCTTAAGCAACCAGCGCAATATAACAAGAGTTATTTTCCAGGAGAATGAAAGATTTGTAAAAACCCTGTTTGCCTGAAGACTTGAGTAAAATATTGCAGCAATAACAGAAGCGGCTATAAGCAAAGCGATAGCATTTTGCAAAGAAAAACTGCCTGTGGGGTTTCCAAGACTATCGATTATGTATCGCAATATAAGAGGGTATACTGTATTTGCGGTAGTATTTACCAATGATAAAAATATTAGCAATAGTATTCTGTATTTATGTTCTTTCCATAAAGAAACAATATAGTTAAATTTGACCTTAAATGAGTTAGTATCATTATTTGCAATAGTTGTCATATATTTACCTCGTGATTTAGCTATTAATGGTATAAATTAATCTTGAGTCTCAATAATTCTTTCATTATAAACAAAATTGTTTTGTTCTTCAAATTTTTCTTCCCTTTTGTAATTCATATATAATTTCTTGAAGTATCCATTTATAAGTAGAAGTTGCTGTTTAGTCCCTGATTCCACAAGTTTACCTTCATGAAAGCACAGTATTTTATCACAAAAATCTATTGTTGATAATCTATGTGCAATTATTATAGCTGTTTTATCCTTTAATATCTTTTTTAAAGCATCATATATAAGAGTTTCGGTATTGTTATCTATTGAAGATGTAGCTTCATCAAAAATAAATATCTGTGGATCCCTTATATATATTCTTAAAATAGCTATGATTTGTTTTTCACCAGATGATATATTTGATCCATCGTCTTTCAAAACAGTTTGAAGTCCAGCTGGAAATCTATCGAAAATCGCTTTTAAACCCAGTATATCAATGGCTTTTAAGACATCATTTTCCGTAAGTTGAGAATCAAGAATTATATTATTTAAAATAGTATCAGGGAAAAGAAATGTATCCTGAAACACAGCTCCTATCAATGATCTTATCTGATATGTGCCAATGTCACAGAGCTCTTTATCATCTACTTTTATTGAGCCCTCGTATTCATCATAAAATTTCAATAGAAGAGCAGTTATTGTAGTCTTTCCCGAACCAGTTTTACCAACAATTCCAACTTTTTCACCTTTATTTATTTCAAAGTTGACATCTTTTAAAGCATATATATTATTTATACCTGTATCTTCATCATCTTTATGTATAGGATATTTAAAAGAGAGCTGTGAAAAAACAATTCTATCTTTAAACTGAATCCCTTTCTCCCTATCTTCCGACTCATTTATTTCTTCAGTCTCCATATTAAAAACATCATCAATACGTTCAATTGATGCTATCGCTCTCTGAAAGATCTGAAATTGAGAAGAAAGATTTTTAATTGGTCCAAAAAATTGCTTTATATATGTTGCAAAAAGGATGATCGTTCCTATAGATACTTTAGAAGATATGTTTCCAGCAAGACCGACCCACAAAACAACCGAAATGCTTATGGCTTCAAATATCTGTAAAGAATTATAATAAATTGCATCTATTAGTTCGCCTCTTAATTCATTGATAAATTTTTTCTTGAATGAAAGGTTTATTTTGTGAAAAGCCCAGCTAAACTTATTAAATAATCTTAATATGTCATGCCCCTTTATAAAGTCTGAGTAGTAACCGTATAATGTTGAGTTTATCTTTCGTAAAATTACCCAAAACGGAGCAACTGATCTTTGAAACCAGAATGAAAAAAAGAATATGATCACGATTACTGGTAAAATAAGTAGAGTAAGTAGTGGTGAAAACTTGAAAAGAACCAGTATCATACCAAAACAAAGAACAATATCTGAAATAATTGATATAACGCTGCTGGTAAAAAATTCTCTCAGAGACTCACCATCTGATTCAATCCTTGCAATAAGTTTTCCTACCGGATTACTATCAAAAATTTTCATTTTACAATGAAGAATATGTGAAAAAATATACCGTTTTAAATCAAACAAAAATTTTTGACCGAATGTCTCAGTTAAATAAACACTTAAATATGTTAATATTGAGAGGATAAATAGTAATACTAAAAAAAGTTCTGCTTTTTTTGCAAGTCCAAGAGTATCCTTCATTGAAATATTAATATCTATTGCATCTTTAACAATAATAGGCATATAAATCCCTATAGCTGTTGTTAAAAGCATCACAATAAAAGAAGATAAAAGAAGAAAAAAATGATTTTTTATTATAAATAAAATTATCTTCTTAGTCTTTTGATTTTTCATAAATTTATCCTTATTTAGCAAAAAAAAACACCCGATAGATCCGGGTGTTTCATTTCGAATTAAAAAAATAAAAATAACATGAAATTAAAAGAATGAAACGGGATCTATCAGAAACTTTCAATACCCGTTTCAAACATTTAAAGATATTCTATTTGAAAACAAAATATATAATTACTATTATTTAAAACTTTTTTTTATTATCTTAGTATGTGCTATAAAATCAATAAAATATAAAAATTTAAGAATTAATAATAAAATCTCTAAAATTATTAAATTAAAAAGGAACAATTGAAACTTTATTTATATTTTATAGCATATAATCATATCTAAATTTCTTAATTTTCAAAAAATTAATTTTAGCAAATTTAGAATAGAATATTTTTCCAAGTTTAAACGGGCTTATTTTACAAAAAAGAAAATATAAATTCTTGTCTTAATGCAGTTCATTAAAAGCCTCCTAAAGCTTAAACATAAGAATATTTCACTGTCGCAATATTTTATTAACATTTATTTAATAAATTGTCAATAAATATTTTTAAATATCAATAAATATCTCTGAATATTTTACATGGTGTATTACTTTTCAAATATGAGTATTTCAATTTAATTTGACTATTTAAAACATTACTATATTTTTTTTATACATAATGCCTTACTCTACAACTTTAATTTGAAAGCAAATATATAGCAGTTTAAAGCTAAAAGTCTAAAGTCTAAAGTCCGGGAATAAACTTGACGACACAATAGTTGAAAGTACAACAGTCCAGAGTTAAAAGTTTCGAAACATAACAATATGAACAGAATTGTGGGTTTATATTTACTAAATGTTGAAAAATGGAGATTTTATGGTGACAAATATTATAAAATCGATAATATTTGGAATAGTTGAGGGAATAACAGAGTTTTTGCCCATAAGCAGCACCGGCCATCTTATATTACTCGATAATATATTAAAACTATCAAATGACAGGGCTTTTACAAATCTATTTGAAATATTCATTCAATCTGGAGCTATCCTATCGGTTATTTTTGTATACTTCAATAAATTATGGCCACTGGAATATAAAAAGAATGAAAAAAAAATAAAGTTTTCGTCAAATAAAATCAAATTATGGATTTACATAATTATTGCGATAATACCATTTGGTATAGTTGGCTTATTTGCAGATGATTTCATACAGGAAAGATTCTTTAATCCGACATGTGTAAGCATTACCTTAATATTCTATGGAATCGTTTTTATTATAATCGAAATCTTTCTATCCAGAAAGAAAAAAATTGAAAAAACAGCAAAAAATGCTCCTGTTTATATAAATGGCGATACAGCTAACTATCTTGACTTTAAAAAGGCTTTTATAATAGGTTGCTTTCAGCTTCTTGCAGTAATCCCTGGAACTTCGAGATCCGCTGCAACAATTATCGGTGGATTGATTCTTGGTTTACCGAGAGTTGTTGCCGCAGAGTTCTCTTTTTTCCTTGCAATACCAACTTTAATAGGAGCTGGTCTTGTTTCTTTAATTAAGGCAAAAGTTTTCTACAATTCTGAAGCTATAATATTACTGGCAATAGGATTTATTGTTTCATTTATTGTTGCATTACTGGTAATAAGGTTTTTTATAAAATATCTCGCCAAACATGATTTTAAAATATTTGGATATTATAGAATTATTTTAGGGATCATTGTATTAATCTTGCTTGTATTATAATATATACTTTGATAGATCTTTTTTCTCCATAATATCACAAAGTTTAGAATTTACATAATCTCTATCAATCTGTATAGACTGAGTAGAGTATTTATCTGCATTAAAAAGCAATTCTTCAAGTACAATTTCCATCACAGTATGAAGCCTTCTTGCACCTATATTATCTGTTCGAGAGTTTATCTCATATGATATGGATGCCAGTGCTTCTATAGCATCTTCAGTAAAACTTATATTGACATCTTCTGTTTCAAGTAAAGCAATGTACTGTTTTATGATCGCATTTTTTGGTTCTGTCAATATTCTCTTAAAGTCTTCAGCTGTCAATGGATTTAACTCAACTCGAATAGGAAATCTACCTTGAAGCTCAGGAATAAGGTCAGATGGCTTATAATAAGAGAATGCTCCAGCTGCAATAAAGAGAATATGATCCGAATTCACAGGCCCATATCTCGTCATAACAGTAGTACCTTCTACTATGGGTAAAAGATCCCTCTGGACACCTTCTCGTGAAACATCTGGACCTGCATCAGATCTTCCACCAATAATCTTATCTATTTCATCAATAAAAACAATCCCCATATTTTCAACTCGATCTTTTGCAATCTCCACAGCTAAATCTTTATCAACAATCTTATCAAGTTCAATCTCTTCAAGGATATTACGAGCTTCAGATACTTTCACTCTTCTCTTTTTCTTTTTTGGTGGCATTCCAGGGAAAATACCTCCGATAGATACTCCAAGATCTTCCATTCCAGGGATATTCAACATGTCTGAAAAATTTTGCTGCTCTTTAACCTCTATCTCTATAATTTTATCCTCAAATTTTCCTTGATTGTAAAGTTCCCGCATCTTTTCCATAGCTGCAGATGAGTTTTTAGTATATGATCCGACAACTTCAACTTTTCCATCACTTGCAGTAAAAGGATCATCCTGTGTTGGCATAAGTTTGCTGAGTATTATTGAATCGACTCTATCTTTAACTTTTTCACGGAAAAGATCCATCTGCTCCTTGATAACAGTTGAAACAGCACTTGACATAAGATCTCTAATAATCTGCTCAACATTTCTTCCAACATAACCAATCTCAGTATATTTTGTGGCTTCAACCTTTATAAAAGGAGCTCCAGTGAGTTGAGCAATCCTTCGAGCTATTTCTGTTTTGCCAACACCAGTTGGTCCAATCATAATAATATTTTTTGGTATAATCTCATCTCTAATTTCTTTAGGTAATTTTTTTCTTCTTGTTCTATTTCTTAAGGCAATAGCTACTGCTTTTTTGGCTTTATCCTGTCCAATTATATACTTATCAAGTAGTTCAACAATCCTGCTAGGAGTTAAAGAGTCAAGATTTTCTGTATTTATCTGCAAATTATTTTTCATTATCTCAGTCATACTATTATCATTAGTCATGAGTAATCTCCTCAAAAATAATATTATCATTTGTATAAATACATATTTTAGAAGCAATATTCATAGATAACTTACAGATTTCAGTAGCTGAAAGTTCAGTGTTTTCATATAAAGCTCTTGCTGCCGCATATGCATAACCTCCACCGGACCCTATAGCAACTAAAGGTTCATCTGGTCTTATAACTTCACCAGATCCAGAGAGAAGAAAAATATCATGTTTATCTGCAACAATCATCATCGCTTCCAATTTTCTAAGTATCTTATCTGTTCGCCAATCTTTAGCCAGTTCATAACTTGATCTTTCAAGATCTCCCGAGTACTTGGCCAATTTTTCTTCAAACCTTTCTAACAGTGCAAAGGCATCGGCAACAGCACCTGCAAAACCTACTAAAACAGAATCCTTATAGACTTTTCTTACTTTTCTGGCAGTATGCTTGATGACCATTTCATTCATAGTCACCTGGCCATCACCTGCCATACAAAGATTATCTCCCTTTTTTACGCATAAAATAGTCGTTCCATGCATTTCATTCATAATTCCTTCCTATTTTTAATTAAGTATTGATAAACTTTTTTCCACCAATATGTGCTATATTAAAAAAACATTAGATAGCTAAAATATATTGAACAAAGTATACATATTAAACATGGGACTCAAGTAAATGGCCTATGCATGAGGATGAAATTTCGCATACAGCTGTTTTTTTCTTTCTCTATCAAGATGTGTGTATTTTTCAGTTGTAGCAATAGACTCATGCCCCAATAGCTTTTGTATCATCCTTATATCAGCCCCATTTTCCAGTAGTAAAGTTGCAAATGTATGCCTGAATTTATGGGGGTGCATATGTACAGGATCAGGATATTTTTCTACCTTCTTTACTAATATATAAAAAAGACCTCTTCTGGTCAATTTTTTTCCTGATTTATTGCAAAAAAGAAATTCCCAATTATTCATCTGTGTGAGTCTTATATAGCAATTTATATCTTTTCTAAAATCATCTGGAAAAGGTACTAACCTCTGCTTATTTCCTTTACCAGTAACTTTGATTATACAATTCTGACTATCTATATGATTTTTTTTCATATTTATAAGTTCACTTGCTCTTACTCCACAAAAAGATAAAAAAATGATCATCACATAATCTCTGTATTCAAATACATTTGTATCATTCTTTATCTGATTCTTAACAAAAAGTAAAAAGTTTGTAATCTGATTTTTTGTAAATGATTCTGGTAATTTTCTTTCTCCCCTGAAACCCTTAGGAAAAGAGACAAGTCCTTTTTGCATGAAACCTTTTTGTTCTAAAAATCTTATAAATGAACTTAATGCAGATCTTTTTCTTATAATAGTAGAAGACATTCTTCTTTTAAGCCTGAGTTCCGATAAATATGATCTAATTATATCAGTATTAATATTTGAAATTGTCGAAATATTCCAGTTTTTATAACAAAACTCTGCAAATTGCAAAAGATCTTTTCTGTAATTAACTATAGTATTTTCAGAGTATGATTTTACAGATCTTAAATAGTTACAAAATAGTTCAATATATATATCGAAATGCTTTTTTTCTTCCTCAGCCATTTACTATCTCACCCATATAAAATAGAATTATTAAGTTTTTAAATCGATTGCAAAATCACATTTTATGCATTTTATTTTATGGTTTTCTAAATCATTAATCATATAAGAGCCACATTGTGGGCATTTAAGTAATTTAATCTTACTATTAGATATATAGTTACAATTGGGATAATTGCTACAACCAAAAAAATATCCTTTCATTTTCCCTTTTGAAGCCTTACGTTTAACTATAAAACCATTCTTACAGACTGGACAAACACCAAAAGAAAATGATTTTGAATTTTTGCAATTTGGATAATTTGAACAGGCTAAAAATTCACCAAATTTTGTTTTTCTAACAACCATCGGACTTCCACATTTTTCGCAGGTAAGATTGGTTTTTTCTATAAAATGTTCCTTGAAAGACTCCATTTTATCTGTCTGATTAAGTAATGGTTCGAACTTTGAGTAAAACAGAGATAAGATTTCAATATAATCTGCTTCACCTTTTTCTATCCTATCAAGATCATCTTCCATCCTGGCTGTAAATTTATAATCAAATATTTCTGGAAAATATTTTACCAAAAAATTGACAACTATCTTCCCAACATCTGTTGGAACAAGTTTCTTATCCTCTTTTACAACATAATTTCGATCATATAAAATACCCATGATTGTAGCATAAGTGGAAGGTCTACCTATGCCTTCTTCTTTGAGCTTTTTTATCAAAGAGGCTTCATCATATCTTGAAGGAGGTTCAGTAAACTTTTCTATAATATTTATCTTTGTAATAGTTACCTGGTCATTTTCTTTGAAATCCGGAGTATTCTGTATTTTTTCTGAAGGTTTTAATATTTTAAGAACTTCCAGTGAATTTTTTTCCAGAATATTTCTAAATTTTGCTTCAAAAATGCAATTCAGGTATTCCATTTTTATAGTAACAATTCTAAAAACAGGTGGCTTCATAAACGCACTAATATATCTTTCCCATATAATTGAATATATATTTAATTCATCTTTACCAAGGTACTGTTTCAATTTTTCTGGAGTTAAAGAAATATCTGTTGGCCTTATTGCCTCGTGGGCATCCTGAATGTTTTTATCATTTGTTTTTGATTTACTAAATGGTACAAATGAATAGTATTTACTACCAAAATTCTCTGATATGTAATTTTTCAATTCTTCAAGAGCTAAATTTGAAACTCTCGTAGAATCGGTTCTCATATATGTTATAAGACCTTTATGCTCAGACTTTAACTGTATACCTTCGTAAAGTTTTTGAGCTATCATCATCGTTTTTTTTGGTGGATAATTAAAATGTCTAAATGCATCCTGTTGTAATGTTGCTGTAATATATGGGGGTAACTGTTTTGCTGAAGTACTTGAACTTGAGATTGATATTATTTTGCCTATTTTTGAGTTGTCTGGATTAAGAAGTATTTTTTCTGCTTTTTCTTTAAGTTCTTCATTCTTTGAATCATAGCTTCGTCCTTCGACTTTTTTAAGCTCAAATTCATATTGATCATCGACAAGAGCGGATATTGGCCAATATTTTTCAGGAGTAAAATTCTCTCTTTCACTTTCTCTATCAACTATGTATCTCAATGTAACAGACTGAACTCTTCCAGCGGAAATGCCCTTCATTATCTTTTTCCATAAAATTGGTGAAATCTGATAACCTACCAATCTGTCAAGAACTCTTCTTGCCTTTTGTGAATCAACTTTTTTAATATCTATTTGTCTGGGGGCTTTAAGGGAAGAGATTATTGCATTATTTGTAATTTCGTTAAAAACTATCCTATGAAAACTAATACTTTTATCAATATTATCTTCCAGAACCTTTTGAACATGAAATGCTATAGCTTCTCCTTCTCTATCATTATCTGAAGCAAGATAAATAGCCTTTTTGTCTTTTGCTGATTCTATTAGACTTTTAACCAGTGCTTTTTTATCAGACAAAATCTCATATTTAGGATCAAATCCATTTTTTATATCAATACCAAGACTATATTTTGGAAGCTCCATAATATGACCCTTTGTAGCAACAACTTCGTAATCGTTGCCAACATAACCTTTGATAGTCTTAACTTTAGTAGGGCTCTCAACTATTATGAGATTTTTATTTGGATTGGAGTCAGAATTTTCTCTTTTCTTAACAGCATCAGTTTGTTCTTTTTTTGTTGGTTTTTTTTGATTATCTTTTGCTACCATTCATTTTCCTTAAGTTTAATAATATAACAATAATTTTGAATAGGCAATCGACTTTTATACTCTTGGTGACTTTTGTCAAGATACCTGGTAACCATTTAATCAAAATATTTTATCGCTCTTCGCTTTTTATCGCTGTCTAAAGCCTGAAATTAAAAGTCGAAATTCCTTGAATAAGGCTTTTATAAATAAAGTCTAAAGTCTATTTTTTTTCCTAATTTTCCCATATATAGTCGGGAAAAGCTTATTTTAATCATGGGAAATTAGATATTCAATGGGAATTCTATTGTAATCCGGGTATATTTGCTTGTCTTTTCCTATATATATATATCCCTTGCTTATAAATAATGAAATCAACTGGAAAACTATACTGACATCAGAATTTATCTGTTCAATATAATATTGAGAACTTCTACCAGGAGACAGACAAATCGTCTTTAATAAAAATTTTTGAATAAAATCTTCTTTTGTTGAAATGATATTTTTTGAATCCTGGCAAAATTGTTCAATAGAAATCTCATCATCTAAAAAAGAAGACGTATTAAACAACCCTGGCTCTTTTATCCAATATTTTCCATCATAATAACAATAAATTAATCTAGCCTTACCAGAATTAAAGAGATATTTATTGCCTTCATAACCTTCAAGCTCTATAGGATAAAATGTAAATATACGCTTCTTATACTTAATACCATATTCAACAGTTATTAGAGCTCCAGATTTCCATCTTGCCTGAATACAAAATAGATCATCACTTAAAGCAGCAATGATTCTATTTCTTAAGGGGAAATAGTATTTTTGAGGTATTGCATCTGGCGCATATTCTGAAATAATTAAAAATCTTGATTTTTCCAGCAATGAATATAGATATAAATTGGATTTTGGATATATAATATTAATCCCACAACCAAATACAGCTATAGTCGGAACTTTATTTTCATAAGCAGAGATATGAGCCCTGGCATCAATCCCTTCTGCAAACCCGGACACAACAGTTTTATTGACACTTTTAACCAAAAAATTTGTAAAATTTAAAGCTAGTTCTTTTGGTTTTCGTGTGCCAAAAATACTGATCATTGCATTTTTAAAAAGACTTATATCTCCCTTACAAAAAAGCAAAAATGGTAAACATTGTTCTTCAATAATACTAAAATCATCATTTTTCCAGCATAAGAATGGAAAAAGTGGATTTTCAGGTGTCAAAATACAAAACTTTCCTTTTTTTTCCAGATCAAGATAATTGTCAGCATCCTTTAAAAGATTATCTCTCTTTAAATTGCAAATTTTTCGTTTGTTTAATAACTTTTGCAACTCAATATTTGTTAGATTCAATATTTTCTTTATATCAAAATTAAATATTTTTAAAAGATGTATTTTTTGAGAAATAGATAAGATTTCTGGTGGAATAATTGCGAAAGCGACAATATAATCTCTACTATTTTGAGAACAGATATTCATTTTGTATTTAACTCTGCATCTATTCTGGCAATATTATCTAAAACTGTTTGTCTTCTATAATCTTTTGAAGGAAGAAGTGAAAGAATTTTGGTATAATAATCCCTGGCTAAACCGAGATTCCCTTCAAGATACGCTATCTGAGCAAGTACAAAATATGCTCTAACATATTTTGGATCGAGTTTTAATACTATTTCAAGTTCTTCTTTAGCCTTTTTATAATCATTCATAGCTTGATAATAAAAAAATCCCAATCCATAATGAGCTGAAGTGAAACTTGGAACTTGCTCTATCGTTATCTGGTAATGCATCAAAGCTTTTTGTTTATATTCTTCCTTTAAAGTTGGAGAGAATTCATTTGCCCACAAATTTGCGTAACAAACGCCAGCGTAGTAATGAGCAATATACTGAGTTGGATCCATTTCCAGAGCTTGAAGCAAAAACTTCAGAGCTTCGTTATATTGATTTTCAAGAGTATAAGATATACCTAAACTTTTACAAACAGCAAGCAATCCAGATCTAGCTTGAGCATTTGTTGAAGCATACTTTGAGTATATCTCATAGGCTTGAAGACGTGGTTGTATTTCCTTACTCCCGGCAAGTCTATTAGCCTTAAGAAGTTCCATATCAGTAGAGGAACAACCAGAAAAGATTAATAGCAAAATAAAAAAAGATACAAAAATCAATAATATTTTTCTCATAGGAATAATTCGAACCTTTAACAAAATTTAATATTGAATCTTTTTATATTTTTAAAATTGCATAAAAATATCAATTATATAATAGTGATTTTTTATTAAAGAATTACAATAATCATAAAAAAATTAATCAATTAAAATTTATCTTCCATAAAAGTGGAAATTGTGAACAATTTTACAACTAAAAACAAGGTAAAATAATATAAGATTTTTTATTCAAAACAGCTAAACTACCTAAAAGCATTTATATTACTTATTCTGGTTTGAAGAATTGGAATTATTTAAATAAGTTGATAAGTAATTCCCATCACCCTTTAGTTTGGATATAAGATTTTCCATAGAGGCAAATTTAAATATTAAAGAATCACGATATGTCTCAAGCTGTCTGTTTAATGTTTCTACCCTTTTATCATTTTGTTTTATCAACTCTGCAAAATAATCTGCTCGTTTTTTAATAGTACCATCTGAAAAGTTTGTCATTCCCTTCAAATATTCACCTATTCTGAAGGCGATCCCATTATCTGTAAGTCTATCACCATCTGAATCAAACCCAAAAAGTTCTTTTACCTTTTGATGGTTCTCTTTAAGAGCTTTGTCAAGCATCTCTTCGTCTATCTCTAAGTAACCTCCTCTTGTAGTAGGATTTGAACCAGGTTTTCCAGTTGAGATACCTATCTGAGCAAGCATCTTGTATGTCCTGTCACTAAATGAAGATTGCATAATCCTTTGTAAAGAGTTATGCAGCATCATGAAGGCAGTATCTCCTGCAAATGCTCCATTTTCTCCACCTTCCTTATTGATCTTTGTCTCGTTAACTATAAAATCAATAACATTGTTATAATGGCCAACCCATTCGATAATTTTCTCTTTAGCATATTCTGTATTTGGTTCAATAGATATTGTCTCTTCCTCTTTTGTCTCTCTTTTCAATGTTAATGTTACCCCTTTGATAACGTCATCTATAACATTACTTTCTTTTTCTATTCTAATTCCATCGATCAAGAATATTGAATTTCTTCCCTTTTGCACAATATTTTTTGCAACATAACCTTCTTGTTCCTGGATGCTTTTAACCTGCAGGTTTGATACCGTATAGGAGTCACTGGATTTATTTATAAACTCAATAGATTGGATATTTCCTATCCCAAGTTCATCTTTGTTCAGAGTAATACCACTGGCTGAAGATTCAATTTGAATAATTTTTTCCCCTTCTGTCCCTATTACTTTAACAGTCAAAGGTTCTTTTGCAATTTGTGATTGATCAATAAGTTGATTGGCAATAACTGGATCCGGGTAAGCAGTTTGAGGATCTATCGTTATTGGAGTTCCACCACCTATTTCATCAGGGACATTGATATTCTGAGAAGAAGGTGGTATAAATTCTTTTTTCTGGACATCAAAAGTTATTGTTAGCTTTTCATTTACTCCTGGCTGTGGGACATTGATTTTATTTGATGTATCTTTTGATAGAGTAAAGGGATCTGACTTATATAACAAAGATTCACTTTTAGAAACCTTTTGAACTATCCCAAGTTGTTCTAAAATAGGTTGAACCTCTTCTGAAAACTGAATATTGCCATTTGCTCCCTGTTTTTTTGCTTCAATGGAAATAACAAGATTATCTTTATCTTTGTAAGTAATATTTATATTGACTATGTCACCTGCTTGCTCTTTGATAGCTTTAACAAATTCTTCTATAGTACCACCTTCAAAAGCAACTTTTCTTACGCTATCCCCAACCTGGATAGTAAAATTTACTTTACCTATTTTTGTTCCCACAGGCAAAGTATCTGATGAAATAGTATAATTTTTTGCAGTTTGAAGTATTTGAATCTTTCTGGTTGATACATCAGCTCCTCTATTTGCCTTTACAGTAAAGAACTCCTCATTTGAAGAGATGCCAAGCATTTCATCAAAAGGTGAGCGGTAATCAAATAATGATTTTGATGATTCCTGCAACTTTTTGAGCAAATCTAACATTTCATTAAGTTTTGAAATCCTACTTTTGTAAAGTTCATTTGTATTTTTAAGAGCATCAATAGGCATTGATTTTACCTGGATAAGCTTATCAATAAGATTTTGAACATCTATACCAGAATTGGATAAATTATTGATTGTAATTTTGCTCATCGCATTCCTCCTTGATATTGCGTGAGATTTTGTATTAAAAGAGCAAAGTAATTAATATTTCTTTCACTTCCATATAATTTTTAATATCTAACTAATCTTTTTTCCATTATAGTATTCAATAAAGGATTTTATTTAAAAAAAATAATCTATATTAAATGCATTTTAAAAAATACTAAAAATTATGAAATCATTTTCTTATCCTGGCCACAAATCATTTAAAATACAAACCATATTTAATATAGTTCGAAAAAACATAAAATCACTTCATTAAATAAAAATTTAAAAAATCAATTTAAAAATATAGGATAACTACTATTTTTATCGGAAAATTATAAATAATGAAACATAAACAGTCGATTAATTTTTTAAAAAATCCATAAATTTTTGAATTTCATCTGGAAGATTTTTTTCTTGATCTTCAAATTTTCTATATCTATTTATATTTGATCTTATTTCCATCTTTCTTCTATTTATAAATGTTGTAACAAGTTTTTCAAATGCTGGTAGCCGTTGTAATTGAAGCAAAACTTCTTTCTTAAAAGGAATTTCAAATATAAATATTCTTCTTAAAAGAGAGTTTAGTTTTAAAATACCTTCTGATTCGTAAAATATCCACTGGATATAATCATTCGCAAACTTTTCTCTATCACTTCGAAACTTGCTGAGTTGTTCCTTTATCGTTTTTTTTGCTTCAATAGATAGCTCTGTACTTTTTTGATATGTTTGAAGGTAATCAACATATGCTCCTGTTATACCACCTGCTGTCGCATCAGCCCAAGCAGGACCTTTCATTGTTTTATTATTTTCCCACCTATAAGCAGCACAAGCCAAAGCCACTGATTTACGAAGATCTGAACCTGTAAAAACAGAAGGGAAAACAAATCGAGCAGGCATGTACTTATTGGTCCCAGAATCCTGCCACATGAAAATTCTATCACCAATACCTGGTATTATTATGATATATGGAAGTACTTCCTTTTTGTATATATCAAAAATATCTTCCTGCCTATATATAGACTCTCTCCAAAAAAGAGAGTAGTCTATAGATCTAAGCCAATCTAACTCATTTGCTATTTTTTCTCTTGTAATTATTAGATCACTTAATTTTCCTCTTACATTTTCTGAGAAAAAAATAGGTAGGGCTGTAAGAGGAGATGAAGTTAACACTCTATATGTAGTTTGATAAAAGTTTTCTATTTCAAATTTAAGCTTTTTTAGATTAATAGGGATTTCTTCTTCTTTAACTTTTTTATATCTTTTAGCTTCTTCTCTTTCTATTTCAGCAAAACTTTGTCCGAGATCACTTATCGAAGGCTCAATTTTCTCATTATATATAAGTGAAAACCAATCGTAAGGATAGTAGATCTCATAATCACTATAAGAATTATCTGAAAAATTAATAATTACGTTCAAATCTTCCTGTGTAAGCAACCTTTCATCTATTATTCCAAATTTTAAAAAATAATCTACAGCCTTTGGGTACTGCTTTGTATTTAAAGATTTAATAAAAGTCTTTTCGTATAATTTAAAGTAAAGAGTTCGTATCGCTTTTTGTACTTTTCTATTTATTTCATTATCTGCAGTTTTATCTTGCTGTTTAATAAAAGTATCAAGTGCTTTTGAAAATATTTTTGTCTCATCAGCTGGAAAATTTGCAAAACTGCAAATCTCTGAAAAGAATTTGGATGATGTTGTCAGCTGAGAAGACTTCTTTTCTCCTATTATTATCGAATCAATTGAAAAACTTGAGTTTTCATTTTTCGAAAGTATATCTGAAATAATAGATGAAACAGCTTCTTTGCCTTTTTTTTCAGGTTGAGCAACAGATTCCAGGGTACTTTTTTTAGTTGTTTCAATAAGATATAATAAATCATTTTTGAAATTAAGATTAAAAGGCAAAGAAATTAGTTGAAAGAAATTTTTATAAAATTCTGCAAAATTTTGATATGATGCATATACTGTTGAAAAAATAGCAAGACATTTTTCTTTACCAAGCTTATCATTAATCCCTTTTAATAATACATAGGAAAGATTAGATGGATGTGAAAAAATCCTTATAAGATAAGATTCAGTACGTACTATTATCTCAATAAATGAAGCTATTAAAGAATCTAACTCTTTGCTGAAGGTTTTGCATATATAAAAAGGTAATTCATAAGTGTTTTTATATATACTATCCATAACCTCCAGAGGAGTTTTTCTAAAAGAAAATGCAATATTTAAAATATCTTGATTACAGGATAATCTTTCCATACTAAATTCATATTTTTTTTGTATGAATCTGCTGTTATCATTCCCTAGAAAATTGGGATTATCAACACCAGGGAAAAAGCCATTTTGACTTTTGAATTTTTCTTCATAATCTTTTGATATTTGAAAAAGGTTGAACGAATCATCTGAAAATACTATAAGATTCTTATTTAGTTTTCCCAATGCAATTGCAAGAATAAGATTATCATAAAGTTTTTCAACTTTAAAAGAAAACTCATAAAAGGATTTTATTTTTGAATATATTTCATTGAAATCAGCAATAAGTGAAACAAAAATTGATCTGGCAATGAGAGGATTTTGAGAAAAAAAACTTAATGTATTTTGATAGAATGGATATGAATTAATGATACAGTCCATAGAAGAAATAATTTTAAGAGGATTATTATTTTCACCAAATAAGAGATGAGGAAGGATAAATCTCTTGGTCTTTATTTCACCTAATAATCTTTCATTTCCAGAATCATTTATTTTTGCTATAAATTGTACGCTGCCAGATTCAAGCATGTTTAATTTGTTATATTGATCATCAAAGTCATAAAGAACAGCACCTTTAGGTATCGGTAAATCTTTTTGTATCTTTCTCGGATCTATAACAGAAGACACTAAAACTCCTTAATAATCATTCTTTCTGATTTAAAATTTTTTCTTTTCTTAAAAGCATTTTTTGATAAAATTCAACCTGATTTTGAATAAGGATAGTGTTTCGACAGACAATCTTATCTTCTAGTTCTTCAAACTTTTTTGTCTTAATAAACTCTGCTTTATATTTAGCTGATTCATGTTCAGGTAATCCAACCATTTTGACAAGACCAGTAAAAGAAAATGGAAAAATAAAACTGCCATTTTCCACAGGTATTATTCTATTTTTTTGCAATTGAATTAATAGAGTATCCCATATTCTAGCCAGTGGTTCCTGTAGTAATAAATTTTCCAATTGACGATAGGCTACCCAGGTTCTTTCAGAAAGTAAAGTTATGAGCTTGGTAGTTAAACTTGGTTGTGTAGCAACCATAGCATCAAAGTTTTTTCTTTCAACAATAAGGAAGGTACAATCTTCAGCAGTGATTGCATTGGCAGTTCGTGGTTTATTCTCCAAAAGCGCCATTTCACCAAAAATATCACCTTCTTTAAGAACTGCAATCAGGATTTCCTTATTATCCATTATTTTTGTAATATTCACTTTGCCTTTTTGAATAATAAAGAGACGATCTCCCGGTTCTCCCTCTGAAAATAAGAGAAAATCTTTAGGCACATTTGCTGTTAAACCATTGAGCTGAATATCAAGTACAGCATCTTCACAATATGGTTTTAAATTTACAGCAAGCTGCTTAACTTCATTGAAATGTTTGCTCTGTGGAAATAGCTTTAAATAAGTAAGATAAATTTTATAAGCAAATGCAAATTTTGAATGTTGCTCATAAAATCGTGCATTTGATAAAAGTAATTCTTCTTCATCGATATTACTACTATTGTTAGCTTTTAAAGAAAGTGATGCTATATAGTGATCATACTTACGAAGTTTTTCAGAGAATGATTTTATTATCTTTATAGGTATTGTCGGAGATCTCTTTATAAGATTTGAGAATTGTTCTCTTAAGATGGTTATCAACAGAGATGGTTTTGTTGTGACTGCTCCATCTATACGTGGAAGATTGGCCATACATGATTCAACTCCAAAAAAATCTCCTTTTTGTAAATCTACATCTATATCATCAATTATTTTTGAGATAGGACTTGTAAGTTTAACTGCGCCTTCCTGGATTATGTAAAAGGCTTTATTATTTGTATCTCCACTTATCATTATTACAGAATTCGCATTGTATCGAGAAATACTAAACTTAGTATTATCACTCATCTTGCTGATTCCCTTTTTTTATCCTGCCAATCTTTTGTTTTAAGTTATTGAATGATTGAGTAACTGATTTTTTATCATCAATATTTGAACTTGAACTTAAACCAAGAAATTCTAAAAAACTTTTTTTTTCCGACTTTTTACTGCTTTCAAGTTTTATTAAATCTATAAGCTCTTGATTATCAACTTTTTCCAGTATATTGATATCAGTTCCTATTGAAATTATATAATAATTTTCAAAAAATTCCAATATTCCAATTGAAATATTTTTTGCAACTGGTTGCAGAAAAAGAATATTAAAAATCTTATCAGGTAATTTCTTATCACTTTTTTTTGAATATTTGTATTTAAAGAAAAGATAAATACCAATTAAAACAAGAAGAATAATAGCAGTTCTTAAGAAAATTGAAAAAAAAGAAGTTTTTTCTTGATTTTTTCTATCATCTGTAGAACCAGTTCCTTTTAAATTCTCGTTTATCTGCTTTGTGATAGATTCTTCCTCTGATGGTGCAGTTGATGTGCTGGATGTGTCAGTATTTTGAGATAATATATTTGAAGTAAAAGAAAAAATCATGATAATAATAAATATTGACAAAAAAAACATTTTTTTTTGCATAAAAAACTCTTTATAAAAGAAAACTCCAGTTAAATAATAACGCAAATAAAATAATAATCAAGAATCAGGAAAATTGGGTTGATAAATGAATTGAGAATTATGATCTAATTAAAATTTATGAAAAATTACTTGAGAGTAGAAATTCTGGCCTCTTTACTGAGAATCTCTGTAATTCGAACTCCAAAATATTCTTCAATAACTATAGCTTCACCTTTAGCTATCGGCTTTCCGTTAACAAGGACATCAAGAGTTTCTCCAGCCAATCTATTCAATGTGATTATTGTTCCCTCACCCATAGAAAGTATATCTTTTATTGTTTTTTGAGTCTTCCCAAGTTCAACAGTAACTTCCATCTCAACATCAAGCAAAAGATTAATATTTCTAGATTCTTCTTCAGAAAGTACTGGTTCCAATTTTGAAAATGCAGCAGGCTGATAAGATTTAGCTGCTCTGGTTCGACTTTCACCCATATCAAAAGCTCGGGGTTCAACAGAACCAGACGAAGAAGCTGCCTTTACTTGAGGTTTTGTCCCCTGCTTTAAACTGGATAAAACCTGAACAATAGAAGGAGATAGTATTTGATACAGATTTGTAGTACTTTTATCTATTTTTAGTATATAGGTCACAAGGACAACACTTTCGTCCGAAGGTAAAGTAAGATTAGAAAATGAATTTACCTCAAATTGAGCCGGAGAGCCTGTACTTATATGAATCTTGTATGTATTTGAAAAATAAGTTATAGCAGAACCTATTATCTGTGAAGTGGCCTCTGCAACGGCTGAAATAAGCATATCAGTTAGTTCTTTACTTTCCTGACCCATCATGAGTGAACCAAGCTGAATTGCGTCCGAAGATTTATAAAAATATGCATTAAAACCAACCAGCTCATCTTCAAAAGGTAAACTAATCTCTAAAATAGGCATAGGAAGCAAAGTAGCAAGCGCTTCTTTTGAAACTAGCTCAACTTTAGGATTTAATATCTGTATTTCTCTATTTGTAAAGTTTTTTAAAGTAGAACTTTGAATATCAATCAAAGGAATAAGTACATCTCGAAATGCGTTTAAATCAATATCACTCAATGCTCCCTGTGAAGGTGAAGAAGAATTAACATCCAGAAAGCTATCTGTACCTTGCAAAAGAGCATCTATTTCACTCTGAGAGAGAGCTCCATCACCCATTATCTTCCTCCTCAGTAATAATATCTTCAATAGCCGGAGACTCCACGACTTTTGTAATCTGCACAGACATCTTTCCATCGTGAATTCCAGGTCTACCATAAAATTTGACATGTCGTCCGACTTTTATACATATATCATCGGTTACTTTTACATTATGAAAAGCTATTATATCATTATTTTGTAAGTCTAAAATATCACCAAAACGAATCATCGTAGAAGCTAACTCTGCTTTCAATGTAAGTGGAATATCCTCTATTTTCTTTTTAAGATAATTTGAATACTCAGAACCTTTACCTTTTCTAAAAGATGAAAACCAATATGTAGGAGTAAGTTTAGCGATTATAGGATCAAGCGTTAAAGCCGGGATACAGAAGTTGCTCATCCCTTCATTCTCACCGATCTTTGTTTCAAGTGTAACAAGAGTAGTCATCTGGGTGGGAGCTATTATAGTAGCGAATTGGGGATTTACCTCAATAGTTCCAAGTCTTGGTCGTAAATCCACATAGTTTGCCCATGCTTCTCTAAGATTTGTTAAAAGTTTTACTATAATATTTTCCATAACAGCCTGTTCAATATCTGTTAGTTCTCTTGTAATCTTTGTTAATGTCTTTCCTTTGCCTCCAAAGATCCTATCTATAATTGCAAATGTTATTGAGGGGTCTATTTCAAATATTGCTGATCCTTTCAAAGGGTCCATATTTATTATAGCCATTGTGGTAGGAGAAGGGATAGATCTTGTGAATTCCTCAAAAGTTAACTCGTCGACAGATGCGACATGAAATTGAACAGGGGCTCTTAACAATGCTGAAAGAGTAGTTTGCGATAATCTTGCAAATGCATCATAAATCATTCGTATGGCACGCTGTTGATCTTTTGAGAATTTGGAAGGTCTCTTAAAATCATAGATTCTGATTTTTTTCTGTGTAGTTGTCTTGGTCACATCATCAATGGTGGTTTCCCCAGCATTGATAGCCGACAAAAGCTGATCTATCTCATCCTGGGAAAGAACTTCGGTCATCTTTACTCCCAAAGAACTTATTCTATTTATATAAATGTGCTAATTAAGTATTATCCTTATAAATCAGACATCTCTCTTTGCATTATAAAATAAAAAAATACAAAAATTAAAAACAACTTATAGACGAATAGTATAATCTTTTAAATTAATTGCCAATTATTTTTGGTACTTCCTGTTAATGCCTACTTTTTAATATTAAAGAAATAAATGTAAAGCATAGTATACAAATACTCGTTCATCCGGCAATTGCATGAATATTTTAAAAAAAAGAAATGTATAAATCTATATAAACAATAATGAACAAATAGATTTTTATTTGCGCTCTTCGCCAGTTTGTATGGCTTTTCCATACAGAGAAAAATGTGAAGAGCCTATATTTTTTTTGTCTTTTACTTTTATCTTATGACCTGACCTAAAAAAGAAGCGAATATCAAAAAGTGCTAATTTGCTGGAGGAACCTTAATTTTCAACAAATTATGCAACGAAATACAGTATTTTTATCATTATACAGGTAAATAGAATCAAGAAATAAAAAAATCTATAAAGTAAACATCCTTGATTTTTCCATTTACCAGAATGTTATTTATTGCATTTTTAATCTCATTTTTAAGATTCTCTTTCCCATCAATAGATTCAATCTCATCTTTTCGTTTTGAACTTAAAATCCTATTTATAATATCTCTTATCTGAGCTTCTCTTTGAGCAAGTTCGGCACTTACAGCGGCATCTTTCTGAGTATAAGCTAAAGCTATAGTAACTCGCATAACATGAGGTTCATCTATATCAGCTGTATTTATTGTAAAGTCAGCCAGCTTAAGAGTATCATAAGGTGGTGTAACGTTTTTGTATGTTTCTTCTACACTTATTTTATCAGGTTTATCAGCAGTTTTTGTGGCAACAAGATATGCTACTGTTACAGTAATAGCCAGTAAGATAATTACCCCGATAGCATATAAAAGAATCCTGACGACACCAGAAGAAAGACCTTTAAATCCTTTTTTTTCAGTTTTCTTTTCTTCTTCTTTTTCCTCAGGTTCATTATCAACAAGTTCATTGTCATCTTGAAAATCTAAATCGTCCAGCTTATCTTTATTTTTATCTTCCGCCACTATAGCCTCCAAAATCAATAATCTCATATTTTTAAGTTTAAAATAATTTTATTACTGAAAATATAAATTTCAAATTTTAAAGTAAAAAAATAAATATACTTATTTCTAACTTTTAAGAAAATATTGTCAAGGAAAGAAAAATTATTAACAAAGCAAAATTAATCAATCCTCCTGCCGTAAAATAACAATCTCAACTCTTCTATTATAAGCTCTTCCTTCAGGAGTCTCATTGGTTTCAATTGGTCTTGTATCTCCAAATGCAACAGCAGACATCCTATTGCTCGAAATGCCTAAAAACTCTAAATACAAAAGAACATTAATAGCTCTTTTAGCTGATAGATCCCAGTTGGTTGGATATAGTTTGGATAATTCACTACCAAATGGTATAGTTGTATTGTCTGTATGTCCTTCTATCCTTATTTTATTGGGAAGTAATTCGAAAGCTTTATAAATCCTCTGCAGAACTTCAATACCATCCTGATTTAATTCTGCCGATCCAGGTTTAAAATAAAAATCTGAACCTAATGTTATAACCAGCCCTCTTTCTTCAAGTTGAACCTTAACTTTCTTGGCCAGTATCTCAGGCTGGAACAAAGATACCGCCTTCTCGACAGCCTTAGCCAGGCTTTGCCCCCTTTCATTTGAAGGTAAAGATTCTATTCTTGAACCCATCTCTGCAAGTTGCCCGGGTTCAAAAGACATCCCACCAGTCATAGGTCCCATGCCTCCTTTGAAAGGTGAAGGAAAAAATCTTGGGATATTTTCCACTTCAACATCAGCTAATACATAAAGTAAAATAAAAAAACATAGCAATAAATTATTTAAATCTGACATCGTAGTAATCCACGATGGAGCTTTAGCAACCTTTTCCTTTTTTCTTCCCATTAATCTTCCTAACAAAAGTTAAAATTACTAAATAAGCATTGAAATTTGATTTAAATTCAATAAAAAATAAAATCAGTTTACTGGACAAATTTGTGCTTCTATATTATTAACTTCTTTTTTGCGGTTAAACAATATAAAGAAAAAAGCTAAGAATAAAAACAAATAGTAACTATATATTTTTAATACTTCTTTCAGAATTTGTACATTTCTTTTTTTTTTAAACGCTCATTTGTCCGATAAACGAAAGTTAACACATTAGCTCTAAATCTATTCTTTATAATGATAAAAAGCATACATTAACGAAAGTACAATAAAATAAAATTCATCTTTACCTTTTGGAAATGCAAAAAGACATATTAATCTCCCATCTCCCTATTTATTGCTTCTCTCATAGATGGAGCAAGAAAAGATATCAATTTGTCTTTTAAAATTCTGGGGTTTTCACCAGCCTGTATAGACATAATACCTTCAAGCATTATATCTTTAATAAGCATTTCCTGTGAATCTCTATCTTCAAGTTTTGTCTTAAAGGGATGAGCTATAATGTTTGCTCCAATTGTTCCATAGAAGGTAGTTACTAATGCTGTTGAAAGCGATTGACCAAGAGCCTCTTTGTTAGAAAGCTGTGTTAACATTAAGACAAGCCCTATAAGTGTTCCTATCATACCAAAAGCAGGGAAAAAACTATCAAGCTTATCGAAAACAAGTTGATTTTGACCATGTCTATCAAGAATCTTATCCATCTCTATTTGTAAAACATTCTTGATCTTTTCTGGTTCAGTTCCATCAACTACTAGTTGAATACCCTTCTTCATAAAAGGATCTGTAAGCTCAGCTATATCATCTTCAAGTGCAAGTATCCCTTCTCTTCTCGCTTTCTCAGAAAAAGTTATCAGCATTTTTATTATTGAACTTGGATCATAAACAGGAGCTGTGAAAACAAATTTTGCATATTTTGGCATTGATAAAAAACGGGATAGAGGAACACTTGTCAATGCACAAGCAAGACCACCACCGAATGTTATAAAAACAGAAGGCAGATCAAAAAACATACTCAGGGCACCAACACCTCCACCAGCTGTTACAATACCAAAAACTACCATTACAACTCCAGTAATTACACCAATAACAGATGCTAGATCAAGCATATTCTTCCCCCAAAATTAAAAATAATATTACAGTTCACTCTTAAAAATCCCTATTTTCTTTCTATACTCAATTATTCTATCAATAACCTGTTCTGGTCTTTCTTTAACATAGATTGTCGTACCATCGAGAAGTGATATTAAAGTGTCTGGAACAGACTCAATATATTCTATTATATGAGGGTTTAGATAAAACTCTTTTCCATTAATTCTGGTCAATTTAATCATTCTTTCCTCTTTTAACATCAATCCTTCTTTTGCTGTAAATATTAAAGAAAGTATAAATATTCATTTTCTATATAGCTTTGTTTACATCAAAAAAATAATATTACAATAGTCTTATAAATAAGTGCAATATTACCTTTTCAGACCCATTATCACCTGGAGCATCTGATCAGCAGTTTGTATAGTCTTTGAATTTGCTTCAAAACCCCTTTGAGTGACTATCATATCGGTAAATTCTTCGGAAAGATCAACATTGCTCATCTCAAGAGCGCCAGCAACAAGAGCTCCCTTACCTGCTGTATTTGCAGCCGAGACATTTGCCATCCCTGAGTTAATAGTTTGAACAAAATTATTGTCTCCTACCTTCTGAAGTCCTTCAGGATTAGTAAATGTAGCAAGAGCTACCTGACCCAGAGCTATCTTCTCTCCATTTGAATAAATACCTGTGACAACACCCTGATTATCTATGACAAATGTCTCAAGGTAACCCATGGTATATCCATCCTGATCTATTGCTTTAGTTGTAGTTGGAGAAGCAAACTGAGTAATACCATCATATTGCCCACTGGTTCCTAAATTTAATTGTATATTCTGTTGCTGACCATCAGGTAGAACAAAACTAGCATTAGCTATAAGATTTCCAACATTTATAATATCAGACGGAGCACCAGGATTTGCAGGATTATCTGAGGTTGATAAAATGGCTCCCTCATTGTTAAATTGCAGTAAAATGGAGTTAGAATCGTTGATGTTGTTCCCGGGAATATCAAGCTGTATCTGGACATCCGGGAGATCCAGCATTGTTGCTGTGCAGGTCCACTGGTTTACAGTTCCTGGAATTCTTGTAAATGAAAGTTGCAGCTGGTGCTTATTACCTTTGCTATCAAAAATATCGATAGTCGTTTTATGAACACTGGCAGCTATTTCCTCTTCTGTTGGCTCTCTTCCCTCAGGCAGTGCTGCCGTTTCTGAATTTAGATTTGATTTATAATCTACCCTTGAAGTAGCTTTAGCTGGAGATTTTCCTCCAATAGGAATAGTTATATCGCCTATTGGATTAGCAGTATTTATAATATATTTTCCATTGACAAATTCAGAGTTCCAACCTTGAATCCTGAATCCATTTGAAGGATTTACCAGAACTCCATCTTTATCTATGCCAAAGACACCGGTTCTTGAATAGAAAACATTTTCACCTTTTTTTTCAATGAAAAATCCTTCTCCAGTTATAGCAAGATCAAGATTCCTTCCTGTTGTTTGCAATGCACCCTGTGTAAAGATAGTTCCTATCTGAGCTATGGACATACCAAGACCTATCTGTTTTGGATTTATACCACCTACTTCAACTGTAGGAGCTGCTGCACCAGACATATTCTGATATAATAAATCCTGAAAGCTCACTCTATTCTTTTTAAAACCGTATGTATTAACATTTGATACGTTATTACCTATAACATCCATCCTGACCTGATGATTTTGAAGTCCAGAAACTCCTGAATAAAGACATCGCATCATAATTATCTCCTTATAATTTTATTATTATTAAAAACCTCTATTAACTTATCTTAAATTCTCATACCCTTCGCCTATTTCTGGTTAATAATTCTTTTTTCTACATTTACCCACAATTTTCTTTGCAAGCCAAAGTCCTATAAAGAAGCAAAGAGTCAATTTTTCTATTTATTTACCCAAGCCTTGTTGCAAAGAACCAATTATCTTACATAAAATGGGTCATAATAATAGTCATTTACCGTTTTTGGATTATTAGAAAGACTATTATGATTTTCGATAATATCACCATCTATCTGATAATTTATATCATCAAGTGTGTAACTAATTTTACTATCTTCCCCATGCCCTGTATTATTTATCTGATATTTATTATCAATTTCATTTGTACTTGCTTTATTTACAAGAGTAGTATCTGTTTGACTATAAGAATTACTGGAATTATTGCTAGCTTCACTTTCCACTTTATCTTCTGATGACTCATCTTTTGCTGCTTCAGGTGAGATAGATGAATCATTTTGCTGGTAAATAGAAGGTATCCCTATCTCGTAAATAAATGATGTTGGATATAAAGAATTATTAACTTCAACTTTAGGCATTCCTGCTTCAAAAACAACATTTGTTACAACTCCACTATCTACTCCATAAGGAGTCTGAATTTTCACTTCAGTTCCCAAAAGTGAAAGTGTTTGATTTACCAAAAATCCTTGATTTAAAAGAGATAAAGTATCATTTACCTGTTTCATCTGCTCTAAACTAGAAAATTGAGCCATTTGCCCAATAAACTCCTTATCTTCAAGAGGTTTTGTAGGATCCTGATGTTGCAATTGGGTTATTAAAAGTTTTAAAAAATCATCTTTCCCAAGTTCCTGTTTCCTTTCCTTTCCGTCAAGCATCAAAGATTTGTTGAATGATTCGACAAGCATCTGAGTTCTTGCATAGTCTTCTTTTGTTTGAAAGGTATTTATTTGACTTATTTCAGACATATTATCTCCATTTAAATTAAATTATTTTGTTGACAATTTTCCCGATACTTCGATTTACCTTGTTTATCTGCCCTGCAAATGATGAAGGATCAAATTCCACATGATCATCTTCATGTAATGAAAATCTGTCATTTGAATTAATGAATTCTCCAAAATCATTTTCAGTAGAATCATTATTATCGCTTCGAACATCAACATTAAAATCAGTAAGATTGAATCCTTGTTGTGAAAAATAAAATGATAGATTTTCACTGTCATTCATCAAAATCTGTTTTGCTTCCTCATTTAGTACTGTCGCAGCTAAAGAAATATCTTTCCCATCTTTACGTAAGATAAGTTCCAGTTCACCAAGATCTTCCGGATATAACTTCATGTTTACTAAAAATCCTTTCCCAAAAGAATTAATCGTTATAGAATCAAGCATATTTGAAAAATCTTGTGCTGTTGCCCTGTAAAATTTGGAAATGTTTGAATAAATATGAAGAAGAATAGAAGAAATATTATTACTTGAAGAGTTATTGATTCCAATTTGATTAAAATATAACTGAATTAGTGATTGAAAATTTGTTGAGTCAATAGAATTGTTTTTAAAAATTTCTTTTAAGCCAGACTTTAATCCTTTTGTTTTTTCACCTGAAAATTCAAAATCATTTGAATTTGCAAGATCAAAGTTCAGAGATCTTTTTTGAATTCCTTTAAGAGCTGTAAGTGATGATTCATCCATCAGGTTGTCATTTTCAAGGCTAAAATCATGTTTACCTGAAATTTCTTCATCTTTAATACTGTTTTTTAAAGATAACTTTCCTGCTGATTTTAGATCTTTAACATTTTGTAAAGATCCAGGGTTATCAATCTGCTTTTCACTTATGAAAAATTTCTTTTTTTCATTCAGATCAGTAGATTTGTTTATTTCTCCCCGAGCCTTACTTAAAAGCATTTGACTATCAGCTTCTTTAAGAGAAATATCAATATTATAAAGTAAACTTGAATCAATATTACTCTTTAAATCTGAAACAACAGATGAAGATATAGATTTTGCAGATTTAGTTTTTAAAGATTTTTCAGCAGCATCACCAAAACCAAATGTCTTTTTATCCATCCTTGGATAATTCTTTGCCTCCGTGCGCCTTAAGCCCAAAAGCTCTTGCTGGATGGTCGAGCTAACCATCGTTTGTTCATTGTAAATAAACTTAACTCGTTTTTTTCCAGTTACACCAGTTTTTTGGTCTTCTAAAAGTAACTCTTTAAATGTTTTTTTTGCCTCATCCTTTTTTAGCTTAGATACATTTTTTAAACGAGTTGAATCTTCCCCCCCATCAATCCCTTGAGGGATAGTGGGAAGAATGAGTTTCACGGATCCTCCTTGTTGTGGCTATTATGGCGCTGGACTATAAGTTGTAGCTCCTTCTACCTTGTATTCACTAATCTTTGCTGCTCGATCAGGTGGCATCAAACTCACAAGATAAGGCACCAATGAACTTTCACCGATCTGGGCAAAGTATTCATCCATGGCACGAAGAATATCTACAACTTTGAGAATATCCATACTATTCAAAACCTTTACTGCCTGTTCTGGTGGCATGTTTATAAATTGAATAGCTTCTTTTTTGATATTCTCTTTATAATCTTCGTACTCTTTTAATTTTCGATAAATATTTTCTTCTTTTTGTTTAAAAGAAAGTTCTGATTCAGAAAGAATCTTCTCTTTTTCTTTTATCTGTTCATCTTTTGCTTTGAGTTCATTTTCATATTGATTCAACTGAGTAAACATAGAATCATAAGATAATCTTAACTTTGAATAATATTCTTTCTCTAAAAGAAAGGGGTCAGTGATATCTTTACCGTAAGATATAAGAGGAACTTTCGATACAATTTTGCTAAGAGCCCTTGGAAGATTAAGTAGGCCAAGATAGTTGAACCAGTAAACAACTGAAATAATAAGTATTATCAAAAATATTAACAAAAACATCACTGTTAGGCTATGTTTAGCCTGCATTTTGACCACCTATAAATTTTATATTTAATGTATTTTAAATTTTTTATTATAAAACTCTGTAGTTCCAACTTCATCAAACATTTTTGATTCTTCTACTAAAGATTCCTTATAATATTTTTGATATCTTTTTTCTTTAAGTTTTTGCATAACTTTTTCTTCTTTCCTGGCTTCTATGTATATTGCTTTTCTTCTATTATACTCAGGGGTAAGCTCATCTATTCTATTTTCAAGGTATTTTATTTCAGCAGCAATTGCATCAAAATATTTTCTATAGTTTAATTCCAGACCTGGATCTTTTATCTCTGGTGGATTTAAAAGAAAATCTGTATAATCTCTTATTTTACTCTTCATATTTTCGATTAACGAAGCAATTTCACTAAATTCTATCTCCCTTTGCCTTCTAATAAACGATTTCATATGAAGCAATTTTTCGTATCTAAAAGAAAAAGCTCTCATTCTGACCTCTAATAAAAAATAGAAAGATCATTTATTATAAAAAATAAGCACAATATAAAGATTAAAAAATAATTCTAATGAGATAATTGTTGTATGTAAAGGGTTTAAAATTAAATCTAATCGATGTTCTAATATAAAAAATATAAAAAAATCGAAAGTGTAAACAATATTTCTTTACATATAACCAGGTTCTTCTTCAGAAGTTCTGGATTCAAATATCTGTGAAAGAAGCCTCATACTTTCCTCAAAACTATAACCTTCACTAACTTCCTGAGAGAGAAAACTCTGTATTGCCTTTATGTTATCTATTGCATAATCTATATCTGGATTTGTTCCTCTGGAATAAGCCCCAATTGAAATAAGATCTTCATTTTCCGTGTATGTTGCGATAATATTTCTTAACTTTTTAACAAGCTCTTTTTGTTCTTTACTGGCAATATTGGAATACAGCCTTGATATAGACTTTAGTATATCTATTGAAGGGTATTGACCCTTTTCGGCGATACTTCGACTAAGAATGATATGTCCATCCAGAACACCTCTTACAGTGTCTGAAATAGGTTCGTTTACATCATCACCTTCAACAAGAACTGTATAAATACCAGTAATACTCCCCTTATCGGAACATCCCGCTCTTTCAAATATCTTAGGAAGAAGAGTGAATACAGATGTTGGATAACCTCTAGTAGCAGGTGGTTCACCTATTGAAAGACCTATTTCTCTTTGAGCCCATGCAAATCTTGTCATACTATCGACCATCAGTAGGACATCCTTTCCTTCATCTCTGAAGTACTCAGCGATAGTTTGAGCAACATATATTGAACGAACTCTCTCTAAAGGAGAAGCATCTGAGGTAGCAACAACAACAACAGATCTTTTTAAGCCATCTTCCTGTAAAATATCTTCGATAAACTCTTTAACTTCTCTCCCTCTTTCCCCAATCAAGCATATAACATTGACATCCGCTTCTGTATAGTGAGCTATCATACCAAGCAAAGTAGATTTTCCAACACCTGAACCTGAAAATATACCAATTCTTTGCCCTTTTCCAAGTGTTAGAGGTATATCTATTGCTTTTATGCCAACTGAAAGTCTCTCTGTTATTCTTCTTCTTGATAAAGAAGATGGGGCATTATTAAAGATCGGATATCTAACTGAAGAATAGATCTCTCCTTTCGTATCTATGGGTTCACCCATTCCATTAAGGACTCTTCCAAGTAATCTATCTGATACAGGTATAGATAGTGGTTCTCCAGTGGCAATAATAACTTGATTTGGTTCAACACCAACCATTTCAGAAAGAGGCATAAGCATCATCTCTCTTTCATTAAATCCAACGACCTCGACTTTTATATAATCGCTAAGATCATCTGGATTTTCTTTATCTTTAAATATTTTACATATCTCTCCAATCTGTGCGTGTGGTCCTTTACCTTTTATTAAAAATCCAATAACCTCTTTGACTTTGCCTCTATATTTTATAGGATCTATGGCTTCGATTGTTTTTTCATACTTATCATAGACACTCATCTATTTAGACTCCTCTATCATTCTCTTTTTAATAGGCATAAGTTCGAGTATCTTATCCTCTATCTCTTTAAGCTGCAAAGAAATCCTGGCATCTATCTCTCCAAAATCGGTTTCAATTATACACCCACCTCGTTCAATTGAAGAATCTTCAAGAAATTGTATGCCTTCGAGTCCTTCAATCATCTTTATAAAATCTTCCTTGTGTTTTGTAGCCATAGCTATGTCATCAAGATTAACACGGATGATAACATTTTTAGAACCTTTAACTTTTTTTAATGCTTCAACAACATTGTTAATTATGACAGTTTTTTGATTTTCGGTGATTATTTTTATTATCTTTTTGACAATCAAAAGAACTATTGAAACTATTTGATATTCTGTTCCTTCAATTATTTCAGTTCTTTTCGCAATAATCTCGGAAATAATCTTATGCATTCTTTCAATTAACCTGGTAACTTCCTCATTCCCCTTCTCATATCCTTCTTTATAACCCTGATCAAAGCCTTGCTTTTTATTCTCCTCAATTATTTCGTTACTCTTTTTCATTGCCTCGTTAATAATCTGTTCTGCTTCAGCTTTTGCATTATCGATAATATGCTCCGCTTCAGCCTTGACTTTATCAATCTCAATATTTGCTTGAGCCTTAGATTCTTTAATCTTTGCAAAGGCAAGATCTTCTGCTTTTTCTATTATCTCCTTAGCTTCAGCTTCAGCTTTTTGCTTCATATTTTCAAATTCAATTTTCCACTGCTCTCTGAGAGAATCAATCTCTTTTTTGACTTCTTCAACTGATGGGCCTTTCCAGGTTGATGATACTACTTCTTCCCCTTCTTTAGTCTCGATTATTGTTTCTTTTGACTTAATTTTAGGAGGAGGAATAATATATTTTTTCTCTAAAGGTCTAACCTCATATTCTTTCAATACATTTTTAGCCATAGTATACCTTTATTATTATAAATTATAAAGCCGGAATCAGTAAACAAGTTCATCTTCACTTCCACGAGAAATAGTTATCTCCCCAGAAGTCTCAAGTTTTCTTATGATCGAAACTATCTTCGATTGTGCTTCTTCAACATCTTTCAACCTTATAGGACCCATAAATTGCATATCTTCTTTCAGTAAAGTAGCACCTCTTTTGGACATATTTCTAAATATTTTATCTTGAACTTCAGCTTCAACATTCTTTAAAGCCTTAGCAAGATCATTTGTATCAACTTCTCTAATAAGACGCTGAACAGATCTATCGTCAAGCTGAACGATATCTTCAAATACAAACATATTCTTTTTTATCTCTTCAGCAAGTTCTGGATCTTCTTCTTCGAGTTTTTCAAGAATGTTTTTCTGAGTAGTTTGATCAGATGAATTTAGTATATTAACTGCAGCTGGTACTCCACCAACACTGGCAAACTCTTCCGAAGCTATAGCAGATATCTGCCTTTCAAGTATTCTTTCAACCTCTCTAACTATTTCAGGTGAAGTTCTGTCCATCTTTGCAACTCTTCTTGTGACATCAGCCTGAAGGTTAGGATTAAGTTGCTGAAGTATTGTTGCGGCTTTTTTCATATCAAGATAAGATAATATAAGTGCTATAGTTTGTGGATGTTCATTCTGTATAAAGTTTATGAGATGTTGTGGATCTGTCCTTCTAGCAAACTCAAAAGGTCTAACAGCCATAGTTGTTGTCAATCTATTGATAATATCAACAGCCTTTTGAGAACCTAATGCTTTTTCCAGAAGCTCTTTCGCATAATCAAGACCACCGGTAGTAATGAAGTCCTGAGCCATCATAAGTTCCTGAAATTCCATCAGAACTTTATCTCTTTCCTCAGGATCTACCTTTTCTATCCTGGCTATTTCATAAGTTATAGAGTCAACTTCTTCTTCTTTAAGGTATTTTAATACCTGAGATGCAACTTCAGAACCAAGAGTAACTAAAAAAATAGCTGCTTTTCTTTTACCGGTTAATTTTGTCTTTTCCTTTGTTTTAGGTGCAGCTTTTCCCATTTTTCCACCTCTTTAGAGACTAATGATAAACATATTTATTTTAATAATTATGCACTTCCCCAATTGCGGAAGAAAAAACTTTATGTAACATCCTCAGCAAGCCAGGTTCTGATAAGTTTAGCAACTTCTTCAGGATGCTCTCTTGCAATATTGATAGCATTTTCCTGCATTTCAAGTCTAGCTTTCTCTTCCATAGAAAGTTCAACTTCGATCCCTTCCTTTTCAGCTGCCCTCAAAGCCTTTTCTCTGAGTTCCTGCTGTTTTCGAAGAAGTTCTTCTTCCTTTAATTTTTTTCTTCGCTGTAATTCTGCAGCAATAACTCTATATAAAACAATAATCAGTAAAAATAAAAGGATGGAAACAAAAGAAGTTATAAGTGCTTTTCTTATAAGTTCTTTTCTTTTAATAATAGCATCTTCTGCAGAAAATTCTGTTTCATGATTAAAAGGGATATTCTGAACAGTCACCATATCTCCTCTTGCCTTATCGTAACCTATAGCACCTTTTATGACCTGTTCGATCTTTGTAAGTTCTTCTTGCTCAACAGGGGTATATTTTCTCTTATAACCAAGCTTAGTTTTATCGACAACCAGGTTCCCTTTTTCATCTACCTCTATCTCCCATTTACCATCAACAACTACAGAACAGGTTATTTTGTTAATCTGATAAGGAGTGAGAGATGTTGTAACCTTTTCCTTTGAAATCTCATAATTTTTGGTTTGCTGGTTTTCATTCATGACTATGGAACTTGGTAAGAGTTCCTTGTAACCCGGAGGGACATTTGGTTCAGTTCCAGGTGGTCCTTCGGGAATAGTCTGAGGACCTTTATACTCTTTATTTATTGTTTGTTCAGATATCGTGACATTAGGAGCTATAACCGAATCATCATATGGAGTATTTGGATTGTCTTCCTTTAAAACCGTTGGTATTATCTTATCAGCTTCACTTTTTATCTGATCAAATTTAATATCTATATCGAGTTGAATATCAACCTTATTTTGTCCAATTATTTTCTGTAATTGTTCACGAATTCTTTGTTCTATCTTTACCCTTTCTCTTTCTTTTATCTGAAGTTGTTGTTTAACGATTTCCAGGTAACTGGACTGATCTTCAGAAGAAAAATCTGAAATAATATTTCCAGAAGGGTCTGTAATTACGACATTTTCTTCTTTTAATCCAGGTATTCCAAAGGCAACTAGTTTTTTAATGCCTTCTATCTGTTTTCTATTTTCAAGAAGTGTGGAATATGGCTTAGGAATTATAGTTAAGGAAGCAGTAACAGGTTCAGCATTTGTAGAAAAAAGAGTTTCCTTTGGCCAGGCAACATTTAGATAGCAATCTTCAATACCATCTAAAAGCTTAAGTTGTCGTTCAATCTCACCTTTCACTGCTCTTTTGAGGTTAACATCTCTTTCAAAGTCCGTTGTTGTCCACTTCTGAGTATCAAAGAGTTCCCAACCGGTGACATTATTTGGGATAACTCCCTGTTGACCAAGTTTCATCCTGAGAGTTTCAGCAGTTTTTGTATCTTTAACTACTATATATTTGTCATCTTTAGTAGAGAAGTCAACATTCATATCACTCAGTGCTTTTGTTACCTTGGCATAATCCTCTGGTGTCAATGGTTTTTGAAAAAGAAGAGTCTTATCCGGTTTTGATGAAAAAGATATAATTAGAATCAAAGCAATGATTATAGCAGCAGCAACACTGATAATGATTATTTTTTGATTTTTGTTCAATTTCGAAAATGTATTTTTGAAAAAATCAACAATTTTTTTGAAAAAATCACCCATACCCCCCCCTGTAAAAAGCTCCTTCTCCTGCTTTCCTCCTGAATCAATTCATATAAAAAGTTAAAACCTGCAGCAAAATCTTATTTGCTTGCAGAAATAGATAATACTATCTTCTAGATTTCTAACAATAAATTACATTTATTATAATTATAATACAAAATTAAACATATTCAACTTAATGTTAATTTACCTTATATTTATAAGTTCTTTATATCCAGTAATTAGTTTATTGATAATCGATTTTGTAAGGTTTAAGGCGACTTCAGCTTCTTTAGCAGCTATGGTAACCTCATCTATATTTGTATTATCAGGATCGACAATGAGTTGTTGCTGCAAAAGCTCAGCTGATACTATAGAATCATTTGTATCCAAAACTGAACCTTTTAAATAATCGAGAAAATTTGCAGATGCTGGTTCAGCTTTGTCTATATAATTGAAGTGATTATTGTAAAGTGCCTTCATCTTTACAATATGACCATCTGGAGAAATATTTGAAAGTTTTGAAACATTTGATGTTTGAATGCTTGAGTTAAAAATGCTGGATAATGAACTGGTTTGACCAATATTCTGCATACCCCTCCCCCCAAAATAATAAACTCTTGGAAAAAAATAATTGAACAAATTATATATATATTATCTTAACTTTTAAAATTTATATAAGCAATAATTTGAATAAAAAGTGCAATTAATCTACGTTGTAATATTTATATTATAGTTTTTTTATAAATCAAGGTTATTTTATTAATTTTTTCATTTTTTTTAACTTTTTTTAAAGATTTTTTTTATCTAAAATTCAAACAATTTTCATAAATAACCTTATAAAAATAAAATGTTTTACTTTAACATATCTATGCTTCGCATATAGAGCTGTTTTGCGTTTGTTATAACGACACTATTGGCTTCATAACTTCTTGAAGCACTTATAAGGTCTGTCATCTCTTTTACTATATTTACATTTGGCATCAAGACATAACCTTTTTTAGGACCAGATTGAATGGCATCGGGATGATTTGGATCCCAGACAAGTCTAAATGGCGAGCTGTCTGACTCAATTTTAACAACCTTAACTCCTTTCCCACTGCTTTGTTCAAAACCAGGTGGCGTAAAAGGTGAAAGGAACTGTGGCTGTTCATCATATGTTCGAAATATTACCATTTTTCTTTGATAAGCTCCACCCTCTGGTGTCCTGGTAGTGTTGGCGTTTGCAATATTGTTTGCTATTACATCCATTCTTAATCTTTGTGCAGAAAGTCCAGTTGAGGCTATATTAAAAGAGTCGAGCATAAGTACCTCTTTTAGGTTTAATCATTTACTTCTTTGAATATAATTACATTTACTTTTTGCTTCTCAAAATATCGACATAAATTTTTTTTTGATTACTAGCAATATCAAAATTTTTTTGCTTTATATTTTCTTTTTTTTATCAACCAGAGGATTTTCAAAATAAAGTTGCTTAAAACATAATTTTTACAATGTGATTAAGGGTATGTCATACTCTATAAAGGTAATAACTATGGTAATATATATTATGTTGACTATGAAAGTTCAACTTATATTACACTTTATAAAAGTAAAGATTATGATGGTCTATAGTGTGCTGATGATAAATGTAATTTCATTTAATCAGTGTAAATTTAAGTTTTTAAAGCATAAAATCTTTTATGAATGTAATATCTATACGAGCAATTTACTAAGTAACATAGTTATTTATCACAATTTGCTGTTTACAAATTGTTTTTTACGCTTATTTAATATTTACTCACGAATTTGTTTTCATAAAATATTTAAAGAAAAATGTGAAGAGCCTATTTATACTTATGTTTGTGAAAAACCTAATCGATAACTCTTGTAAAATATCCTTTATATTTTTATAAGATTCTATTTAGCTTTCATTTATAAGCATTTTAGTCATGATTTTGTAATTAAGGAAAGATTTTAAGATTTAATTTTAGTCTTAAACAAAATTTTTTCTAATTTTTTTAACATTCGGCTCAAGATTTATGGCTATATCAGTAGCAAGTTGCACATTGTTGTATATTAAAGCTTTGTTAGCCTTAACTGTCTTGCCTTCACTCAGTATGGAAAGTTGCTCTAAAAGAAAAGGAGTAACAGCTTTACCTGAAATGTGCTTTTGTGTCATCTGTTCAAGAGCTTTTTCAAGTATAAAGTTAATTTCTTCATAAGGAAGTTCTTCTTCCTCTGGTATAGGATTGGCAACGAGTAATGATGCTTTTGCAGAAGTTTCCTGCATAAAAAGGAAAGCATCAACAATATATGAAACATTATCTGTCGTGAAACCAAGCTTATGACCCGATTTTCTAGAATAGAACACGGGAAACTCATCTGTTTTGTAACCTACTATTGGTACTTCTAAAGTCTCAAGCATCTCAAGAGTTTTTGGTATATCCAGTATAGACTTACATCCAGCACTAACAACTATAGCTGAGTATTTTGATAAAGCAATCAAATCGGATGAGATATCGAATGTTTTATTTACATCCCTGTGTACACCACCTATCCCACCTGTGGCAAAAGTTGCTATTCCAGCAAAATCAGCAAGGAAAAGCGTTGCTGATACAGTTGTTCCTGCTGAAATTTTTTGAGCATAACAAAGAGAGATATCTTTTGCCGCAGCTTTCATAATATTTCCAGAATGTTCGCTTTTTGCAAGTATTTCTATCTCCTTTTCATCGAGTCCTATTGTGGGAACACCATCGATAATCCCTATCGTAGCTGCAACAATTCCTTTATTTTTTATCAATTTTTCACACTCAAAAGCAACTTCGATGTTATGTGGGTAAGATAAACCGTGAGAGATAATGGTTGATTCAAGTGCTACAACTGGAGTGCCTTTTTTTAAGGCATTTAAAACATTTCTTGCAATTTTGATTTCCATAAAATTCCTTATCAAAATAATTTTAAATTTATTTAATTTTTGATCTTTAAATTTCTATCTATTTAATTCCTTGAGATACTCTACAACTTTTTCGGATGCATAATTAATGGATTCTTCAATCTTTCTGGACATAAGAAAAGCTTCAATGATCTTGGATAATAAAAAATCTCCAGCACCAGTAGTATCATAAACATCTAATTCCTCTGGTGGCTTGAAATGAATAGGTTCTTTTAAATCCAATCCATATAAGATACTCCCATTTTCCCCATCAGTTTTCAATATATACTGAATATTTCTATCTCTAATCATCTGTTCTATATTTGAGTATCCTTCTAAAAGAGCATTGAACTCAATAACATCTGGAGCTGTAAAAAAAATATTTTTTAAAATATTAGCCACTCTCAAGGTTTTTTGTAAAGAAATAGTTTCAAAAAATATCTTGCATCCTTTTGAGTTTAAAAATAAAATAATCTTTTCGCACTCCTCTGGATCAAGATTTGAGTCAATAACGCATATATCCTTACTATCAACTTTTTCAAGTATTGGATGGATTATATCAAATGTTAAAGTTTTTTCAATAATTTCAAAATCAGCTGCTGCAACAAGACAATTTCCTCCTTCCATAAAAGCAGAATAAATAGATGTCTGGTATTTATCATTTTTTATTAAGCAAATATTATTATCAAAATTATCTCCAAAAACCTTAAAAGAAGGCTGATCTTCATAAATTTGAGTCTCGTTCGATTGAGAATCTTTATTATCATTGTAATTGATTTTATCAAGCTTCTTATCGTTTTTTTTAAAAATATCTTCTAAATTCAAATCAGTATTAATATTTTGAATGGCAATATTAAAATTTTGCCTTCTTACCTTTTCAACTACCAGTTGGCCAAATGCATCATTACCTATAGCTGAAATAAAGATATTATGATTGTACTCAAGATGATTGAGTATGTTGAATCCAACACCTCCCACTCTAATAGAAAATTTTAAGGGGTTCGATGTCCCAAGATCAAAGCATTTCTTTGAGGCAATAATATCCAGAGAAATTCCTCCAAATATATAGACCATAATTTTCCTGCCATATATTTTATCTTTAATTTTTCATTGATACAAAACTATTTTAAAACAAGAATTATTTTTAGTCAAAATATGTAAAAAAAAGTTTTATTATAATTTTATTCAATAATAATTGAACAGTCCATGATGAAACGATTAATAAACTTTGCCTAAAAATAATGTTACAGGTAAAGATTGATTAAAAAAAAATGAAAAAGAGAAATGCGATTTTAAAAAGAAAAGTTAAAAATAGAGTTTGAAAAAAGGAAAAGTTGTTACCAGGACTTTAAACAAAATGGGAGAAAGAATAGTCATATATTAAAAAGAGCATATCGAATAATCAAAAAAATAGAGCTTCTAGAGAAATTAAAAGATGAAATAAGTGGACAGGTTTACTTTTGAAAAATAAGATTTAAAAATATTTCTAAAATTCAAATAGAAAAAAGAGAATTGGAGGTGGGGAGAGTTGAACTCCCGTCCTACAAGGTTCTGAAACTTACTTCTACATGCTTAGCCACTTTTCAATCTCATTTGATTCAAGTAATAAAATGGCAAACTTGAACCAAACCAGCCTGTTATTTACTTTTTTTCCCCACAGGCAAAAGGAAAAAAAGTTTCCCCTGTAATCGTGGGAAATGCTCACCCCAGGAGTAAGGAGAGTTTTCCCTGCTACATAAAAATTATGCAGCAAAAGCAAGTGAACTGTTGTCAGTTCTTAGTTTGCTAAGGTTTTAAGACTTTCAGCTGGTCTGCATGCAGCAAGAAACATCCCCAGGTAGTCGAAACCATTTTCACCCCCAGAAAATGGATGTTTATTATCAATTAACAATATTAAGATAGTAAATTTTTAAAAATCTGTCAACTAAAATAAATTTTTAGGTAAACTAAAAAATGATAAGAGTTTATTCCAGCATTTTTAGCTGCATCAATATTTACTAGCCTGTCATCAATATTAACCATATTCTATCTATTTTCAATTAAAAATTCCATGCAACTGACAATATTTCATCCATATAAATATCTTCCCTTTGCGCCTTCTGGTAGTTTTTTCAATATTTCTTCAATTAACTCATATCTTTGTTCTTTTAATGATGAGCTATCCGTAAAATAACTAACCCAATCAGGTAAGGTTGTTAAATCACTCATCATCCCGGCTTTATGAAATAAAAGTTCAGCAAATGTCACATCTTCATAAGCAGAGTTGATTTGCCCTCAAAGTTCTGGAAATACATCTATCAACTTTAGATCCCAACTTAAAGATGGATTTATTTCTATAAGTTTAGCTGTCAATGTAGCTGTCATAGATTTTGCTATTGAACTAATGTGCCATTTATCATTATTTGTAACATAGTTATCATCATCTTTTACATTTCTATAACCTATAGAACAAAAAACAGGCGGTTCATCATTATTTTTAACAGCCACAGTAATAGCTGGAAGATTATACTTGTACCTGACCTCTTCGAGTTCATATTCAAGTGTTCCTTCATCGAAGTCGAGCTCACATAATTGCAGCTGACAACTTATTGGAAAAATTGTTAAGAAAAGCAAAACCAATTATTTTGCCTATTATTTCTCTTCATTTATAGTAATAATAAACCGATATTCTGGAATATTTTATATTTCTGATCTATGTTTTATCTGCAAATTTTTTGACATGCATCAACATCACAATTTTGTTTGTCATTCAGTTAGATATTTGCAGCCATCGGGATTCAATAAAATATATAAAATTTTTTATTGACTTTTTTACCTATTAAATCATTGTTTTAAGGTAAAATTATCTTTATATAATATTAGCTAAAGTTTTTCACAAAATTTTATAGTCTTTAATAGATAGAATTAGGAGGCAAAATGGTTAAATTATCCATTAATAATAAACAAATAGAAGTAGAAAATGGGACAACCATCTTACAAGCAGCCAGGAAATTTGGTATAAATATTCCTACACTTTGTTATCATGAAGATTTACCCCCTACTGGTCATTGTGGACTCTGTGTAGTTGAACAGAAAGGTGGAAAAACTGTAAGATCCTGTTCAACACCTGTTAGTGAAGGGATGGAAGTCTTCACTAATACACCAGCATTATTCCGGGCTAGAAAAACAGTAGTAGAACTTTTACTCTCAAATCACCCAAATGATTGTCTATACTGCCCTAAAAATGGATTCTGTGAGTTACAAAAAGTTGCTGCATCGCTGAATTTAAGAAATATTACATATGATCATATAGATCGAACAGTTACAAAGGTAGACGATTCTTCAACTTCAATTATTTTAAGACCAACATATTGTATTCAGTGCGGAAGATGCACATATGTTTGTCAAAACATACAAAATGTCCATGCTCTCGAAGTAAGCTATAGAGGATTTTCATCATTCGTTGGACCTACTATGGAAAGAGTCCTTAATGAGTCTGAATGTGTTAAATGTGGACAATGCTCAGCGCATTGCCCCGTTGGTGCAATTATTGAAAAAGATGATACAGAAAAAGTATGGGAAGCCTTGAACAATCCAGATCTTATAGTAGTTGCACAGGAAGCACCAGCCGTCAGAGTTGCTCTTGGAGAAGAGTTTGGCCTTCCAACTGGTACGAATGTCGTTAAGAAGATGTATACTGCTTTAAGAAAACTTGGATTTAAATATGTTTTTGATACAAACTTTGGAGCTGACCTTACTATTATGGAAGAAGCCACCGAATTTGCTCATATTTTCAAAGAGAGAAGTGAAGAACTCCCTCTTATAACTACCTGTTGCCCATCATGGGTCGATTACCTTGAGAAATTTTTCCCCGATCTTATAGAGCACTTTTCTACTTCAAAGTCTCCCCACCAGATGCTTGGAACCATGGTAAAGACATATTGGGCTTCAAAGATGGGGATAGATCCAAAAAAGATTTTTCTTGTATCTATAATGCCCTGCACTGCAAAAAAATATGAGATAGATAGAATGGAAGAGATGTATGCTTCAGGTTATAAAGACGTTGATGTAACCATAACTACACGAGAATTTGCTCGTATGATTAAATCCGTTGGGATAGATTTAGCCTCTTTAGAAGATAGCCAGGCTGACAGCCCCCTTGGAGAGTACTCTGGAGCAGGCACCATTTTTGGAGCATCTGGTGGAGTTATGGAAGCAGCTTTAAGAACCGCGTTCTATTTTATAACTGGTAGAGAACTATCCAACCCTGATATCCCATTTACCAGAGGTACAAGAGGAGTTAAGGAAGGAGAACTAGATATAGCCGGGAAAAAGGTAAGGATAGCTGTAGCATCAGGACTTTCAAATGTTGAGAAGATATTGAAAAAAGTTCAGCAGGCTAAACAAAATAATCTTGAAATGCCATATCACTTTATCGAAGTTATGGCATGTTTTGGCGGTTGTGTTGGTGGTGGTGGCCAACCATATGGTTCAACTATCAAAAAACGTGAAATCAGGGCTCAATCACTCTATCAAGAAGATAAAAGCCTTCCCCATAGAGAATCTCATAACAACCCTTCTATAAAAAAGCTATACGAAGAATTTCTTGAAAAACCCCAATCTGATAAGGCTAAAAGATATCTGCATACCCATTACATTCCAAGACCTTTATATAAAGGCGTACACGGCGGTAAATGGAGAGAATAGAAAAAATCTTTTTTCTTTAACTTTCGACTTTTGTATAATAAAGTTTTTTTCTTGACTTTCAACTTTAGAATTTGGACTGTTACACTTTAAACTGTTGTTATAATACAAAATTAATTATTTTATCCTGAACAAATATAATAGTTTTTATGTGGGCATTTTCAAGATATTTTTGAACCATGGGTAACTTCTTTGCCTCATTTTCCACATCTTGCCTGTTTGCTCCTGCTGGCATTTCTATTGTAGCTCTTTTTTTACCAGATATCATTATTGCATAAGTAACTGTTTCATCTTTTATCCTGCTTTCATCATAAGATGGCCACAAAACTTCTCGATCACCTGGTTTTAAAAATATAGGTTTTCCATCACCAACAGTTCCCCACAATTCCTCAGCAATGTGTGGTGCAAAAACAGAAAGCATAACAATATAGCTTTGAGCAACTTTTCGCGGTATACTTTCGAGATTTTGAAGTTCGTTCAAAAGTATCATAAGGGCTGATATTGCTGTGTTATATGCACTAATGGTTTCTATATCTTCTCCAACCTTTTTTATGGTTTTATGTAAAAGTCTATCAATATCAGGTGGTAGTGATTCCGCATCGAGTGATACAGATGTAAAATAGTCATAGATTCGATCAAGAAATCTTCTTATGCCTCCTATAGAATTTTTATTCCAGGGTTTTGATGTCTCTAAAGGTCCCATAAACATCTCGTACATTCTAAATGTATCTGCACCAAATTCTTTAACAATATCATCAGGATTTATAACATTTCCACGTGATTTACTCATCCTTTGATTATTTTCTCCAAGTATTAATCCCTGATTTCTAAGTTTCATAAATGGCTCTGCAGTTGTTACCAGACCAAGATCAAACAAAAATTTATGCCAGAATCTAGCATAAAGAAGGTGCAAAACAGCATGCTCTTTACCACCAACATATATATCAACAGGCATCCAGTAACTCTGTTTTTCAATGCTGGCAAACTCTTTATCATTATGTGGATCCGTGTATCTTAAGTAATACCAGCAACTTCCTGCCCAGTTAGGCATGGTGTTTGTTTCTCTTTTAGCATCAGCTCCACATTTGGGACATTTTACATTTACCCAGCTTGTTACCTTTGAAAGTGGTGAGGTTCCATCCCCAGCTGGTTCGTATGAATCAATGAGAGGAAGTAATAAAGGGAGTTGCTCATATTTTAATGGAACATGGCCACAGTCTGGACAATTTATTATCGGTATAGGCTCTCCCCAATATCTCTGTCTTGAAAATATCCAATCGCGAAGTTTATATGTTACAGCCCTTTTTCCTTTCTTCATTCGTTCAAGCTCTTCTATTATTCTTTCAGCACACTTTGAGGTAGGAAGACCACTAAACTGTGCCGAGTTAATAGAATATCCATCTTCAACATAAGGTTTATCAAGAGAAATAGCCATATCTCTTTCTGGAGCCACAACCTGGACTATAGGAAGCCTAAATTTACTGGCAAAATCGAAGTCCCTTTCATCATGAGCTGGAACTGCCATTATCGCTCCAGTCCCATAGTGCATAAGAATATAATCTGAAATATAGATAGGAAGTAACTTACCAGATAAAGGATGAATAGCATAAGAACCGGTAAAAGCTCCTGTTTTTTCCTTATTAAGGCTGGTTCTTTCGAGGTCCGATTTGTTCAAAGTCTTTTGCTTATAATCCAAAACTTCTTTTTTTTGTCCAGAAGTCGTAATCTTATCAACAAGAGGATGCTCAGGTGCAAGAACAAGATAGGTTGCACCAAAAATTGTATCTGCTCTTGTTGTAAAAACCTCTATCCTCTCGTTAAATTTGTCAATATCAAATATTATATTGGCACCTTCTGAACGACCTATCCAGTTTTTCTGCATGGTTTTTATATCGTCTGGCCAGTCAACCAGTTCAAGATCATCTAAAAGCCTATCTGCATAAGCTGTAATCTTTAAAAGCCATTGATCAATAAGTCTTCGCTCAACTGGCGTTCCACAACGTTCACAGCAGCCATTTACGACTTCCTCGTTTGCGACACCAGTTTTACAACTCGGACAGTAGTTAATGGGAGCTTTAGACTTGTAAGCCAGGCCTTTTTCAAAAAACTTTAAAAATATCCACTGTGTCCACTTGAAATATTCCGGATCAGTTGTACTAAAAGTTCTTGACCAGTCATATGAAAAACCCAATGACTTAATCTGACGTGTAAAGGTATTTATATTTTTTTGAGTTGTTATAGATGGATGAATCTTTGTCTTTATCGCATAGTTTTCTGCAGGAAGGCCAAAAGCATCCCACCCCATAGGATGTAAAACATTGTACCCATTTAACCTATAATAACGAGATAAAATATCTGTGGCAGTATATCCTTCTGGATGCCCAACATGTAAACCTTCTCCGGAAGGATAAGGGAACATATCGAGAATATATAACCTCTTTTCCTTTGGAAACGATAAATCCTCAGTTACTCTGTTTGATTCATTTTTTTCCCAGAATTCCTGCCATTTTTTTTCAATTTCCTGGTGTGGATAACCTTCCATAGATTTTACCTCTTTAAAAACCAAAAATATTAAAGAAAAGATATTAGATTTTTGAATCAAGTCAATAGAAATCCTATAAAATCCTGTGTATAAAATTAAGTGCTTAGATAAACTCATCATTTTTTTAATAAATACTAATTTTTAGCTTGTGAATATTACTAAATAGGTTTTAATTCAAATCGTTATGGCTAGTTTTAATAGATTTTTTTCAAGTTACAAAAAAGTTATTAACAAAAAATTTTTTATAATTTACTTTATCTATTTCTCATTTTTCCTGGCAAATGGTCCTCTGAAAACTTCAATACCTCTTTTATTTGAGCATTATGGATTTCATGGTAATATCTATGGTGCATTTTTGTCGACTAATAGCATCATTAACATTATTCTTCCATCATTTATTGCTTATATGGCTCATAGATTTAGCTCGATGCTATTTGGTATGATAGCTATGTTAATAGGTTTTTTTGGAGCAATTTTAGCAGGATGCTTACCATCATGCATATATACAGTTTACCCGGCTTGTCTTATGATAATGATCAGTAGAACTGTTTTTAATTATTCTTCTGGAAATGCAATAAATTATTCAATAGAATCGGATTCAAGAGGTAAATATTTTGCCATTAGAGATTTGTTCTTGTTTGGTTCAATTTCAATAGGCATGTTTTTAGGAAGTATCATAACTTCAAAAACAAATGTTTCAGTTTTATTTTTTGGTTTTAGTTTTATCTTTTTTATTCCTATGTTTTTTATTAAAAGAACTGATAAAAATATTGCAAAAGTTCAAATAAAAGAAGAAACTATATCCAGGCAATCAAATGGTGATGATAAAAAAGATAAAAATCAATTTTTAAGTGTAATTAAAAATAAATATTTTTGGGGATTTCTTTTAGTTGGTTTTGGTTCAACAATTTATACGACATCGCTTTTTTTCCTGCCTCTATTAGGAACTTCAATAGGAATATCTGTTCCTAAAATATTATCTATGTTTGGAGCTATTACATTAGTTAACTCTATTGTTGCAATATTAATAGGTAATGTCTCTGATTTCATAAACAGAAAATGGCTGTTTGTTTTTGACAATGCTTTTGATATTATACCGGCTCTTATTTTTGCTTTTACTACTAATACTTATTTATTTATCGCTGGCATAGTTTGCACTATGATTAAGGATGCATTTGCACCTTCATCATTTGCATACCTATATGATTGTTTTCAAGATAAAAAAGGTATTGTTGTTCAGGGATTCCTTTCATCTATTGATAATGCATTAAGTTTTGTAGCACCTTTATTGATAGGTATTCTTTGGAATATTTCAAAAAAATGGGTTTTTTTGTTAGGGGCTTCAGGTTGTCTTTTTAGCTCTATTATAGCAATAATAACGCTTCCAGATGTTATCTCAAAAAAATAAGATATTTGCTCTTAATGCATACTTTTTAAGCTCTTCGTAGTTTTTCTTTGTATGGTTTAGCCATACAAAATAGCGAAGAGCGGCAAAATAATCTTTCAGATAAAATAGCATGTAATTTCTAAATTTAATCGATAAATAAACGATATATTTGATAGAGAAAAGATAAATAAAGGGAAATAAATGTTGGACTTAATCGATAAAGAGACAAATTCAGTGTACTATGGCGAGATCAATTCACCTATCAACCTGAACTATAAAGATTATATATTAAAAGATTTTTTTGATAAACCAATTCATGGTTTCTTAAAAAACTTCAGGTTTCATAAGTTTCATTTCTTTATGTTTGTGACGGATACACACCTTATCGGTGTCGGGATAGTTGATCTTACTTATTTAGCAGATATTTTTGCCTTCACATACAGCGTACAAACAAAAAAATTCATACAGATCGAAAGAAAGATGCCAGGACATATGAACCTTGATTTTCCAGTAAATCCAGATAATTACCTTATCAACTATAAAACAAAAAAAGAAAAATTAATCATTTCAAAGGATTTCGAAAAATCTATTCTCAACATTTCTATAGATTTTCCCGGCTTTTGTCAACTGGAATCAAGCTTTTTCTATGGTATGAAAACAAATAATCCATTAAGAGTCTGTGCTCCAAATGGTATTAACTGCTGGACTTTTACAGAAAAATGTACATCGATAAAGCCAGATCTTTTAAAGATAAAAGTAGAAAACGAAACTATTCATCCCCAGTTAAACAAATGCTCTCTTATATATGATCTTTCTATGGGTTATATGAAAAGGATGACTAACTGGCATTGGGCTGCTTTTTCGGCCGTTGATGCTGAACTTAATCTTTCTATCGGTGCAAACCTTGCATCCTTTATCAACGAAACATACACAACAGAAAATGCTATCTGGATTGGTGATGCGATGTTTAAACTTGATCAGGTAATATTTTCTTTTGAGAAAAATGATCCGGAAAAAAAGTGGTATATTTTCAATAAAGAAAAATCGATAAATTTAGAATTCAATCCTGTAAAGATAAGAGTTCAGAAAATCAATGCACTGGCCTTAAAAATATATTTTCGCCAATTTCTCGGAACATTTTCGGGCAAAATAAATGTAGGTGGTAAAAAAGAGGTAGAGTTCACCAATGCATGGGGTTTAACCGAGATCCAGCGGGCATACTGGTAATATCGATGTTTAAAAAAACATCTTTAGTCAAAAAATCACCTTGAGTTAAAAAATTGAGCTAAAAAAAGCCATCTGGAAACAATATAACATCTTTAATATTGTTTTTTGAGAGTAGAATCATGACAAATCTATCAACTCCAAGAGCAATGCCAGAAGTCTGGGGCATTCCCTTTTTAAGATGAACTAAAAAATGTGCATCAAGTGGATATTCATTCATTCCTTTTTGTGCACGTATTATGCTTTCCTCTATGAATCTTTTCTCCTGAAGCTCTCCATCGGTAAGTTCATCAAATCCATTTGCAATTTCAACCCCATACATATAAAACTCAAATCTCTGTGCGACTTGCTGGTCATCTTCTGAAAGTCTTGCAAGCGAAGCTTGATACTCTGGGTACCCATAGATGAATGCTGCTGGTTTATCCTTTAAAAAAGGTTCGATTATCTGTATCATATCCTTATCAAATCTTGAAGGGTCAATTGTGGTGATCGGGTCCCATCCAGCAAGTTTTTTATAAAGATCCCTTATCTTAAAAATTTCAAAGGGTTTTTTTAAATCTTGCTCTATCTTCAAAAGTTTCTCTATGTCTATCTCACCACCGTAAAAATCCGTATTTTCATTTACTAGTTTAATTAACTCTTTTATCGACCTTCTGGTAAAATTTTCGATGTCTTCCATAAGATTTTCTATCCTGGCAGAAGTTCGATACCACTCAAGCATAGTGAACTCTGTCTCATGTGTTTCAGACAGATTTTCTTTTCGAAAACAATGAACAAATTGAAAGATTTTTTTGTAGCCAGCCATAACGAGTATCTTCATCTGTAGCTCGGGCGATGCTATCAAGAAGCGCTCTTCACTACGAAACGTCTCGATATTTGACTCTGGAGCAGGAGCAACAACTCTTATTGGAGTTTCTACTTCGAGAAACCCCTCATTCAGCAAGTAACTTCGTATTTCATAAATAATCTTCATCCTTGCATTCATAACAGACGCAATTCTTTGTAAACGAAATCTTTCTTTTTCTACAAGTATATCTTCAACTTTTTCGCTATAACGGATTCCCATTCTTTTTCCCCTCTTTTATCAAACAAAGGTTCAATACAAAGTTTTATCGTTAAAAAAAACTTTATTAAAATTTGTAATTAAATAGTTATTTTTCACAATTTATTCACAGTTAGTAAAATGAAAAATATATCAAAAATAAAAGTTAATTATTTTATCCATTGTCAATAAAGGTTTCCAGCAGGTTTAAAAAGTAAAAATTGCAAAATTTTAAGTTTTTCAGGTAACAACATTTTTTATTCACAGGCTATTCACAGATTATTAAATAGAATTATTTTTAATCCGATTATATTGAACCATATCTTCAACCGTTAGATCAAGGATTTTCAGCACTTTTTATCCATATCAAGTATTATTTATATGTTTATTATCTTAAAAACTATAAACTAAAGCTATTAGTTTTTTTTACATAATGCTTATTTATATGTCAATTATTTTATTCCATGGTTTAAAGTTTTAAAGAGGTTTTTAATATCACATTTTACTTTTTTTTCAGATTATATCCAATTTTGATTGAAAACTTTCAAAATAGAATATTATTTCAAACTAAATACTACGGTTATTTACATAGTTATTTACATAGTTATTTACATAGTTATTTACATAGTTATTTACATAGTTATTTACATAGTTATTTACATAGTTATTTACATAGTTATTTACATAGTTATTTACATATTGTAAGTTATATATTGATAATTATTAACTACAGTTTGAGGTTTTTCAAAGTTTCCGGGTCAAGTCCAAGCATTTCAGGATTAATTTTTCCACCTTTTGTTTTTTGTATCATCTTTTTCATATTATCATAATCTTTCATAAGCTGCAAAACATCTATAAGTTTAGTTCCCGAACCTTTTGCTATTCTTTTTCTTCTTGAGGCATTGTTAATAAGTAGAGGATTATTTCTCTCTTTTTTTGTCATGGATTGAATTATGACCTTATAATTTGCAAACCTTTTAACCTGCATTGCAACTTTATTCTGATTTATCTTTTGACCAGCTGGTATCATCTGCAAAACCGAATCAAATCCTCCCATTTTTGAAATAGCTTCAATCTGTGTAAGCATATCATTAAAATCAAACTTGCTTTTTTCCAATCTTTCTGCGAGTTTCTCAGCCTCCTCTTCGGAAAACTGCTTCTGTGCTTTCTCTACTAAACTTAAAATATCACCCATACCTATCATTCTTTGTGCGATGCGGTCCGGGTAAAAATAATCGATAGCGTCAAGTTGTTCTCCTGAGGTCGAAAAGATTATTGGAACATTTGCTATATGCTTAACAGAAAGAGCGGCTCCACCTTTTGTGTCAGAATCAAACTTTGTTAATATAACACCTGAAAGCTTAATATACTTTGTAAATTCCCTGGCAACTTCTGCAGCAACCTGCCCCATCATGGAATCAACAACCAGAAGACTCTCATCTGGTCTGGAAACATTTGCGATCAATTTTAACTCATCCATCAGTTCCTTTTCGACCTGTAATCTTCCTGCAGTATCTATTATAACAAGATCCAGACCTTTAGAGTCAGCATAGTTTAAAGCCTCTTTAACTATTTTATCCGCTGGTTTTTTTGACTGAGTAAAAACCTCAACACCTATCTGAGCTCCAAGTATTTGAAGCTGCTCTATAGCAGCTGGTCGATATATATCAGCTGCTACGAGCAAAGGAAATTTCTGCCCTTTATAAAACTTTGCTAACTTAGCTGCTGTCGTCGTTTTTCCTGAACCCTGTAACCCGGCTAAAAGAATGACAGATCTATTTCCCTTTGATTTTATTTTAAGCTCTTTTTTCCCTTCACCAAGAAAATAAACAAGTTCATCAAAAACAATTTTGATAAATTTTTCTCTTGCTGATACACCTTTTGTTATCTGCTGTCCTATTGCCTTTTTTTCAACATTCTGCAGGAAAATATCTACAACTTCATAATTTACATCTGCTTCTATGAGTATTTTTTTAAGCTCAGGTAAAACTTCTTTGATATTTGATTCAGTTATAAGCCCTTTTTTAAATACCTCTGTAAGAATTTTATCAAACCCTTTAGCAATAGATTCAAGCATGTAGTTCTCCTATTTATCGAATTTGTTTTTTAAAAAATTTTAAGATTACATGTCGGTCTTTTTCTTTATCTGCACTTTTTTTATCTATTTTTTTTCTTTTTCCAGACTTTCGGCTTTTGACTGTTACAAAAGCGAAGAGCGATAAAATATCTAAAAAAATATTAAATAAAAGACTAATAGATATTTATAAAATTTACCTCACATAACTATTTGATAAGATCATTAAAAAATTAAAAATAAAAGCAGTCAAATAAAAAAGAAAATGAAACTTGAATAAAAAAATAATTATGGAAAACTCGATTCATTCAATGAAAATCTATAAAATTAGTTTCAATAAGTTTTTTTAAATCCATGGCATTTTTATAAAATTCAAAGTCAGAACTTGTTATCTTGCATAGGTAATAGTAGGAGTTATTGTAATCATTGCGCCCAGCATAGTATGCTATAGCAAGGTAGTATGAAAAATAATCTAAAAATATAGATTTTGAAAAAATTTCATATCTTGATAGCAAAAGAGTTATAATATATTCATATTTTTTTTCATCAAAATATATTGAGGATAGCAGAAAATATGCGTTGTCATATAGAGAATCTTCCTTATTAAGCTGGTATATTAAAAATAGAAGATTATCCTTTGCAAGATCATTATTGCCAAGAGCAAGTTGCGTCTTGGCCATATAATAGTATGAATAATACTTAATCTCTTTATTATCTGAAGATTTCGATATCGCAAAATATGTAGATGCAACAGGATACTGCTGTTTATTGAAATAACATATACCAAGATAATAACAAACCCTTTGCTCACCTAATCTGGCATAAGACTCTGAATCAAGTTCTTTTCCCTTGATAAAATAAGTTATTGCATCATCGTACATACCATTTGCAAAAAGATAAAAAGCGATATCAAAATATGATGGTTCAACTGTTGTTTCTGTTTGATTTGTATAGTTTGTTGAAAAACCAGCTGGAAAATTAAGATTTTCAGAAATGGTTATATTAAATGATCTCGTTCCTTTCTTTAAAAGATTATAAAATACAAGTTTAGTCTGCCCGGTTTTTTTTGGTTTAAAATGAAAAATAACAGTGTCAGAGCTAATATCTTTAGAGACAAGCAACAAAAAATCTTTATCAAGACTCTGAATAATCCAGGAATTTGTTTCAAACTCTAAAGTAAATATTGAGGAAAGAGAAACGGTTTTTTCAATAATACTGGATGAATTTTGGTTTGATATAAAAAAAATGGATACAATAAAAATAACAAAGATAATTTTGATATTTTTTTTCATAAAATTTAATTTGTAAAAACCAAAAACGAAAGAATAGAAAAATGCTATGAATAACCTTAGAGATTATAGCATGCAATTTTAAAAAAGTAAAAGAGAATCAGAAGAGCTTTTAATTAAATTATTTTATGAAAAATAAAATCTGGAAAATAATATTAAAACATTTATGATATTTATTAAATAATGAATTGAGACATAAGCCAATAATTCCTTCACCATCAGAATATTTTATGAAAAAAATATAGAAAATTATTAATATACTAAAAAATAGTAGATAATTAAAAAAATAGTTTTTTTTATTAAATTTAATAACTAATGTTAACAATACTGGAATAATAAATAAAAAATAAGATATTGAAAGCATTTCATAACCTTTTTATATTTTAAATCTGAAGAGAAATTTTCTTCTCTTCAGCAAGTATTTAATTATAAAAGACCTTTGTTATAAGCCTGGATAATTTTAAATATTGAATAAGTAGCTCCAAGAGCAGATATTATTTTCCCCAATGGATCTTTTACTACAATTAAAGCTCCTGTAAATATAAGCGTTACTCCTGCCTGTTCAATTAATTCCATTGCAGCATCGCTCATACACTGAGCAAAAGCTGTTATACTTGTTCCTGCATTTTTATAACCAGCCATATTTTCAAGGTTTGTTAGTGCAATTAAAGCCTTTTCAAGGCGGTTTACGCTCTCCTGCATCTATTTGTTAGATAGTTTTTTTAAATTTATGCCTTATTTCAAGAGCGCTATAAATTTGTTAAATATACTTTTTTATTTATCAAAGATCCTTAGATTATTTAAAAAAATCATCTATCTTTTTTTCATAAACTGTAAGAGTGTAAATATATTTTGTATAATCAGCAAATTGTCTGAATCGCATAAATTCTGAAAAATTTGATTCCTGAATAAATGGTTTTATATCATAACCCGGGCTTGATTCAAGATTCAAATCTGAAGTCAAATCAAAATGTGGAGTCAAAAGTTCTAAGTGTGTTTCAGTTTTTGTTTTCATCTGCTCTTCAGCATGTTGTTTAGCTCTTTGCCTATTTGAAACTATCAAAAAGGTGGAGAGTGCTACGACTATAATAAGAAAAATGGCTATTAAAACAGTAATAACTGCTATTTTCTCATCAGGAAAAATAAATTTTAAAAATTTTTCTATCTTCTTTTGCATAATTTTTGTCCTATTTCGTTAATGATGAATAATATCATTTCCATTTTTTTGCAATTATAAAACTTTTTTCTCTTTTTTGATATCTATGTAAACTCTTAGTTCGTCAACTTTTTTTCGGACTTTAAACTTTCGACTTGTAACTGTTGTACTTTCGACTGTATTAATAAAAGTCTTTTCCCCAGACTTTAGACTTTCGATTTGTGATTTGAGACTGCTTTACTTTGAACTATCGACTATTATATCTTCAAGTTTAACAGATAAAATTTTAGAGATACCATCCTTTTCCATTGTTACACCGTATAAAATATCAGCTATCTCAAGTGTCAGTTTATTGTGTGAGATGATAAAAAATTGTGTATCTTTTGCGAATCTCAAAATAAGTCTTTTTAAAAGATTAATATTATTTTCATCAAAAGGAGCATCAACTTCATCAAGTATGCAAAAACAGGAAGGTTTGTATAAAAAAAATGCAAATAAAAGTGCAAGAGCAGAAAGAGCCGTTTCTCCTCCACTTAACAAAGATATGTTCGTAATATTTTTTCCTGGTGGCTGGATAACTATCTCTATACCTGTATTCATAAAGTCATCTGGTTTTGTAAGAACCATCTGTGCATTACCGCCTCTAAAAACCTCTTTAAAGATATTTGAAAAGTTTTCATTTATTGTATTAAAAGCTTCTAGAAATTTTGAATTAAGATTTTTATCGAGTGTTTCTATCAAAATATTTAACTTTTCCTTTGAGTTTAAGATATCTTCCCTTTGTTTATTTATGAAATCAAGTCTTTTTTTAGCCTCTTCATACTCTGTAATAGCAAGAAAATTTGTTTGCCCAATCTCGTCGATGCTTTTCCTGGCATTTATAATGTTATTTCTAAGCTCTGACTCCTTCAAGCCATCATATTTTCTATCTTCTATCATCTGTTCGTTTAAGACTATCCTGTAAGATTCAAAGAAAAGATTCCGAATTGTATCAAGTTCAGTTTCGATCTTTGCTCTTGAAATCGAATAATTTTCCTTTAATTTAACAACCTCATATTTTTTCCTTATTAACATCTCATTTTGATTTGCAAGATCATCTAATTTTATATATATACTTTTAATCTCTTCATCAATTTTATTTATCTCTAAAGCTTGTTCTTTCTTTGTTTTAAATAAGCTATCTCTCTTTTCCATAAGAGATAATGCATCCTGTTTTATCTTTTCCATGGCACTGTTATTTAACTTTATCTCTTCTTCTTTTTGTTTAATATTGAAAGCTACCTCGACCTTTTCATTTTCATATCTTTTCTTATTTTGCCGGGCATTTTTTATGTTTTCTTCCAGAGCTGAAATCTTTCTCTGAAGTTCAATCTTCTTTTTCAGAATTGTTTGCTGAGTTTGATTAATAGAATCCAGGAATTTTTGCAAGTCTTCCTTGTTCTCTTTTTTTGTGTCAAGCTGCTCATTTATTAGTTCTATGGCATTTTGATACTGTTGATACCTTGAAAACAAGGTGTCTTTACCAAATAGAAGATCTTCAAACTCTTTATACTTTATATTTATTAAGCCAAGGGTCTGTTCAAACTCTTTGAGGTCTTCAAAGAAACCTATTATCTCTTCTCTTTGAACGGTAAGGTTTTTTTTAATACTTTCTATATCCTGGGATTCTATATATTTCAAAAAATCGTCAATTCTATTTATTATGCCGGATAATTTTGTTTTATCCTGTAGTAATATATTTTGAGTTTGATTAAGATTAGCCGAGATCTCACCAATTCTAAATTTAATATTATATAGGCTTGAAAAAAGAGATTGAAGTTCATCTGCAACAAACTTTTCCTGTTTCTTATAATTATCCTTTAATTCAAAAGATAGTTTATCTATCTCGGAATTTAACTTCTTTATTTTATCCTGATATTCTGAAAGTTGTATATTAATATCCGATAATTTAAGTTCAAGTTCATCATTCTGCGATATGAGCTGTTCATAATCTGTTTGAAGTTCCTCCAAAGAAAAGCTTAAAAATTCATCAAGCTTCTGCAATCTATTTTGGAAAAAATTAAGATCGGAGTCTTTCTTTTTTTGCTCTTCGGTTAACTCTTCATATCTTTTCTGAGATAAAGCAATAGTTTGCTCAATAATGGATATTTCGGAATCAATTTTGTATATATTTTCTTTCTTTTCATCAATTTTAGCCTGTAGTTCCTTTATTTCATTTTGATATTGTCTATTTTCTTCATCTAACTGTTTTGATTGATTCTCAAGGTCTGAATATATAGTATTACTTTCGCTAAAATCAGTTTCAAGTTTGCTTAAATTTTGAAGTAATTTTTTATATTTGAGTATATGGAGGGCTTGCTCGGAAAATTCGAGGATATTGGCTGAATTCTTGTACTCACTTGCTTTTTTAGCCTGAACTTCAAGTCTTTTTGCTTCTTCTTCGATTTCGATGGCCAGTAGAGAGATCGATTTAAGATTTTCTTCTACCTTTTGAAGTTCATTTATGGCTTTTGTTCTGTCCTGTTTGATCTGCTTTAATCCAGCAGCAGTTTCTATCATTTCGACTCTTTCTTCCGGTCTCATAGAGATAAGTTTAGATACAGAACCCTGAGCAATTATTGAATAATCTAAAGAAGCAATTGAATATTTATTTAAAATATCCTGAATATCTTTCGGACGGCATTCAGTTTTATTTATATAATAGACAACCTCACCTGAAGGATACATTCTTTTTTTTATGGAGAATTCTTCCTTTTCAATAAAATTTTCTTCTGCTTTATCATAAACACCAAAAAAAACCTCAACTTCTGCAAATCCTGCAGCAGGCTTATAATCATTCCCTTTAAATATAAGATCCTGCTTTTCGTTAGCTCTAAGATTTCTTAGCCCATAATTTTGAAAAACCCAGTTTATTGCATCAACAATATTTGACTTTCCACAACCATTTGGGCCTACAATAGCTGTAATATTATGTTCAAATATGAACTCACTCTTATCTGCAAAAGATTTAAATCCATATATATATAACTTTTTCAATCTTATCATTAAAAATAACTCCCCATCCAATAAATAAAAAATTCTTCCATACTTAAATATTCTACCATCCTTTTCAATCTAATTTTTGACTTTTTACCTGAGTTTATAAAGAAAAGTAAAGAGGTCAAACTACCTTTGCACTTGTAACAGATAAAAAGATACAGATGCATTTTTAAAAAAAATATACAATCATTATAATTATTAAAAAATCAACCATACAAAATTAGGTTCATCAGACAAATAGTTTTTATCACTCTTCGTTACTTTGTATAGCTAAGCTATGCAAATAAAAACTGCGAAGAGCCTATTTTCGCTCTTCGCAGGCAAGGAATTGTTCAAAAAATCTGAAATGAGCCATAAATAAATAAAAATAAATATTAATCAGATAATTCAGCGAAGAGCTCAATTAATTATCATTGCCTGATGAACAAAAGTATATAAACTAAGTTAAATGACTTTTACTTAAAAAAGTGCTCATTAACCGGAAGAATCCAGAATCACAATTAAAAGTAACTTTTCCAGGTATCATCGTATTCATAACCAGCAAGAAAAATTGAAACTATAGAGAATGAATAACTTAAAACAAAGTTATACTTTGTTTGATCTGAAGATAAAACAAAAGATCCCACAATACTAAACCTTATAATCATATCGTGAAGTTGCCGTTGTAGTGTAAAAGAGATAGACTGAAGATCAAAATATGACTTCAATCTGGCATCTATATCAAAAAAATTAAATGAATCCATAAGGTCCAGAAATGCTTCGGAAAAGTCGTTATACCTGTAAATATATAAATTTTGAGAATTTATCTGCATATTGAAAATAAATTTATCTTCAAGCATAATATTTAAACCAAAGTTATTCTGAAAGGTGGAATTAAAAAAATTCACATTATCAAGAGAGATACTAACCCTGTTGTAAAGATTGAGTATAAAAGAGAATATTGTCAGTTTCGGCAAAGAAACTGTGGAACTCAAATAGTACGAATTAAACACTCCTGTGTTAATGTTATATACAGAATTCATGTTTATACTGAAGTATGTTGAACTATAACTTATTGTTGATCTTATTGTTTCAAGATTTTCTTCATTTAACTCCCAGAGCTGTTGAACTGTTGAATCCAGAAAATTATACTTAGTAGAAACAGTCAAACTTAAAGATGAAAAAGGTAAAAAAGAAAGAGATAGATTTGCATAGTTTGAAAGCCATCCAAAATCAAGAGGCTCTATTATAGAATTTCTATAACTTTGATAGATTCCTAAAGAAAGTTTGAAATATTTCAGATTAAAAGACATTGTATTTGAAATACTACTGGAAAAAAACATCTCCTGATTAGTTGAGGTAATATTATCTGTATTAGTATAGGTAAATGAATTTGATGATGAAAATGAATAACTAAAAGGATAAAGATTTATGCTTAATACCGGAGAAATAGTTGATAATAAATAAAAAACATTCTTATTTACTTCAGAAGTAGTCTTATAATACGAGTTATATGATGAAGCAGAACTTTGAGAAAGTGAAAAGCTAATCCATTTTTCTGAGAATGATAAAATATTTCCTGATAAAGAAAAAGAGTACCACTTGAGTGAACTCAAGTAATAGTAATAGTATTTTGGCGAATATAAATAAGTTACATCAATATCATCAGAGTTTGTATATGCAAAATTCAGTGAAGATGAGATATTAAAAGACTGTCTGAATAGACTAAAATTTGCATTAAAAGATTCCTGGAAGCTAGATAGAACTGAAGGGTATATATTTGGCCAATAGAAAGATGTAAATTGATCTATCTTAAATCTTAAAAATCTTTCCCTTTCAAAATAATCATATTTAAAATATGGGTCTGTGTAATAGGCAAATGAGAATGTAGAATTTATTAGATTAAAAAATTTGTATGTAAAAGTTCCCTCCAGCCCAGCTCTAAAGTTAACATTATCAAGAGTAAATTCTGAGTTTGTTGGTATTATACTCCATATATCGTAAGTGCCATCATAAAAAAGATCTGGACTTATCGCTGCTCCACAACTTATACTTAAATTTAAATTACTATCGTTATTGATTAAATCAAAATTAAATCCTGAAAATATACCAAGTCTTTGATAGATATCGATAAAAAAATCATAGTTTTTGCCTGAAATCGTATTAAATATCATGAAGCCTTCACGTTTGCCATAATCTAAACCAAATAAAAAAGGAAGTTGATATCCTTTTTCATAAGAGATATAAAGAGGAAAATAAGCAACTGAAGTTTCTCCTATAACAAACTCTATATTATAAAAGTAAATTATTGACTCTGAATAAAGAACTTTTCTAACATTTAGATAGTAGTGAGGATCTACTTCATTACACATGGTGACCCTGGCAAAATCGGTTGTAAAAATTTCATTTGCTGCTATATAACCAAGTTCTGAATATATGATATAACCACTTACCGTAAGTGTAATGTTTTTGAGGGTACCATTCATTTTCTTTATAGAGTATTCAAGACTATCACATGTCGCGACCATCGAATCAGATTTAAAATATGCATTTCCATAACCATAAAAAACTTCTTCATCAACATAATAGATTATCCTATCTGCTTTAAATATATAACTACCCAGGATGATAAAGTTATTTCCTCTAAGTTCAATAATCTTTCCATCATCTGTTATATTAACTATATCAGAGCTTTTTATAAAGATAGTCTGACCTGAATTTTGTGGTACCTGTTCCTTAAATCCAAAATACTCATAAAGAAGTTTTCTTATATTTTCGATGGAACTTTGATCCTCAACTTTTATATTTAAAGATTGAGCCATCTTCACAAGTTCCTCGTAAGAAGAATATGTAATTAGCAATGCCAGTTCATCTGAAGATAGATAAAGATAGATAGAGTCTGAAACTGTAGTTGTGACTTCAGAATTAGTAGAATCCTGTTTCGCAAATATATCTGTGCTAAAACCAACTATCAAAACAAACAAAAGCACAAATATATTGAAAAATGATATGAGTTTTGCTGAAATTTTCATCTATAAATTTTTTCAATATTCTTAATCTTAATTTCCCAATCTATAATAAATTATAGTAATTTTAAAGATATTTCATCTCATATAAATTAAACTTTCGACTATTTTAAAAAGTAAAGGGCGTATAAATAGAAAAAAAATAAAGCACTAATTTACCGAATAAACCTGAAAAGATACAACAAAGCTTGTATTATCAACAAAAATCCGCAGATATCAAAAATACTTCGATTTTACAAAACCCAGAATAACATTTATTTTATAAAAATAAAGCAATAAGAATAGAAATAGTGGAAATAACAATGGATACTATCGATAAAATATTTGAGGTATTGTCATCTTCCAGAGCCTTAACTCTGGCTTCAAGAGACTTGTACTGTTGTTCAAAAGAGATAAGTTCATTTCTAAACTCGTTAACAAGATCCTTTATGAGTTGTAATTCTTCCTTCGAAATATTTACCTTTGAAAGTATATCGTTAACCATCTGATCAAAGCTTTGTGAACTATTCTCCGAATTAGTCGAATTATCATTTGACTTTTGAACATAATTTTTATTTTCATCTATTTGATTCTGTAGATATATGAGCATTTTATAAACAATAAGAGCAATTTCATATCTTGTCATAGGTTGATTACCCTTATAAGTTCCATCAGGATAGCCAGTAATCAAACCAAGCTGGTACAATTTTAACAAAGCTTCGTATGCCCAATGATTTGGAGGAACATCTGTGAAAAATTTAACCGGGATTGTTGGTGCGTTCTGAGCAAAACATACAGTATCATTTGTTATCAGGAAAATAATTGAAAAAAAGATCAAAAAAAGTGATAAAATAATTCGGTTTCTCATTTTTCCCTCACAATATTTTTTATTTAAAATAATCCTGGACAATTGCAATGTTAAATTGTAATAAATAGTTTTTGATAATAATTTCATAATTCTACAAATTTTCAAAATTAAAAATTGAGCATCTTGCCTTTATAGCTAGTTCTGCAATTCTTTAAGTAAATATTGCTGAGTATATGATTTATTGCATTTTAAAAATTCATCATAAAAACCCTGAAATACAACTTCACCTCCACTATCACCTCCATCCGGGCCTAAATCTATTATATAATCTGCAGCCTTTATAAGATCTAGATTATGCTCTATTACGACTACAGTATTACCATTATCTACAAGCTTTTGAAGCACATAGAGAAGTTTTGCAATATCATCAAAATGAAGCCCGGTAGTCGGTTCATCAAGAAAATAAATGTTCCCAAAATTCTTATTTACAGATCTTCCAAGCTCTCTTGTAAGTTTCAATCTTTGTGCTTCTCCTCCAGATAGGGTAGGTGCCGGTTGCCCAAGCTTCAGGTATCCAAGTCCTACTTCAATAAGCAACTTGAGTTTTGACTCTATCGAAGGAATTTTCTCAAAAAATGTATACGCTTCATCTATCGAAAGATCAAGTATATCTGCAATATTTTTTCCCTTGTAGTAAATCTCAAGCGTCTGTGAGTTAAATCTCTTTCCTTTGCAGACTTCGCAGGTAACATTCACATCCGGTAAAAAATGCATCTTTATCGTTGTTTGCCCCTCACCCTGACAGTGTTCACATCTTCCGCCTTTCACATTGAACGAAAATCTTCCCGGGTTATATCCTCTTGCCTTTGACTCTGGTAAAGAGGAAAATAAACTTCTAATATTATCAAATACCTTGATGTAAGTTGCAGGATTTGACCTCGGTGTCCTGCCGATAGGTGATTGATCTATATGGTATACACCAGATAGGAAATTTACCCCTTCAATCTCACCGTAAAATCTGGAAAGATCCGGATTCTTCTTTTTAAATGAATGTTCATAATATAAGGCATGAAAAAGTAAATCTATAAAACATGTCGATTTACCGGACCCTGAAACTCCTGTAACAACAGAAAATGTCTTCAAAGGTATATTTATATCTATATTTTTCAGATTATGCAGTGTTGCACCCTTAAGTTTTAGATATTTTTCGCCATATTTTCTTCTCTCTTTGCGAACAGGTATCACCTTTTCGCCTCTCAAATATTTACCTGTAAGAGTATCTGACTCAAGCAATCCTGCTGTATCACCTTGATACATGACCTTCCCACCGTGCAAACCTGCGCCAGGTCCCAGATCTATAATATAATCCGAATCAAGTATTGTCTGCTTATCATGTTCCACGATTATCAGTGTATTCCCTAGTTTTTGCAAATCTCTTAAGGCTGATAACAATTTTTCATTATCTTTTTGGTGTAAACCAATGGTTGGTTCGTCAAGGACATACATGACACCTGTAAGCTGGCTCCCTATCTGAGTAGCCAGATTAATCCTTTGAGCTTCACCACCAGATAATGTATCTGCCTTTCTTTCAAGTGTTATGTATCCCAACCCAACATTTTTTAAAAAGGCAAGTCTATTTTTTATCTCTTTTAGTACATCTTTAGAGATTTTTGTCTCTGTATCATTAAGTTCAAGATTATCAATAAAACTCAATGCATTGCTTACTGTTAAATTTGAAAGCTCAATAATATTCATATCTTTTAATTTTACACTAAGAGCAAAAGAGTTTAACCGCTGTCCGTTGCATTCGTTGCACACGGATTCTTTCATAAACTGCTCTATCCATAAACGAATCTCATCGGAGTTGGTTTCCCCATATCTTCTTGAAAGCATTGGAATAACTCCTTCATAGGCTCTTTTCAGTGTGAAATGACTCTTTTCAGAATTATGAGTCATCTCTACTTCTTTGTCGGTTCCATAAAGTAAGACATTTCTTTTAGATTCTTCGACTTCACCAAGTGGTTTATTGAGAGGTATATCATAAGCACTGCACACTGCGGATATCATCGAACTATTCCAGTTTCCTTCTTCGTAAGATATAGGTAGTATTCCTCCCTCCATAATAGATAAATTCAGGTCAATTATTTTATTTACATCAAACTCAAGGCTTACTCCAAGTCCATGACATGATGGGCATGCTCCAACAGGGAGATTGAAAGAAAAAAGTGCTGGATTTATATCTGGATAAGATATTTCACAGTAAGGGCATGCCATTTTAGCAGAAAAGAAAAGTTCTTTCAATTTTTCATTATTATTCTTTTTTGAAGTTTCAGATTTGTTTCCCTTATCAGAAATATCAGATGGAAGTTCATAATGTATCAGCACTTTGTCATTCCCGTACTTCAAAGCCTGTTCAAGAGCGTCAAATATCCTTTTTCTATGTGATTCTGTGAGTTCGACTCTATCGACTACGACTAAAATAGAGTGTTTTTCATTTTTATTTAACTCTATTTGTTCATCAAGAGTATAATCCTTACCATCAACAGTGACTCTAAAAAACCCTATCTTTTTAAGATTTTCAAAATCATTTTTAAATGTTCCCTTTTTGTTAGTAGCATATGGAGCCATGATTATAAGTCTCGTATGTTCTTCAAGGTTATATATGGACTCTATCATCTGATCTATTGATTGCTTTTCAAGCTTCCTTCCACACTTATAGCAATATACCTGCCCTACATTTGCATATAATAACCTGAGATAATCATAAATCTCTGTAATTGTTCCAACTGTAGATCTTGGATTTCTATTCAGTTTTTTTTGTTCAATAGAAATTGCTGGAGATAAACCTTCAATAAACTCAACTTCGGGCTTTTTCATAAGTCCTAAAAACTGTCTTGCATAGGAAGATAAACTTTCAACATATCTTCTTTGACCTTCAGCGTATAATGTATCAAAGGCAAGTGAAGATTTACCAGAGCCAGAAACACCAGTTATTACCGAAAATGAGTTTCGAGGAATAGTCACACTAATATTTTTAAGATTATGCTCTTTTGCTCCAATAACACGGATACTGGACAGTCCATATCTATTTTCCTGCCCATCTTTTTTATCTACCGTTATTTCTTTTACAATTTCCTTGCTGGTTATTTTTTTATTTATAACCTCTTTATTGGTACTTTTATAAGTCTCTTTATAGATTTTTTGCTTGTCAAAATTGTCAGGCAAACCATTTTTTCTTTTATTATTCCCCATTATTGTATCTTCCCCTCACAAAAATTTATCACAAAATTTTTATTTCCTAAATTAAATTCATAAATTCAGGTACTTCCGGTTAATGCATACTTTTTAGACTCTTCGCAACAGACAAAGAGCAAGAAGATAATTTGCCGGCTGAACCAAAATTTAATTCTTAATCATATTAAAACAAAGGTAAAAATCCACTAATAATTCAAAAAAGATCATAATACAACCATGATAAAATTATATCAAAAATTCTTTCAAAAATTCAACCTGGAGATTACAAAAAAATATAAAAAAAGTTAAAAAAATAAACCATTTATATTTGCAAGAATTTAAAATAAATTTCACATTTGAAAGATCTATATATAGTTAAAAAAGGGAGCATAAAAGCATTAAAAAAAGGAATAGTAAAATACAAAATTAATTATCTAAATATTAAAAAAATGAATCATCTGCATATTATAAAAAGCTAATTAGTAAGATATTTTAAAAATTTTAAAGTCTTTAAATTGTTTATTGAAAAATTATATTTATAGATTCTAACAAGAAAAGAAAATAAATCTTTTGAAAAATTATCATTAATCTCTTCAAATCTAGATATACCCGCAAAATGATCAGGAATTTTAATAAAAGGATAATTTACATTCTTTTGTTTTAAATGTCTCTCACATACATACTGACCGGTATTGAGGTTATAGTATGCATTTACACCAGAGATTAGCTCAGAACATAGATCACAATTGCTTTGATAATTAAAAGTTCCTGAGAAAATAAGTACGTTTAGCAAAAACCAGAATAAAAAAGAATAGTATTGATTTGGTTTTATATCCTTATATCTTTCTATATTAATTAAAAAATCATAAAAAAAACTAAAAATAAAACTTTCTTCTTTTTTAGTCTGCTGAATTTCATCAAAATGTTTTACAAGTTCAGATGCTATGGAACATATTATAAGCTTTTTAAAATCAACTTTAATTTCTCTAAAATCATATTCTATTTCAATAGAGGAAATCTTATCTCCCGATTTTTTTTCATATTTAATAAGAGTCAGAAAATCAAGGCAATCATGTGTTTTTTGCATATTACTGATAAGAGATGGTCTATATAAAAAAAATTTTTCTATGCGGCCGTTTTTAGAAATAATATCTATAACCTTATGAGAAGAGCCAAAATTATATAGATCAATAACTATGCCTTCATTCATCAATATTCTCATTAATAGTTAAAAGAACCTTATCTATTTTGTAGCCATTCATTGATTCTATTTTGAATTCATAATTTTCATACTTAAAAGAATCATCTTTTTTTGGAATATCTCCGATATTTTCCATAATAAAACCACCAAGAGTATCTGGTATCTCTTCAGGAAGGTTAAGTTTTAATTCTGAAATAAGATCATATATGGATATTTTAGCAGATACCCTGTATGTATTATCAGATAATTTTTCTATAAGATTTTCTTCATGATCATATTCATCAAGAATCTCTCCAACAATTTCTTCTAAAATATCTTCAAGGCAAACTATGCCTGAAAACCCACCGTATTCATCAACAATTAAAGCTATATGAACTTTTCTTTCTTTAAATTCCCGGAGCAGGTCAGATACTTTTTTTGTCTCTGGAATAAAGAAACAAGGTCTTAATATCTTTTTTATATTTATTGCTTGCTTATCTTCAGAAAAAAAATACTTCAAAAGATCTTTTGCGTAAAGGATCCCCACGATATTGTCTATTGATTCATCGTAGGCAGGAATCCTGGAATGACCACATTCTATAACTTTATTTACTATCTGTTCTATCGGGTCATTTATATCTATAGAAACAACATCTATTCTTGGTTTCATTATTTCGTGAGCCAGTGTATGTGACAGTTCGATAATACCGTTAATCATCTTAATCTGATCTTTTTTCAGATCTTTCAAACTACTGGCTGCAGGCATATCTTCATCAGTATGAATGGTTTCCTTTTTTTTCTTTAAAAATGAGCCAAATATACTCATATTGAAATGTACCTCCTTAAAAGTTCATATGTTTTTGATTCTATTATTTTATATTCTTCTTCATTATCATGAGTATAACCTAAAAGATGCAAAAATGAATGGAAAATCATATAAACGAGGGTATTTTCGATAGTGTCTTCTTCTATTTCTGCTCTTTCGATGATTTTATCAATACAGATAATTATTTCACCAATATATTTAGCAATATTTTGATTTTTAAATTCTTTTTTATTCCCGGCATAAAATTTGAAGGGATATTTTAAATCTATTTCACTAAAAGAAAGGACGTCGGTAACTTCATTTTTAGATCTGTATTGATTATTTAGATTACGAATAGTTTCTGAACTAACAAAATAAATAGAAAATTGATATTTTCTTTTGTAAAGCTTGTTGATAGTATATTCAATTTTTTCTATTATTGATAAAAGTTCTTTGCAATTTTTTTTTGTAAACATTTCTACTTGATTAGATTCAAAATCAAATGAAATACTCTTATCTTGCATCTCTAAAATGAATCCTTTAAAAAACCTCAAAATAAAATTGTTCCTTTTCAGGAAAAGATAAAAATAATAAACAATAATAACAATCTATTCTTTAATATAAAAATTTCGACTGATTTTTTTTAAATTTAAAAACCTTATAATCCAATTTTTTCAGCAATTTTTATAAAAATAGATTGTGTTTTGAGGATTAATATTAATTAAGGACAGGTTTTAAATGATATAAATTTTAACTAAATTTACAATAAAATAAATAAATATCAATTATTAAATCAATCATAGAATTTAAACTTGATTTTTTCTATTACCATTTTTATAATGAGTACTATTGTTCGACTTTCAACTGTTGTATAAAATTCTTTTCCCCGGACTTTGTACTTTAGATTGTTGTACTTTTGAATGTAGCATCATAATTTCATTAGCACATTCAATATTTCATCTGTAAAATCAAAATCATAAGATTCTATTGACCCTTTATCGCAAAATTCAGATATTTGTGGTTTTATAGGTATTCTTTGGCCAGAATATTAAGATTGTATTTTTTTACTATTTCATCTATATGACTTTCACTAAAAATCCTGTATTCTTTCTTGTTATCCGGGCTTTTAAGATATACCCTATTTTCGATAAGTTCAATTATTGGAATATTCATCTTATTTGCCATATTTACAGCTTTTGAAACAATAAGTGAAGATAGTTCAGATGGAGATGTAACAACGATAATACCATCTATAGGTAAAGATTGAAATGCAGTTGATGGGATATCAGAAGTTCCTGGTGACATATCTATAGACATGAAATCTATCTTATCCAATATAATATCATACCAGGATTGTTTTATTGTGTTTTATAAAAGAGGACCACGCCAGATCACCGGCTCTGTTTCATCTTTTAGCAGTAAGTTTATAGATATTATCTCTATTCCAGTTTTACTGGAAGCCGGATATACCAGAGTTCAATTGATTTAACCTTTTCGTGTAACCTAAAAATCGTTGGTATCAATAGCCCTATTAGGTCTGCATCAATTATAGCAGTTTTAAATCAAGCATTAATGGTAACTACAGCGAGCATACTTGTAATGAAAGATTTATCCACACCACCTTTTCAACTCAAAATGCTACAACCTTCTTAACATCTCTCATATTACCATTTTTGGATTTAAAGCTGGAATTCGCTTCATTTCTGGTATTGTATTTATTTGTAGAGTGACTTTCACCCATAGATAAAACTCCCTGATTATATAAGATTGTATAGTATTCTTTTGCTTTAGATTCCTCTTAACCTTTCTTTTTTTTCAAGTTCCTGTATATATTTTTCATCTGGATACTGGATCCTGCCATGAAGCATAGAAGATAAATTTGTAATCATTGTCTCTTTTATGGCTTTCAAATCGGCAAGAGTCAAGACTGATTCTTCAAGCTGACCATCTTTCGATCTTTTATCAATGACATCATCCACAAGCGATTCGATAACCTTTCTTTCGGCTGTTTTTAAGGTCCTTGAAGCTGCCTCTATTGCATCTGCGATCATAACAATCGCTGATTCCCTGGAATGAGGTTTTGGGTAGTTATATCTATATGTATCTTTTTCTATCTTTTCTTCTTTAAGCTCAGAAAGAGCCTTACTATAGAAAAAAGAAATCAGAGATGTACCATGATGTTGCTCAATAATATCCATGACTTCCCTGGGAAGTTTCAACTTTGCTCCTTCCTGAAGCCCTGATTTAACATGGTTTTTTATTATTGAAACTGCCATTTTGGGATTTAAGACATCAACAGTCGGGTTTTCACCTTGTTGATTTTCAACAAAATATCTAGCATACTTAATCTTACCGATATCATGGTATAGACCACCAGCTTTTGCTATATATGGGTTAGCTCCACAGGCTTTTGCTGCATTTTCAGAAAGATTAGCAACTATAACTGAATGATGGTAAGTTCCTGGAGCTTTCATTAAAAATTCGGAGAAAAATTTGTTATTAAGATCAGAGATTTCCATAAGCTTATAGATGGTGGGGAAGTTGAAAATATATTCAATTATTGGTTGCAGACCAAAATAAAACACCATGGATAAAAGAATATTTAAAATCGTATATAGCAATATAATAGTTATAGGTATGTCATTCATTTCGTTTATAAAAAGATACTTCATCAATAATACATATATTAAATTTAAAAGAAGAGCAACTGCTGTTTTTACAAATATAGATCTTCGATATCCAGGAGTTCTTAAATTTATAAAATAAAGAATTGTAAACATAAAAACACTTAAGAAAAGTATATTCTCATCAAAATAGCTCAAGATAAAGACTGGTAATATAAAAGAGAAGAAGATCCACACCTGTTCTTTTTTAGGAAATGCAAACTCGATAAGAAAATAGAACAGCAAAAATGGAAAATAAAGTATCATCGGTTTATTAGAAATTACATATATATCATAGAGAATAAACAATGCAAGTGCAATAATTAAAATAGAAAAAAAATAAACTATATATCTTTTATATAGCTGAATTGAATTGGAAAAATTGTAAAGGATCAAAAATATGATAAAAGCCGAAATAACAAGTAAAACAAGAGTTGATAAAAACTTTCTAATGTTTGTATTAATTATTGAACTTGTAGCAAGTTCCATAAGTCTCTTTTTTTCATATGTTATTTCATCACCGTGTCTTATAATTATACTACCAGACTTTAAGGAAATCACTTTTGGTGAAAAGTTATTCAAAGCTTCTTTTTTATTTTCATCTGTTTTGGGTTGGTCAAAAAAAAGTGATTCTGCTAAATTATCGAGAATTAGTTTTTCAATAAGTACTAAATCAGCTTTTAGTTGATAAGAGTCACCAAACACTTTTTCAACTTCTTCTTTAACTCTTCTTTCTTTGTTTTCAAGAAATATAAGTGATCTTGCATCCACACTTTTTCTTATGGTATCAGTAGTCCTGAACCAATCGACAGTAATAAAACCATCGGAGCTTTTTGCTAAATCATTTTCAGATTTAAGAATAACTCCCTGACTATAAATATTGTATAAGATAGTCTTGAACTTGTTTTGATAAGATTCATTATCTGCAAATAGTATTAATAAATAAAGAATCTTCTTATCACTGATCTTTATATTCGTTCTTTCATCAATAAATGATTGAATACTTGAAGGAATTGGCCTTTCTTTTTTTATATAATCAAAAATCTTAGAAAAGTTATTCCACTGATTATAAAATGTTGAATCGTAAAGATTGTATACTGGTTGAACCTGAGCAAGGAAGTCTTCTTTTTCCTGCTGCGTCTTGATTTCATCGACAACTGTGATGTCCTGGTGAATAACTATATCTTCCTTTGCTATGGATCCAACTTCAAATCTTTCAAAAGGATTCTGAATGATTATAAAATTATAAATACTAAAAATAAGGATAAAAATAAAATAAAGCAAAAAAAAGAGAGAAATTTGATCTTTCTTTAAGTTATTAAAAGCAAAAAATAACTTATCTGTTTTTATTTTGTTCATAATCTTCCAGAACATTAAGCATCTGTCTAACAAGTGGATGCCTTACGATATCTTTTTTCGAAAACTCTACTATTGCTATCGTTTCTATAGCATGAAAAAGGTTGATAATTGGCATTAAACCAGAATCATTTCGCTTTTCAAGATCAACTTGAGTTACATCACCTGTTATTATTACTTTAGAATAAAATCCCATCCTTGTCAAAAACATTTTAAGTTGAGAATATGTAGCATTTTGAGCTTCATCAAGTATTATTATTGCATCATTTAGTGTTCTCCCTCTCATATATGCAAGAGGTATGATTTCTATAATGCTTGAGTGTATGAGATATTCATATGTTTTTGGACCCACGATATCAAATATGGAATCATAAAGTGGTCTAAGATATGGACTTATTTTTTCTATGAAATCACCAGGTAAAAAACCAAGTTTTTCGCCGGCTTCGACAACAGGACGTGTTAGTATTATCCTCTTATAAGTTCCAGCTAGCAACTGCTGTAAAGCAAAACCAACGGCAAGATAAGTTTTACCTGTCCCGGCTGGGCCATAACATATCGTTAAATCATATTTGGTCATAGCATCAAAATATTTGACCTGATTTTCTGTTTTAGGTTCTATCTTCTTACCGATTCTTTGAATTTTGATAGAATTTTTAACTCTAACATCACTTTGAAGTAGATTATCCTGTTCAACCTGATCTACAAGAAGTCTAACTTCTTCAAAAGGAATATGACCTTGCTGTTTAGCCATAGATAGCAAATTGTCAAAAACTTTTACAAGCTGTTTTGAACTATCTGATGAGGCTTGAAAAACTATCTCATCTTCACCAACATAGATATCGCTTTGAAAATGATTTTCCAGATAGCGAATTATTGAATCGTTCACTCCACTAATAAGTGGAATATATTGACTTGGAACATTTAAAGTTTCTTCCACTTTATCATGAGCTGAATTATAATCATCAAGGTATTCAACATCAGGTTTTTTCTTGGTTTTCATCTATTCTTTAGAATATCCTCCCTTAAATTAATTGAACTTTTGAAATAAGTTATCAGTTTTAATATAACTATACTACGGCCGAAAGTCAAAAGTCGAAAGTTCCGGGAAAATAATTTTATGCTAAAATTGAAAGTCTAAAATCCCGAAATAATATTTTTATTCCAGAAATAAGAGACAATCTTAGAAGCAATAAGCTTGAAAAAATCAAAAAGTACAAATGGTAGTATACCCATAATAAAAGCAGACTTATAATCCATAAATCGTAAGAGATTTAAGTATCCGAAAAAGTAAATAATAAAAATAATAAATAAATCATTCAAAATATTTCTTAAAATATATTTTAGTTTAGTAGAAAATTCTTTTATATTATTTGCAAAAAAAGAGCTTGCTAGAAAGCCAACAATAAAGCCAAAAGATGGACTGAAAATAATTGCAGCCCCTCGAGCACTTGCAAAAAAAGGTAAATTTGAGAAACCTGAAATAAGGTAAATAGAAAAAGATAAAAATGATGTTAATTTATCAGTATTAAATAGAGTTAAAAATACTATAAAAGTCTGCATGGTAAAAGGTACTGGTGACATTGGAGTAAATATCTTAATATTTGAAGCGACCGCCATTAAAATCGGAATAATAACGAGATTATATAATTTTACATTAAGTGAACTCAATGTTAGAAATGAAGATTTTCTTAAAGAGAATGAAGAGGTCAAATTATACATAACTTTTTCCTTTTTTTTATTTTAAATCGCTCTTCATATCTTAATATGGTTAATATTTTTCTTTTCCACATCTTCCTGCAATTTTTTCTGTAAGGCTTAGACTTACAAAAGAAAGAAGAGCCTATTTTTGCTTTATTTATCCATACTTAGTTACAAAAAGCCTTTTGAATAGATAAATCTTAAATTTGTAAAATTTGCAAGATATTTTTTTAAATTTAAGATATACAATTTTAAAATAATAGAATTCTTCTGTAATATTTCCATAAAATAATACCCATAAAATTGAGAACTTAGATTAAATCAGATGTAAAAAACTTTTTTTGCAATAAAATAAAATAAAAAAATTAAATTATTTCTTTTATTTATATTATAATAATCCGATAAATTAGATAGGAAAAGGAGTTTGATATGAGCATAATAACCATGGAAGGTATTAATGACAACCAACAATCTCGTATCATACTTAATGCTCAAATCTATTTCATCAAGAAAATGATGGAAGTGACCAAAGAACAGCAAACAGTGATACGAGAAAGTTTGCAAAATCAATCAAATGAAAGCGGGAATACTTTTACAAAAGTATTGTAAAATTGAAACTTACTTCATTTATCCTGCTTTTTAGTAAGGTGGAATTAAGAGATGCATCCATTTGCAATAACCAGTGGTAAGTTTTACAGGATTTGTACGATGAGGGGGAAACATAATGGGCGGGAATTTTATTCTTTTGCATTCTCTATCTTCTTAGGTAGCAGCTTAATTTATGAGCTGCTACTTTTTTTTTAATCATTGTTTGACTTTTTTGTAAAAAATATCTTTTTTACTAAAAAGGATATTTCAACTTAAATCATAACAGTCAAAAATTCATTAATTATTTTGCAGATAAGAAGTCAAAAAATAAAGGAAAAAATGAATATACTTGGAATCGAATCATCATGTGATGATACTTCTGTATCTTTAGTCGAAGATGGTTATAAAATAAGATCTCTCGTTTCACAATCCCAGTATATTGCTCACGAAAAATTTTCAGGAGTTGTCCCTGAGATAGCTTCACGAGAGCATTTAAAAGCAATATTGCCAACATGCAAAGCAGCCATACAGCAAGCTAAAGTATCTCTTAACGATATAGATGCTATAGCAGTAACAACACAGCCAGGGCTTATAGGATCTCTTGTCGTTGGAGTTAATTTTGCAAAAGGTTTGGCATATAAATTGAAAAAACCTATTATTCCAGTAAATCATCTTCTTGCTCATATATATGCGGCATTTTTTGAGAATAAAATTGAATTCCCACTTTTAGCTCTTTTAATCTCAGGAGGACATACTGCCATAGTGATGATGCAGTCATTTTTCGAATATACTATCCTCGGAAAAACCCTTGATGACTCATGTGGTGAGGCTTTTGACAAAATAGCTAAATATTTTAATCTCGGTTATCCAGGTGGACCAATAATAGACAAATTCGCTCAAAAGGGAAATTCAAACGCCTATAATTTCCCAATCACATTAGTTGATGTAAAAAAATATGGTGCAAATTTTTCATTTTCAGGCTTGAAAACAGCAGTAATACACTTCAGAAAAAAGTATAAAAATATAGACAGTATTGTTGAAGAATCTCATGAAGAATCAGTTGAAGATATTGCAGCTTCTTTTCAAAAAACGATGGTGGATACTTTACTTTTAAAAACAAAATATGCTATAGATCAAACTGGTATAAAAAAGCTGATAATAGCTGGTGGATCTTCTGCAAATAGTGAGATTCGTACAAGATTCAATTTATTAAAAAAAAATGGTATAGAAATCTATTTTCCGCCATCCAATCTATGCACTGATAACGGAGCAATGGTTGCTGGACTTGCTTACCACATTTTTGCACAGGAATATTTGAAAGATATAGATTCATTTTCAAGTTTCGATTTTCAAAATTATAGGTTTCCATTTGAACTAAATCCTCAATCTAGAACACCAGACTTCGGTAAAAGGCAACATAAATACTAATATAATTTTTCTTTTCTTGCATTTTATAAGAAATTATCTATAATTTTTTTGTAAATATTTAGAATTTATTTGCTAAACCTTAATTTATTTGTCATCATTTTATGATACTCGTTTTTTCCTTTACCGATAAGTTTATTTTTGTAGAATGAACTTATCTTTTAAAACTGATCTTTTTTTAAAGAAAATTGCAAAACAGGTTCTTTGTTTATTTATTTCACTAAAATAAGGCAAAGAAAAAATAAAAGCGAGTATCTCTGATTTTATCACCAAACACAAAATATTAACAAAAGGAGAGAAAAATGGCTAAGAAAGTTTTACTGGCAACAGAGAAACCTTTTGCACCTTCAGCAGTTGATGCTATCAAAAAAGTCTTTAATGAAGCAAAATATGAGCTTGTGATTCTCGACAATTACACTTCTGAAGAGGAGCTTAAAAAAGCGATTTCTGATGTTGATGCTGTTATTGTAAGATCTGATAAACTTACTTCTGATATCCTGGAAAGTGCAAAAAATCTCAAAATAGCTGTTAGGGCTGGTGCTGGATATGATAATATCGATTTAAAGGCTGCAACTGCTAAAAACATAGTTGTTATGAATACTCCTGGACAGAACTCTAACGCTGTTGCAGAATTAGCTTTCGGTCTTATGCTTTATATAGCAAGAAGAGGTTATACTGGAAAAGATGGAACAGAACTTAGAGGGAAAACTATAGGAATTCAGGCTTACGGTTATGTTGGAAGATATGTCGCCATGATAGCCAGAGGCTTTGGCATGAAAATAATAGCATTTGATCCTTTTGTAGCAGCTGATAAAATGAAAGAAGATGGAGTTGAACCTGTTAGTTCAGTTGAAGAATTGTATAAAAATTCTGATTATGTATCAATTCATCTTCCATTAATGCCTCAAACTGAAAAATCAGTCAACTATAAGCTTTTATCGCTCATGAAAAAGGGAGCAACTCTTGTTAATACTGCCAGAGCAGAAGTAATAAATGAAGAAGATTTATTTACGATTCTTACAGAAAGAACTGATCTATTCTACTGTGCCGATGTCGCTCCATCTGATAGAAAAAAATTTGAAGAAAGTTTTGCTGGTAGAGTTTTCTTTACAGCCAAAAAAATGGGTGCTCAAACAGTAGAAGCGAATAATAATGCTGGCATTGCAGCTGCAAAACAGATAGTTAATTTTTTTGAAAAAGGTGATAAAACATTCCAGGTCAATAAATAACTATTTTTTTATCATCTTACAAAAAAAAGCCCCGGGGTCTTGCATTAAGCATCTTTCCTCAGGGCTTTTTTTTAAATATTGTTATTATAAAAACTGTTAGTTTTCCACTTTTTAATTTAACTTCAACTTTTTTTAAAGATTATTACCTGCTTTTAAACGTATGTTATATATAATGAAAACATTTTTAAATAAAAATAGACTCTCCACTTTTCTATGTGGGTAAGAATTACTCTAAAATGATAAAAAGCAAAAGAAGTGAATATGCCCTAAACTTACTCTGTTTAGCCAAACCGTACAAAAAAAGTGAAGAGTGTAAAATTATAACTAAAATAAAGAGATAAATTAATTGCCAAGTGTGGCTATCATAACAGCTTTTATTGTGTGAACTCTATTTTCAGCTTCATCAAAGACTAATGAATGTTTTGATTCGAAAACTTCATCAGTTGCCTCACAAATATCAGGAAATTTCTTTGAAAGATCCGTTTCATTATTATGAAAAGAAGGCAAACAATGAAGAAATATAACTTCAGGATTACCAGTTTTTTTAACCATATCCATGGTAATCTGATAAGGTTTAAGAAGAGCTATTCTTTCCGGGATCTTATCTTCTTCACCCATGGAAGCCCAAACATCAGTATATAAAACATCAGCACCTTTGACACCCTCAGCAATGTTATCTGTAATAGTTATTGAAGCTCCTGTTTTTTTTGCAAATTCATTGCACTGATTGACAAGACCGGCTTCTGGATGAAGTGATTTTGGAGAAACTATCCTGTAATCCATGCCAACCATAGCGGCACCTTCCATGAGAGAATTTGCCATGTTATTTCTCCCATCACCAATATAAGCAAATTTGATCCCCTTAAGATAACCAAATTTCTCCTTCACAGTTTGAAAATCTGCAAGAACCTGTGTGGGATGAAACTTGTCTGTTAGGCCATTCCAAACAGGTACCCCAGACCATTTTGCGAGTTCTTCTACTGTTTCATGCTTAAATCCTCTAAACTGTATACCGTCAAACATTCTACCAAGAACTCTTGCTGTGTCTTTCACTGTCTCTTTTTTGCCAAGCTGGATATCATCCTTCCCAAGATATTCAGGATGAGCACCTTCATCATAACAAGCTACAACAAAAGCGCATCTAGTCCTCGTTGAAGCCTTTTCAAAAATTAGAGCAACATTCTTTCCTTCCAGCTTCTTTCCATAGACACCAATTCTTTTCATTTTCTTTAAGTCAATAGCCATATCAATAAGCATATTGACTTCTTCAGGTGTACAATCCATTAGTCTTAAAAAACTTCTGCCTTTCATATTGGATGGCATTTTCATCTCCTCTATATTTTTATTAAAGCAAATTTAGAATAATTTCAGATGAAATACTAAAAAATAAAAACCCTCCGAATCACTCAGAGGGCTATTTATATAGGCTATTAACATTAGCGGCGAAGGGATTTGAACCCCTGACCAATCGGATATGAGCCGAGTGCTCTACCACTGAGCTACGCCGCCCAAAACAGCAGCTAAGAATTGCTACCATATATAAATAAATTGTCAAACATTTTTTAAGCTTAATATCGCTGCTTTTATCTTCCTATCCCCTTAAATGGGTCGTATTGCTTAGCAACTGAGAAACTCTTTTAAGCTTATTATCGCTACTGTTATCTTCCTATGGTAAGCATAAGACTACTTCCCCTTCTATTGATAAGGATAACAATTTTTTTGGTAGTCTTCACTTTATCTAAAACTTGATAAAACTGTTCAGCACTTTTTATTTCATAATCATTTATCTGATATATAACATCACCTTCTGCTATACCAAGCTGTGCAGCTGGACTTTTATTTGAAATTGCTAAAACTACAACTCCAAAAGTGACACCCCATTGTTTATATTTTTCTTTTAATGAATCATCAAGATCTCCCACCAGAACACCAAGCCAGTTATCAGGTTTTTGCTGGGAAAGATTACTTGATTGCCTTTTTTCAATAATAACAGTAAGATTTATGGTTTTAACTTTTCCTTCAACTTTTCTCAAAACCTGTAAGGTAACCTTTTCATTTGGTTTTGAATCTTTAATATAAAAAGAGAGCTCTCCTGCATTATTAATTTTTTTACCATTATATGTTAAAATAACATCAAGATTTTTTACTCCGGCTTTAGAAGCTGGTGAATTTGGTTCTACTGAAACGACAATAACACCAGTCGGTTGTTTTAGCCCATAGTACTCAGCTTTATCATTATCCATAGGCATAACAGAAACTCCAAGATACCCATACTCTATAGGTTTCCCGGCTATAAGATCATTAAGATTTTTCTTAACTATATTAATAGGTATGGCAAAGCCAACACCAGCATAATTCCCAGTTTGTGAATAAATGGCATCATTTATGCCTACAACTTCACCTTTAATATTCAGAAGTGGTCCACCAGAGTTACCAGGGTTTATAGCGGCATCTATCTGGATGAAGTTTTCATATTGATTGATACCAAGTGATGTTCTACCTTTAGCTGATACAATACCTTGAGTAAAAGTACCGTCAAGACCAAATGGATTACCAATAGCAAAAATAATATCACCAATCTCTAGAGAATCAGAATCTCCTAGTTTAACAACAGGAAGTATCTTTCCAGCTGGATTTATTTTTATAACAGCAACATCAAGATCTTGATCGGTTCCTAAGACCTTTCCTTCAAATTCAGAACCATCCATTAATCTGACTCTTAAATCCTTTACATTGTTCACAACATGGTAGTTTGTTAAGATATGACCTTCTTTTGAGATTATAAAGCCAGAACCAAAAACTTCTACCTTTCTTTTCTGAGAAGGATCTTGTGGAAGATTACCAAAAAAAGGAAAGAAAAAAGGTACAGAAGGAACTTCCTGCTCAACAAGTGATGTAATATGGACTACAGCAGGCAAATTTGCTTTGGCAATTTTCCTGTACTGATTTTGAACAATCAAGGCAGGATCATTTGATGAAAATTTTTCGTCTTCACTATTCGAAGTCTGACTGGAAGAAGAACTCTCTTCCTGAGCAATAACAATATTGTTTGCATTTTTGGGTTCTTCCGAACAAGAGTTAACAATAAATAAAGATGTGGTAATTGCGCCAGTAAGTATGATAAAAAGGACTATATAGTAACCGGCATTCTTTAATTTCATCTAAAACCTCCAGAATTTCTTAAATTATTTAATGGAAAATTTCTATCATAATCTTTATAATCTCTTTATTTGAGAAAAAAGTTTTATATAAATAAGCACTTTCCAAAAATAATATAACAAAATTTTAAATGATAATCAATCAAATATACCTTGCTAATTTTTTTCTATAATTACCAGACTTGAATTCTTACATCTTTTATACTAGCTAAAGTTAACGAAAAAAAGTCGCAAATGTTTCAAAAAGTTGTGCGGAAAGTCTAAGAATGCCATAATTTCTAAGATAGCTATTTATGGTTAAATTCCCGGACGATGATTGGTCTGGTTTTAA
>Ga0208695_1000206_pt1 | contig 78992 bp, 66 predicted proteins | sample AD_UKC111_MetaG_FD_184449 | JGI IMG/M metagenome (GOLD analysis project Ga0208695, IMG submission 184449) | Active sludge microbial communities of municipal wastewater-treating anaerobic digesters from Hong Kong - AD_UKC111_MetaG (SPAdes)... | ecosystem: Engineered > Bioreactor > Anaerobic >... | reverse complement strand
CCCTGCCGGATAATTCCACCCAATCAGATGCCTCCACGTCAATTCTTTGGCGCAGCCGGTTCCAATATCCCCCACCATTTTCCAAAAGTTTTCTTGCCATCAATTTCGCTAGCGTTGGTCGCCCGCTCATGGAAATTGCCTTAACCCATTCCACCTGGATGGATCCGGAAAATTCAGCAACCATGGAATGGAGGCACATGATCTGATCCTCCATTGACAGAGGATGACAGAAGAGAATGTGATTGATGAAATAAATGGATTTCTGAGGATTTCGTTTATTAAAGAGACCGCGTAAAAACGAATCATCCTGTTGTTGGAAATCGTAGGCGCATGCAATGGCTGTTTTCCATCCAAATCCACCATTCCTTCCGTCCATAGAGGAAACATCAAGAAGCATTTCCTCTCTGCCCATCTTTGACCGAATGCGATCAAGTAGAGCGATCGCCACCCAACCAGCTTCACTCAATGTTTGTGGCGCGCCTCCTTGTTTTCGAATACCCTCATAGACTGCACTGGCTTTTTTTTGATTACTTTCATTTTCCAAAAATTCATTTTGTAGTTGAATATCCCCACAATTATCGGGCATATTCAATGAAATCAATGCCAGATTTCCCGGTGTCCACATGGACATATTTGATCCAAGCCAAATTTCTGCACATGCAAGAAACGCTGGATCCTTACACTGATTCCAAACAAGCGGATCTTCTCTCAGTGAAGGCAGAATAATGGTCAACTGATCGGTGGGAAATAGCGACAGTATCTTTTTCAATGAATTATCCGTATGCATTGGGTTCCCTCCCGGGAGTGAAGATGGAAAAATTTACGCACAAATGGAACGAGTGGCAATCCAGTATGCCAGGACCATCATTAGCAGACCAAGAATGACCAGAAAAGCACCGATACCGGACGCGGTTCCTGTCATATGGTTCAGAGAGTCAATGAGTGCAGATGCATTCCCGACCAGCCCGGACACATCCTCCGCCAATCCTTTTTGGGCTAATTTGGCAGTTTGGGCAGCAAGCGAGCGCACCTCACCCATCGGTCCCCTTTTTATTAAAAAAATGACCCCTATTAAGAAAGTGCCAATCCCCATCACCATAAAAGTGATTGCGGCAATCATCACAAATTGTTCAGTCGTGAGATTCATTTCAAAGCCTCCTGAAATATTTTCCTCAGAAGGCTTTGATGCAAGTTTGGTGCCAGAAAAACGGACTTACTGGGGCGGGTTTAGAATTTCCCGAGGTAAATGAGCAGGCTCAATAACATCCCCATCACATAACAAAACCGCGTGTTCAATCGCATGGTTAAGCTGCCGGATATTCCCTGGCCACAAATAATCCATCAATGAATGCAATGCACCCGACGAAACATCTTGCACGTTCACACCCATCCCCGCGTTGTGCTGGCGAATAAAAAAGCCCACAAATTCAGGAATATCACTTTTCCTCTCCCGCAAGGGCGGAATATGCAAATCCAAAACTTTTAATCGATAGTATAAATCTTCGCGGAATTGATTTTCCTTGATCAATATTTTTAAGTCGCGATTGGAGGCAGCCAAAATTTGCACATCCACTTTCAGGAGATTCGTCCCACCTACTCGCCGAAAGGCTCTTTCCTCCACCGCCCGTAACAGTTTTGCCTGGATGTCTGGTGACATGGATGAAATTTCATCAAGAAACAGAATTCCCCCATCAGCCACTTCCATCAGACCATGCTTGCGTTTTTCTGCACCAGAAAAAGCTCCCGATTCATACCCAAATAACTCCGACTCCAGCAGCGTGGGTTGAATGGCGGCACAGTTGATTGCAATAAACGGCTTATTCGCGCGGGGACTGTTCCTGTGAATGTATTGCGCCAATACATCCTTTCCCGTCCCGGTTTCACCGGTAATGAGAACGGATACCCCCGCACTTGCAGCTCGATCAGCCAGGGTTACAACGTTCCGCATCTCCGTGCTTTTGCCAACAATGAATTTCACTTGCTGGTATTGGGTACGCCGAAGATGCTCAAGTTCCTGGCGCATCGCTATTACTTCCGTCGCTCTTTTTAGTGATTGCTCAAGCTGATTGAATTGAATGGGTTTGGATAGAAAATCATGAGCCCCATTCTTCATTGCATCAACAGCCATCTGGATATCACCGTAGGCTGTGATGAGAATGATGGGGGGTCTAAGTGGAAGATGAGCCGTTTCATAGAGTAAATTCGGTCCATATCCATCAGGTAACTGGACATCCAAAAGGACCACATCGCCGTCCCCGCGCGAAAGGAAATGCCGTGCTTCAGCCAGAGTGGATGCCCCTACAACCTCGTACCCCTTTTTGATTAAAAATTCACCGATGAATTGGCGTGCATTTTCTTCATCGTCCACAATTAATACAGTGATCGCCATGTTATTCTCCTTCAAACACCGGGAGAAACACGCGAAATACAGTTCCGCCCGGAAACGAATTCACTGTAATTGTACCCTGATGCGCCGTAACGATCCTTTTTGTTAAGGCTAAGCCCAACCCGGTACCCTGCGGCTTGGTTGTAAGAAATGGTTCAAATAATCGCTCCCGGACATCGTCCGGAATCCCCGGTCCATTGTCAGACACAGCCACTTCAACTTGCGGACGATTCATAATCGCATCGCTGGTGGATATTCGAATTGCCAATGTCCCACCATCTTTTTCCATTGCTTCCACAGCATTACTGATGAGATTGATAAACACCTGTTCCAGGAGTTGGGGATCACCGGTAACACGTGGGATTTCTGGTTCCATTTGGAAAAAAGATTGTACCTTGACCCTCGCCATTTTAGGACGCCATCGGTCAAGTATTCGTTGAAGAAGAATGCGGAGATCGACTGCCTCCAAATTCGGGGTAAACGGTCTTGAAAATGCCAAGACTCGCTCAAATAAATTCGTTAGTCGAGTGCAATCATTTTGCATTCTTGCAACTACATCGCGATTGGGATCATCATCACCCAGTTGACTGTCCAACAATTGTAAACCAGCCGATAAATTGTTGATGGGATTTCTTACCTCGTGGGCAAAAATGGCTGTAAATTCTCCCAAAAGCGCCCGGTTTTCCAGTTGTTGGGCACGAGCCCGGCTTTGAATCTGTTCGCTCAAGTCTTTTATAAAGATCAGAATGGCAAGTAACTCCTCTTCAATCTGATTCGGAATTACTTGAATTTGAGCCGGGAAGGTTTCCCCATTGCGCCGATGCAATCCCGATGCTCTCAGATTCAATGATGGTACTCCATGGCTTGCATTCTCCAAGGACGCCATCAATCTCTCGGCGCCGATCATTACATTTTCCACATATTGACCCAGCACCTCTTCTTTGGTATATCCAAGCAGAACTTCTGCCGATGGATTGATCTCAATGACTCTGAATTCATGATCGAGGATTAATACTCCCTCCTGCGCAGAGTCAATAATACTTTTCTGAATAGCCAGGTGGCGGTTTGATTCCAGGATCTGGTTGTTTAAATTCTGATTTAGGATTCTGTGCTGTAAAACCTCACTGATAATTCTCCCCGCAATTTCCAACAATTGATGGGTGACCTCCATGTCACTGGGTTGCTCATCATTGCAGCCGACGACAAGCAGCCCTGATAATGCTGGCAGATATCCCAATGGCGTAGAAGCCAGATATGCTGCGTTTGTAATTCGGGCTTGCCGGTGTAATTCTGACATCACGCGTTTACCCGGAACCCAGGAGGTTGTCTTTCCCAACTGGATGAAATCGGCAGAACTTAATTGCTCCGGCAACACCGCGGCAGCATTTGATGAAATAATACGATTCAGTACCAATGCCTGACTGTCAGCCTGGTAAATACAGGCAAAATCAACATTCAGTAAATGAATGACTACCTGAATTCCTTCATCCAATATCTGTTCAAATTCTTGTAATTCGTTCAGATGAAGCAATTGAAGAATTTGTTGGAAAGATTGTGTTTGCCTTTGTTTTAACCGGGTGGGATGGGTATTGACCGGAGAAATCATGATTACCAATTGCTTGCCGCGTGTATCCAGGTCGCTGGAATATGCAATGACAGAAAGCGGCGGACGATTTCTCCGTAGTATTTGTCCTTCCCATTCCATCAATTCACCAGCCAGTTCCATCCCCCCAACAAACAGGTCATGAATTCTCATGCCCTTGATATCAGTCAATGAATATGCAGTTAGTTTCAGGAATGAACTATTGGCGTAAGCAAATTTTTGATCATTTAGATCAAACACAAGAAGTGGTTCAGTAAATAAATCAAAAACTCCCAGGTTGATTCCGGGATCATCAAGAATTCGTCCGAATGAGAAAAAAGGATTGGTTTTTCGTTGTGTCATTTCAATGGGTATACCCCGGTTCTGGATGACGTAAATGAGCGGGAAGAATCCCCTCCATGGCTCGATATTTCGCTACTGTCCTTCTGGCTACCCGATACCCCTCCCTGGATAACATCTCCACAAGTTCAGAATCACTCAACGGCCGCGCTTCTCTCGCGATAATTTCCCTCAAAACCGTTCGCACATTCAGGCTCCGATCAAAGAACATGGAAAGGGGAACAATCCTGCCATTTGGAAGTTGAACTGTTTTGTTCGTCACTGCCCTGGATACCGTCGATTCATGAACTTCCAAGTCTTGAGACATCTGCGCCCTGGTAAATGGAATCAGGCTTTTCTCTCCATATTGGATAAATGATCTTTGGATCATCACCAATTTTTGCATCATGCGGCGGATGGTATGGTTCCTTTGTTGCAGGCACTTCACAAACAACCCGGCTCGATCCAGGTCGCTCCGTAATCCCTCCTGGGTTTCCCCTTCCGTTTGCTTGATCGCCTGCCTGTACAAGGGATTGACCCTTAAATATCCGCCAATCGGCATGATGATTTCCACAACCACCGCTTTCTCTGGATCATTGTTGAGATACGAAATAATAATATCAGGACGATGATACACTTCGCCCCGGTTGGGATTAACTTGTTGGGAATCTCCCCAGTGCGTCCGGGCAGGAAATGGATTGAGATTATCACTGATAAAGCGCATGACTTCAGCAATTTTTGCCACCGTAACACCCATCTGCCGCGCCAGATCCGAATAATGTTGCCGACTCATGGATGTAATCCCTGCCTCAACAATTTTTCTTGCCAGCACCGGCACCATTCCAGTCTCGGAAAGGACATCAAGCTGGATCAGCAATGCATCCTGCGTGGAGCAGGACCCAACACCAATTGGATCCGCACGGCGGATAACATTATGGACAGCGTTAACCCGATCCAATGGAACATGAAAATAGCGCATAACCTCCAACGGGGTAATGGTAAGCAATCCATCATCATCAAAATGCGAGCAAATGAAGGCTGCCAACTTGTGATCTTCCGACTCAAGTTCGGGTATCACCTGACGCAACACGTACTCTGCCAGATTTTCCACCTGGGATGAAAATTGATCTTCAGGATAATCATCTTGATACGTATCTCCCGTTGCATAAAATTCATCCCGCGGTGATATATACACAATGGGTTCAAGGCTTTGATCGTTTTGAGGAGTGCTGCATACAGGACAATTCCCCCCTTTTGGTAATACACGGTGACACATGGGACACCGGCGCTCATCCACCAACTCCAACGCTGGATTGGCTGATAACTCAGCATCTATTTGTTGACGCAATTCATCCACCGTCAGGCTCAACAAAGTCATTGTTTGCGCCAGATGGGCAGTCGTTAAAGGACGAAGGGTGTGGGTCTGGTATTGGAACATGGTTTATCCCTGCAATTATTAGTATACGTATTATTGGGAAAGGATGCAAGTTTTATGCCAGCGGTTTTAAGAAATCGTGTTTATCTAATGTATAATCTATAAGGAAAATCATGTAGATTTTATGAATCATCAGGTGCATAAGTGATTACTATAAAGAATAAGGAATTCCAACATTGCGCCAAAAACTAATCACACTCCTCTCATTGGGTGGATTGATTGCAGTTATCCTTGCAAGTTACCGGATTGGACAAAGTCTCGTTTCCATCACATCACCAACCTGCCAACCGCCAACCGAATTCAACGCAGAGAGAGCCCTTGATGATTTAGAGTATCAGGTATCCCTCGGACCAAGAACTCCTGGAAGCGATGCTCATCGTAAAGCAATCGAGTGGATGACATCTGAATTAAGTGGGTATGGATGGAATGTCGATATTCAGGAATCTGAATATCGATCCTATACAGTTAAGAATGTGGTTGCTCGAATGGGCGATGGTGCTGATTGGATATTAATAGGAGCTCACTATGACTCCAGATTCCGGGCAGATAGCGATCCCATCCCCGATAATCAAAGCCTCCCCGTACCGGGAGCGAATGATGGGGCTTCGGGTGTGGCTGTTTTAATGGAGTTGGCAAGAACTCTCCAGCCGCGACCCGAACAAACCATCTGGTTGGTCTTTTTCGATTTTGAAGACCAGGGCAGAATTGATTCCATGAATTGGATCATTGGTTCCACTTCCTTTGCCGAATCCCTTTCGGGAAGACCAAATGCGGTCGTTATACTGGATATGATTGGGGATGCATCCCTCAATATTTATCAGGAGATAAATTCAGACCCAGACCTCACGGCATCCATATGGGCAAAAGCCAATGAGTTGGGGTATGGTGATCACTTCATCTCAGAACCCAGGTACCGGATATTGGATGACCACATCCCCTTTCTTAATAACAATATTCCTGCAGTCGATATCATCGATTTCGATTATCTCTATTGGCATACAATCAACGATACACCAGACAAAACATCAGCAGAAAGCCTTAAGATTGTAGGCAGGACAATTTGGCACTGGATTATGGATGAGTAGCATTTGGCAAAAATCAAAACATGACGTAAACTAATAAGCATGAGTGAGATTGAATTCCTCCATCAAATTCGTCCCATATGGTTGAACCGCATCACCCTCAATCTTGCCAAGGCAAGCGGTATTCGACAAAATGTACGGGACCAAATGGAGGATTTTTTTGATCGCCTTGAACAATTTCTAGAAACAGGTGATACCAGTTGGTTGGACCCAATCCTGAAATCCTGGTCTGAGGCTCAAACACAATCAGACCTTGAAAGTGGTCAGAGTGACCTCATCCCATTTGTTGAATCCATCATGTTAACCACACATGATATCTGCCGGGAAATCCTGGAACCCACAACCGCAAACGACCTCATGGGAGCATTGTTACCCGCTTTTGGTTATGCATTTCAAACCATATCGCGGTTTGAAACTCTGGCAAAAATTGACTATATATCAAACCAATTAGACGAAGTGCGCCAAACTCTTGAAAAGTTGGATCGGAGTAAATCTGATTTTATTGCTGTTGCTGCCCATGAATTAAAGACACCATTGACCCTGATCGAAGGATATTCATCCATGTTGAGGGACGCCCTCTCAAATAAACAATTTACGCAGGAAGAGAGCGATCTGTTGGATGGAATCAGTATGGGTTCAAAAAGACTGCGGTCAATCATCGACGATATGATTGATGTATCCATGATTGACAACAATCTCCTGCAGCTTTCCTTCCAACCCATCTGGGTCAATCGCCTGTTTGCAGTGCTTGAAACAGAATTTCAACCCATTATTCAAACCCGGCAATTAACGCTGACCCTGCAGCCTTTTCCAGGCAGCAATGAAATGACATTTGGAGATCCCGAACGATTACTGCAGGTTTTTCGGAACGTCCTTTCCAACGCAATCAAATTTACACCCGATGGCGGGCGAATCATGGTAAATGGTCGGAAATTGCCTGGTTTTCTTGAGGTCATCATTTCAGATTCTGGGATTGGGATTGCACCAGAAGATCAAATGATCATCTTTGATAAATTTGGGCGGATTGGCAATTCCGCCCTGCATTCCAGCAGTAAAACAAAATTCAAAGGAGGGGGACCCGGTTTGGGTTTACACATTGCCCGTGGAATTGTACAATCTCATGGCGGCGAAATTTGGGTGGAATCGCCCGGTTACGATGAAGTTACATGTCCCGGTTCCACATTCCACATCCTGATCCCTGTTCACACTAACCCCCCCGACGATAAAACCGCGAAATTATTTACAGCTTTACAAAATCCCACCTGATATTTTCACAACGGAGCGATATGAACCAGTCTACATCCTTTATCCACCCTGCAGATCGAATTGCGTCTTTCAAGCCTTATTTCTTTGCCGCACTTGGGCAAAAAATTAACACACTCAAGTTAAAAGGCATGGATGTCATTCGCATCGACATGGGCTCTCCCGATCTACCTCCTGCAAGCTTTATCATCGAAACCCTGCAAAAATCTGCCCAGCGTGCAGATGCGCACGGGTACACTGCAAATGGTGGAACTCCTGCTTTCCGGCAAGCAATCGCTGCATACTATAAAACCCGATTTGATGTAGACCTGGATGTTAAATCAGAAGTCCTGGCATTAATTGGGTCCAAAGAAGGACTATTTAATCTAAGTGAAGTTCTCATCAATCCGGGAGATGTTTCCCTGGTACCGGATCCGGGTTATCCTGTCTACTCTGCCAGTGGAATCATTGCTGGCGGCGAGATCTATTACATGCCACTCTTGCAAGAAAATGGTTTTCTTCCGGATTTGAATGCCATTCCGCAGGAAATTGCAGACCGGGCAAAAATTCTTTGGATTAATTACCCCAACAACCCCACCGGGGCAGTTGCTTCCCTCGAATTCCTTTCCCGGGCGGTCGATTTTGGTCGTAAACACCAAATTGTCATTGCCCACGATGCCCCTTATACCGACGTATGCTTCGATGGGTATATTGCGCCTTCCATTCTTCAGGTTCCAGGCGCCAAGGATGTTGCAATTGAATTCAACTCATTATCCAAAACTTACAACATGGCTGGGTGGCGGCTTGGAATGGCAGTTGGAAATTCCCAGGTGATCAGCTATTTAAATACCTATAAAAGCCAGATGGATTCCTCCCACTTCCTGCCTGTCCTGGAAGCAGGCGTTGCTGCATTGAATGGAGATCAGACCTGGTTGGTGGAAAGAAATTTGATCTACAAGCAGCGGCGAGATATCGTTGTCCAGGCTTTGAAGTCCGCCGGTTTTGTTGTTGAACCTCCACCCGCAGCCATTTACGTTTGGGCAGGCTTGCCCGCTGGAATATTTGATAGCATTAAATTCTGCGATCAGTTATTGGAGGATACTGGAGTATCCATGACCCCGGGAATTGTTTATGGAGAACACGGCGAAGGATTTATCCGTATTTCCCTGGGAACTGCAACCCACCGTATCCAGGAAGCAATGGATCGCCTGGTTCATTGGAATTTTCACGAGTAAGGTTTGAATGGCGAAGAAAGAACCCAAATCAACTCAACCAGAAAAAGAACGTGCCTTTTTGGTCGGTGTGTTTTTACGCTCCGAACCCCAATTACTGGGATTGGATGATTCGTTGGCTGAGTTGCGATTGCTTGCCGACACCGCTGGTTTGAATGTTGTGGGCGAATCGACCCAGAATCTTGATCAGCCCCACCCGGACACGTACATCGGTTCCGGGAAAGTGGAGGAGATCAAAGCCCTGGCGGAAGAAACGCTTACAGATGTAGTAATTTTTGACACCGAGCTTTCCCCAAGACACCAGCGCGAGCTGGAGGAAAAATTCCAGAATCGAATTCGCGTCCTGGATCGAACAGCCCTCATTCTGGATATATTTGCCCAACACGCATCCACCCGGGAAGGTATCCTACAGGTGGAATTAGCACAATACGAATACCGCCTCCCCCGCCTGACGCGTGCATGGACACATCTCGCCCGACAGGCTGGTGGTGCTTCCGGTCGAAGCGGCAGCGCAGGCGGGGTTGGCTTGCGTGGACCCGGCGAGACCCAGCTTGAAGTGGACCGCCGGGAAATCCGCACTCGAATTTCCAGTTTAAAAGCAGAATTGGAAAAGGTTCGGGCACATCGAAGCAGGTATCGCTCCCAGCGTAAACGATCGCAAATTCCCATTGTTGCGCTTGTTGGCTACACGAATGCCGGAAAATCGACCCTGCTGAATTACCTTTCCCATTCCAATGTATACGTCGCCAATCAATTGTTTGCCACCCTGGACCCAACCACTCGTCGCGTGCAGCTCCCGGATAATCACTGGGTTCTCTTTACGGATACAGTGGGATTTATCCAAAAACTTCCCACACAATTGATTGCAGCCTTCCGGGCAACATTGGAAGAAATCACTGAAGCTGATCTATTGCTGCATATGGTGGATATCACCCACCCGAACGCCCTTGCCCAATGGAAAGCGGTTCAAAACACGCTGGTGGATATTAACGCAGATCACATCCCAGTGATTACAGCAATGAACAAAATTGATCTTTTGCCCAACCCGGAAATTGCCCAGGAGATCGTTGCAAACACACCGCTTTCCGTTGCCATTTCAGCCAAAAAGGGAACAGGAATAGCAGACATGCTCACCATGATTGAGAAGCAACTTTACGAAACTCAAATTCCCATCCAAATCCGTCTCCCTTACCAGGAAGGTCAATTGATCTCACTGATTCACGAACAGGGTCATGTATCATCAATTCACCATGAACGAAATAGTGTTACCATTCATGGGTCTGTCCCGGGGCGCCTGTATACCCAGTTTCAACCTTACCTCGTGAACACAGATACACTCATCGAGGAGGAATAGGCATGCTCGCGTGGTTTTCCCGTGTTTTGGATCAATTATCGGAGTTTCTTGCCGGTCGTAAAGGTTTACTGCCGTTGATTGGGATCATTCTGGTGCTGACCAACCTGGTTTTAAAATTTACAATAACTGGTTGGCTTGTGGATAGCGACCTTTTCCTTCACCTGGGCATTGTGATTGCACTGTTTGGTTTTTTGCTGGGGTGGGCATTGTAAATAAAACAGGCTGTTGGGTTCAACAGCCTGTTCGATGGCTTATTTGATTGCCGGGAATTACTTGGTTTTCTTTTCTTTTTCCAGGTTAATGACTTCACGCCCTTGGTAATGTCCACAATTTGGACACACCGTATGCGAAGGGCGCATTTCGCCACAGTGACTGCATTGCACAATGCTTACAGTCTGCAGGTTATCCTGGGCGCGCCGGCGATCGCGGCGACCCTTTGAATGTTTTCGTTTTGGTTGAGGAACCATTCCTAAATACTCCTGTTAATCTTTCTAATCCTTTTATTCAAACCGATCTATTATACTAACCCTTAATGTTTTATGTCAAGGAATACGCGCATATTCCTGCCCATCCGCCTTAATTCAGCGCATTCCCCTACTCATTCGTGTTCAATAAGAGTATAATCCACCTACTTCGCCAGCTTCTGCTGGCATTTGTCTGAATTGGAGATTTAGTCCATATGAAGCGACGTACCCTCAATCTTATTCTCATCCTCATCATTCTTGCAGTTGCCATCTGGATTGATCTGCCCAACAATCCGGGTATAAAGATTGGCAAGATCGATAAGGAAATCCGCACAGTGCTTGGCCTGGATCTGCGCGGTGGCATGCAGGTCATTTTACAGGTTGATCCGAACTTCACTCAGCCATTTACACCAGAGGATCTTGAAACTGCCAAATCCATCCTGGAACGACGTTCCAATGGGCTTGGAGTGGCAGAAGTAAATTTCCAAATTTCTGGGGATCGGTACATTGTTGGTGAGCTTCCAGGTGCCTCCAAGGCTGAAGATGTGATTAACGTCATCAAGCAGACTGGTCAGCTGGAATTTGTTGACACTGGCGATACAGAGCTTGAAGCTGGAACAACCATCACGACGGACCTTGGAACAGACACCACCACCCCCGCTGAAGGTGAAACCCCTGCTGTTGGGCAACTGCCAGGAACAGAAACAACTGTCTATCACACAATCATGACGGGTGATCAACTGCAGGATGTGGCGGTTGTTACCAACAGTCTTGGTGAATACGAAGTGAATTTTGTCCTCAAGGATGATGGGGCAAAAATATTTGCGGATCACACAACCAATAACACGAATAAATTTTTAACAATTGTTCTGGACAAACAGGTGATTTCATCACCCATTATCCGAACACCCATCACTGAAGGTCAGGGTTCCATTTCCGGCGGTTTTACTCGTGAAACTGCCAACGCACTGGCAGTCCAATTGCGATACGGTTCCCTTCCAATTCCTCTGGTTGTTGAGCAAATTCGCGTGGTTGGACCAACCCTTGGGCAGGATTCTTTGGATAAAAGCCTGATTGCCTACCTGATTGGTTTCATCATTGTTGCATTATTCATGATGATTTACTACCGGCTTCCGGGCGTGGCGGCTGTCATCTCCATCGCAACCTATGGGATCATCACCTTCGCGATTTTCCGATTAATCCCCGTCACATTGACCCTGCCAGGTATTGCCGGGTTAATGCTTTCCACGGGAAGCGCGTTGGATGCCAATATTCTGATCTTTGAACGGATGAAGGAGGAATTGCGGAATGGGCGCACATTAATGCAGGCAATGGAACTGGGTTGGAAACGCGCCTGGCCATCCATCCGTGATTCAAACATCGCTACTCTCATCACAAGCCTGATCCTCTTCTGGTTTGGTTCCACATTTGGCGCCAGCATTGTTCAGGGTTTTGCCCTGACCCTCTTCCTCGGCGTACTTGTCAGCTTGTTTACAGCCATTATCGGAACCCGTACCTTCCTTGGTCTCATCATCAGCGCGGTCAAAGAACCCGAAAAACGGCTGGGCTGGTTCGGTCTTTAGGAGCTAAAAAACCATGCTAAATATCCTTGGTAAACGATACTTATACTTTCTCCTCTCCCTGCTGGTGATTGTTCCCGGCATGGTGGTAATGGCGATTTATGGTTTACCCCTTGCGGTGGATTTCAAGGGAGGAAGCCTCCTTGAGGTGCAATTCTCAACAGAAACCATCCCAACGGTTGAACAGGTGGTTGAAATATACAACCAGTACGGCTTTGAAGAAGTATCTGTCCAGACCGCTGAAGGAACGACCGGCATCCGGAACATCCTTGTGATACGATCTCCAGACCTGGCGACCACAATTGATGGCAAGGAAGTAAACGCAGATGCCATGAAAAACATCCTGGTTGCCGACCTGCGGGAAGTCGCGAATGATCCAAATGCAGAGGTCAACACCTTTTCCAACGTGGGTCCATCCATTGCTCAACAGGTTACACAACGCGCCGGATTAGCTGTCGCTCTCGCTGCACTTGCTGTAGTTATTTACATTTACTTTGTCTTTCGTGGCATCCCACATTCACTACGTTATGGAATTTGCGCCGTTCTGGCCATGCTGCACGATATCCTTGTTGTCCTCAGCCTCACTGCAATTGGCGGCAGGCTGTTTGGTTGGCAGGTTGATTCCCTGTTCCTGACAGCGCTGCTCACGGTGATTGGTTTCTCCACCCAGGACAAAATTGTTGTCTTTGACCGCATCCGTGAAAACACCAGTTTCCTTCGCAAGCTTCCTTTCGAAAAACTGGTAAATCATTCCATTGTCCAGACGCTCCAGCGCTCCATCAATACACAATTAATGACCGTTGAATTCATGCTGCTGGCGCTCGCCCTCTTTGGCGGTGTGACATTACGGGAATTTGCGGTCATCCTCCTGGTGGGTCTTTTCAGTGGTACCTACTCTTCCATTTTCATTGCCGCCCCATTGCTAGTTGTCTGGGAAAACCAGGAATGGAAGACATGGTTTAGGCGGACTGCGACTGCATAATTGATCTAACAAAACGTTTCTGTGAGAGCCGGATGAATTTATTCCGGCTCTCTTTGTTATTAAAATACTGGAAACCTACGGATATCAATGGTTTTTGTGACACCTGTCAGAGGTTATTTCCCTCCAATTTGGTACAATAAAACTATTGTCAATCAAAAATCCATTCTTCCAATTTGATTTCCAATACGGAGTGTCCAATGCGTAAAGAAGTGGTTATGATTACCGGTGCAAATGGTGAAATCGGTCACGGGCTGATTAACTACCTGGGCGAGAATGGAAATGCAAACATTCTTGCCCTTGATGTTGCCCCCCTGGATGAATCCCTGCGTCCGTACTGCATTCAATCCATACAGGGTGATATTCTTGACAGTGTCCTACTGGGTCGGTTGGTTGCCGAATACGAAATTCGGTCAATTTTCCATCTGGCGTCCATTTTATCCACCAAGGCAGAATATAACCCCGAAACCGCTCACCGTGTGAACGTGGAAGGGACGCTGAACCTTCTTCGTCTGGCAGTGGAACAGGCAGCCTGGCAGGGTCGCCCTGTGAAATTCATTTACCCTTCATCCATTGCAGTTTATGGCATCCCAACCATTGACCAGAAGCGGAAGGCTGGGAAGGTTAAAGAAAACGACTGGCTCCAGCCCATCACAATGTATGGAATTAACAAATTATACTGCGAACATTTGGGAAGGTATTACACCTACCATTATCGCCAGCTTGCAGCAGATGCACCCAAAAATTCTGTGGATTTTCGCTGCCTCCGTTTTCCCGGTTTGATCAGTGCCATTACCATCCCAACCGGCGGAACCAGCGATTACGGTCCCGAAATGCTGCATCAGGCTGCCCAAAATAAACCTTACGATTGTTTTGTCCGTCAGGACAGCCAGCTTCCGTTTATGGTCATGTCTGATGCGATCAAATCACTTCTTATGTTGGAAGCTGCCCCTGCTGATCGGTTAACCCAGAGAGTGTACAATGTAACCAGCTTCAGCCCCACTGCCCGGGAAATGTACGATCTCATCCTGTCTGCATTTCCCAACGCCAAAATTGGCTTTGCCCCACATGCAAGCCGCCAGGGTATCGTCGATAGCTGGCCAGGCGATATTGATGATTCTGCTGCCAGGCGGGATTGGGGATGGTTGCCAGAATACGATCTGGAACGATCCTTCCAGGAAATACTAATTCCGGCAGTTCGCCAACGATATCAATAAAAAACAACCAATGACACCAACACACAGGTGAGAGATGCCAAAATCATATCCGGTGGGTGAAGACGAAAAGGTCGTTCGAATCATGGTTTATACCATCGATGCTCTTTATTGGGGTGACCTGGTCGTAAAAAGCCAGGTAAGAGTCAGCACGTGGATGCGCACCAATACTGCCCCCGACTTTTTCCGCTTATTTGATGCCCGGTTGATTTATCCAGGTACAGGGAGCCAGCCCCAACCCCTGGGATTTGAGGAGCTGTACGTTCCAACCAACCAGGTTTTGGCTTATCACCTTATGCCCCCACTAAAAGAACCTTTGGACTACGACCCCTCGGAACCCAATCGACGCATGGAGCCTGTCAGCATTATTGCAGGTACCTATCGAATCAATGGAAATATGCGATTGTCCACCCAGTCCAGCTTGGGCAAGTACATCGACATTACCAAGGAAGAATTTACACCCATCTATGATGCTGACATTATCAACCTGATTACGCCTTCCCTTGGGACGGTTCATGCCTATTTCCTCCTGGTCAGGCAACACGGCGTCTCATTTGGTATAACATCAAAAGGTTAGCATGCCAGATAAGGATAGAAATATGCTTTCAAAGCCATTGGTCTTTGTGACGCGCCAGATTGATCCTGTCGCATTGGATAAACTGGCGAAAATTGCGAACGTGGAAGTGTGGAACTCCGACTCACCACCCCCGCGGGAAATATTGATGGAAAAATTGCGAACGGTCAATGGCATAATTACCCTTCTTACCGACTCGATCGATGAGGAGATCATTAGTTCTGCCAGTCATGATTTACGTGTCATCAGCCAGATGGCAGTTGGGTACGACAACATCAATATTCAGATGGCTACGCGCAGAAAGATTCCAGTCGGCAACACACCCGGCGTATTGACAGAAACAACAGCCGATTTTACCTGGGCATTATTGATGGCAATTGCCCGGCGTGTTCCAGAGGGAGATCGTGAAGTTCATCAAGGAATCTGGCGCCCATGGGGTCCCAATGTCTTAACCGGGCAGGATGTCTTTGGCTCATCTCTGGGAATTGTTGGATTTGGCAGAATTGGTCAGGCTGTTGCCCGGCGTGCAATTGGATTCCAAATGAAAGTTCGCTATTTTGATGTGCAAAGATACCCGGAGTTGGAAACTGAACTAAACGTTCAATACGCTTCGCTCAGCACTCTACTCAGCCAATCCGACTTTGTTACCTTGCACATTAATCTCAACCCATCCAGTCATCACTTGATAGGCAGGGAAGAGCTTGGGATCATGAAACCAACTGCATACTTAATCAACACTGCCCGGGGAGGTATTGTCGACTCGGGGGCATTGTATGATGCGCTCAAATTCAGGCAAATCGCCGGTGCTGCAATTGATGTTTTTGAAACGGAGCCAATTCCCGACCACCATCCCATGCTGGAACTGGAAAACTTGATCATTACCCCGCATATTGCCAGTGCCAGCAAGCAAACCCGCGCCAGGATGGCAATGATTGCAGTAAATAATGTGATTGCCGGAATAAACGGTGAACATCTCCCGCACTGTGTTAATCCGGAAGTCTATCAATCATAAGCGAACAAAAAACACAAATCATTGACATTGGTCCCGGTTGGTCCCAACCGAATCAAACTGTTTAATTGGTCAAAGTATTCGTAGGAGTTATTGATTGCCAGATAATCTGATGGTATCATGCTATTCTGCTTTCCTCTGGCATACGTATCACCGGTGACAATAGCTCCCGCTGCGTCGGTTGGTCCATCCTCTCCATCTGTGGCAAGTGTAATCAATGCAACATCCGCCAGACCCGCCATTGGTTCAACGGCTGCCAGAGCAAGTTCCTGGTTGCGTCCCCCTTTCCCATTTCCGCAGATGGTGACGGTTGTTTCGCCCCCACCCACCCACATGACGGGTCGCTTCAACCTCCCCTGGTTTATGTAATCAGAAAACTTGCGTGACAGGGTAAGCCCAACTTCGCTGGCTTCCCCCTCCATTTGATCACTGATCATGGTTGTTGCAAATCCCTCGTGAGCAGCCTGCTCCATGGCAGCATCCAATGAGATTCGATTACTGGCAATAACCAGGTTTTGCGGCTGTTGAAATTCTCTTTTAAACAATTCCTGCAAAGGCGAGTTAGCTTTCTGTAATTCCAGATATAACCGGATGCGCTCGGGGCATCGATCCCAGAGCGAATATTTTCGAAGAATTTCAACGGCTGACCTCCAGCTTGGTAGTGTCGAAGAAGTTGGACCCGAGGCAATCATATCCACTCGATCTCCAATAACATCCGACAAAATCAGGGAGACCGTTTGAGCAGGTTGGATCATCTGTGCAAGACCACCTCCCTTCAGGATGTCCAATACCGAACGAATGGCATTGATTTCAATGATGGAGGCTCCACATTCCAAGAGCATCCGGGTCAGTTTTCGGATATCATCCAATTCGATTCCTGGAACAGGCGCTGTCATTAACGCCGATCCGCCGCCGGATACCAAGCACAGGAGAATATCCCGATTGGATACCTGCCGCAAAAAATGGATCAATCCCCTGCCAGCCAGGATGCTCTGTTCATCCGGGATGGGATGGCTTCCAAGATGGATTTGATATTTTTCGGGAAGGCATTTCTGATCTTGATCCATATGTTTGGCAATTAAATATCCAGATTCAATCCTCTCACCCAATAAATCATTGATTCCTCTTGCCATGGGTAGGACAGCCTTGCCAATTCCAGCCAGGTATATATGATTGTATTCATCAAAGCAATAATTGCACTCCCCCACTTGAAAGCCACTGTTTGAGACCAGCAACTCCCGGTGGACAGCCCGCCAGGGATCTGCCGCATTCAAGGCAGCCTGAAGTATACGCATGGTTTTTTCGGGTTTTGATAACTGGGAAAAAATCTGTGGGCTAAATTGCATGATTCGCCCCTTCTCGTAGATTATTAATTTTTGTATCCATTACAATTATATGGGATGATCCATTGGCCTGTACCCGATAGTTTTTCCAAAAAACCACCCGCTCCCGGTGAAAACGGTTCATTCTGGCAGGACCGCCTCGATAGGCGACATGCGGGCGTGGATCTCTATGCGCCTGTTGGCTCCTCTGTGCTCCTTCCAGAGGATGGTTTTATTTTGGAAGTCTCCCCTTTCACTTCGCCCAGTGTCAAACCATACTGGAATTTAACCTTTGCCGTAACAGTCAAATTAGGATCAGGGTTGGTGCTTCGCCTTGCCGAATTGGAAACCGTGATTGTCACCCCGGGAACGTCCTTGCGGGCTGGAAGTCCCATCGGGTTTATTGGCTCAGTTCTGAATCCCTCACTCGTCAGTTCTGCCTCCCCATTGTATATTCAAGAATTAGTCAGGGAGAATCATCCCTCCATGTTGCACATTGAAATGCACCGCTGCTTTCCGCCGGATATAAATAATTACCTTGGGGGGAATTATTTCCAGCAGGAAATCCCTGCTTCTCTGATGGATCCCACCGAATATTTGACGAATTGCACCCCAGAAGATGAATAATGTACCTCTAATTTACAATCAATTCGAGGTATACTAATTTTCGATTTCATGAATTGGTTAAAATTCCTGCTGGAGGATAATAATGGATCTAAAACAAATGAACAGGCTTTTCAAACCCCAATCAATTGCTGTGGTCGGTGCATCCAACCAGGTTGGCAAGATTGGACACACAGTTGTAAAGAATCTGCTTGAAAGCCAATATGATGGAAAAATCTACCCGATCAACCCAAAGGATGCCGAAGTCCAGGGACTAAAAGCTTATAAAAGCGTTCTGGAAGTGCCTGAAGACATTGATTCTGCGGTTATCACAGTTCCAGCCAGCCTGGTGGAACAGGTGGTTGAAGAATGCGGTAAAAAAGGTGTTGGCGGGCTCATCATCATTACATCCGGTTTTAGTGAAGTGGGTAATCGTGACCTGGAAAACCGCATTGTGGAAATCGCCAGGCGCTATGGAACCCGCATTCAAGGTCCAAACATTGTTGGAACCATGTCAAACTCCAACAAGATGAATGCATCGTTTGGCCCCTTCCTTCCGTTCCCGGGAAAAGCAACTCTTATCTCCCAAAGCGGCGCCCTTCTGCTGGCAATTGATGCGTCCACCTATACACGCGGCATCGGCTTTGATAAGTTGATCTCCATCGGTAACATGTCTGATATTGACTTTGCAGACTGTATTGATTGGCTGAATGAAGACGAAGATACCACTTGTATCACGCTATATATTGAGGGGTTCAAAGATGGACGGAAATTTATTGAATCCAGTCGGGCTGCAAAAAAGCCCATCATTGCATTGAAATCAGGGGTTTCTGCCCATGGCGCTGCGGCAGCAGCTTCCCACACAGGATCGCTTGCAGGAGCAGCAAAAGTCTACGGTGCAGCCTTCCAGCAGAGCGGTGTTGTCCAGGCTTCCGATCTGGATAATCTCTTCAATCGCACACTTGCCCTTTCCCTCCAGCCACCAATGAAGGGGGATAATCTCTTGATCATTACCAATGGTGGTGGTGTTGGGGTTTTGGCTACCGATGCAGCAGAACACAGCGGAATGCCGCTTCGATTTGCTCCACCGGAATTACAAACGGAACTCAAAAAGCACATGCCTGAATTTGGGTCTGCCAAGAACCCGGTTGATTTAACTGGTATGGCAGGGTTGGAATGGTATTATGACTCCATCCGCTATTCCTTCACCCATCCTTGGGTGGATGGCATTTGTGTTCTATACTGCGAAACCGCAATGACCGATCCAATGGAAATTGCCAGGGGTGTCAAGCAAGCCCTAGATGAGTCCGGTGTAAAAGATAAACCGATTGCAGTATCCATGGTTGGTGGCGAACGCTGCACCAAAGCCATGCGCTGGCTGGTCGATAACGGTATCCCAAGTTACGGTGCCCCGGATACAGCTGTCAATGGTATGGCAGCCCTTCGTGAATATTACCGAATGCAAGCCATGCTGAAAGAGCCATTGGAAACACGGCGGGAATTTGACCACGAAGCTGCCATCAAAATTATTGAACATGCCCGCGCAGACGGCCGCGATTCCCTGACAGAAATTGAAGCCAAGCAGGTGTTTTCAGTGTATGGTTTAAATGTGACCGCAACCCACCTTGCAACCACGGAAGAAGAAGCAGTTCAACTTTCCACGAAAATTGGCTACCCGGTTGTGATGAAAATCGTATCACCCGATATTCTGCACAAATCGGACGCGGGTGGTGTCAAGGTCAACATCAAGGATGAGGCGGCAGTACGGGATGCCTTCCGAACCATCATGACGAATGCCAAAGCGTACCGGGCGGATGCCCGCATCCACGGTATTGCCATCCAGGAAATGGCTCCCTGGGGAACAGAAGTGATTCTCGGTTCGGTTAACGATCCCACATTCGGTCCAACCATGATGTTTGGACTGGGTGGCATCTTTGTGGAAGTGTTAAAGGACGTCACCTTCCGGGTTGCACCAGTCTCCTGTGGACAGGCAGAACGCATGCTGGGCGAAATTCGCGGCGCGCCAATCCTGATGGGTGTACGCGGAGAAAAACCACGCGATCGCCAGGCACTTGCGGAAACCATCTGCGCTTACTCAACCATGATTCTTGATCTGGCGGACGAAATCAGTGAATCCGATGCCAACCCTGTCCTGGTTTACGAAGAGGGCAAAGGTGTCAAGGTTGTGGATGCCCGCATCATCCTCAAGAAAAAATAAACCCGTCACAATAAAGAAAGAAAAAAGCCGCCTACAAAAAGGCGGCTTTTTATTTATCCTTCCATATGTTCCAGGAATCTCCCTGCCTGGATGGCGGCAGCAGCTCCCATCCCAGCAGAGGTAATAACCTGGCGGAAAATCGCATCCGAAACCTCCCCTGCCGCAAATACACCAGGCACGGAAGTTTCCATTAATTGGTTGGCAATGACATAACCCCGTTCATCCATCTCCAATTGACCACGATAAATCTCAGTATTGGGTTTATTTCCAATAAAAATGAAGATTCCATCGGTTGGGTAATTTGTTTCCTCGCCTGTTTGCACATTTTTCAGCACCAGAGATTCAACCGCCTTTTCGCCCTTAATTTCTGCAACCACGGTATTCCAGATAAATTGAATCTTGGGATTACTCAAGGCACGGCTTTGGAGAATGGCGCCAGCCCGCAAGGCATCCCTGCGATGGATAATCGTCACAGAGTCTGCATACCGGGTCAGGAATAGGGCTTCCTCCAGGGCACTATCACCACCACCAACTACTGCAACGCGTTTCCCCTTGAAAAACCAGCCATCACAAGTCGCACAGTAGGAAACACCCTTACCAGTCAATTCCTTCTCACCCGGAATGTTCAAATGATTGGGGCTTGCGCCAGTGGCAAGAATAACGGTTTCTGCAAGGAATTCCCGGCTGAAGGATTTTACCCGAAAGGGACGACTAGAAAAATCCACCCCAATGGCACTATCAAATTCGAAACGTGCCCCAAAACGTTCTGCCTGTTTTTGGAATAATTCCCCAAGTTCAGCACCCCCCACACCTTCCGGAAAGCCCGGATAATTTTCAATCAAGTGCGTTGTGGATGCCTGTCCGCCTAACGATAAACCCGTTAAAACCAGCGGTGAAAGTTCCGCGCGCGCAGCATATAAAGCTGCCGCCAAACCGGATGGACCGGCTCCCAGGATGAGAACCTTTACCTCTTCCGGTACTGTATGATTTGCCCCAGTCGAAAATCCTGTTAATGAAAATTCCATCGTGTGATTAACTCCAATTATGTTTTCTTCATATTATTCGATGCATCATTACAGCAAAAGTTTCATTCAACAACTGCTGAATCTGTAATCCTCAGTGCCTCATCAATTACAGAAAATCCATCAGCAAGCTGATCCGGTGTGATGATTAATGGGGGAATGAGGAGAACAGTGTGCCAATGGATGGATGCAAATACACCATGATCCAGCAGGAATTTCCGGAACGCCGCCATCTCGGAACTGCTTCCATTGAAAGGCGCCATTGGCTCCTTGGTTTTCCGGTTCTTCACAAGCTCAATGATCCCAAACAAGCCGATGGAACGCACTTCGCCTACCGATGGATGGCGATCCACCAACTCCTGGAGCATATCAGCCATCACCCTGCCCGTCTCCCTCGCTTTCTCAACCAACCGATCTTCTTTCATAACCCGGATCACCGCAATGGCAGCTGCCAGGGAGATGGGATGACCGTTGAAAGTCAATCCACCCTCATATACACGATCCTTAAATGTATCAGCAATTTCCTGCCGCATTGCAACTGCTCCAAGCGGTGCATAACCGGATGTAAGTCCCTTTGCCATTGTCATAATATCTGGTGCTACATTCCAATGGTTAACTGCAAACCACTCACCGGTTCTGCCAAATCCGCTCATCACCTCATCCGTAATCATTATAATTCCATAACGATCGCAAATCTTGCGCACTCCCTGCATATACCCTTGCGGAGGAATAATGATCCCATTCGTTCCAGTCACCGATTCAATGAGAATTCCCGCAATGGTTTCTGGACGTTCATATTGAATGATTTCCTCAAGGTGATTCAAGTAATCCTGGGTGAACTCTTCCTCAGGGATATCTGGACGATTCCGATGAAATGTTGAACGATACTTATACGGATCCAAAAAATGAACCACACCCGGCATCGTGGTTGGTTCCCAGGCTACGCGGCGCGGATCCCCTGTCGCGGAAATGGCACCGTAGGTGGCGCCATGATAGGAGCGGTACCGGGACAGGATTTTGAACCTGCCGGTATGTGCCCGGGCAAATTTGATGGCATTTTCGTTGGCATCTGCTCCCCCCAGTGTGTATAAAAACCGCGTTAATCCGGGAGGGGTAATTTCCGCCAGCAGTTTTCCCAATAATGCCCTCGGTTTTGTTGCCATCCCAGGCCCGGCAAACGCAAGTTCTCTCGCCTGGTCGGTGATGGCTTGAATTACCCTCTCATCACCATGACCAATATTCACACACATCACCATGGAATTTAAATCCAGGTATTGCTTTCCATTTACATCCCAAAAGTACACCCCCTTTGCTTTTTTCACTGCAATGGGATTAACTTTCGACTGAGCCGACCATGTCCAAAAATTATGTTCCAATGATAACGGCAATATTTGTTCGTCCGGGAGATCAAACATGGTATCCTCTATTATTCAAAAGATGGTCAAAATCTGTTTCAATCCTATCATAAAACTGATTTCATTCGGAAGCGCAGAAAGTCACAATGATTCCAGCATCATGGCAGACTGCATGCTATAATTTTTTAATGACCAATTACAACCCAAACACAGATCAATCCTCAAGGATTGGAAATTGCCGTCTTCATCCAAGGGCACTCAAAGGCATTTCTCTTTTTAATGCCCATTTATTTTTTGAGGCACATGAAGAATTGGAGATTGCCTGGCGTGAAGAACCGGACACGGTCCGGGAAGTTTACCGTGGGATTCTGCAGGTTGCCGTTGGATACCACCATTGGTCCTGTAAAAACTACAATGGGGCATTAAAAATGTTTCATTCATGCCGAAAGTGGTTAGCGCCATTTGTTCCAGCGTATGGAGGCATTCAGGTTGCCCCAATCCTGGAGGATGTGGATCGATTGGAAACCATCCTCCTTTCAGCCATGACGGGAAACACAGATATCCCAACACCAGATTTTCCACCAATTCACATTCTTCCAACAAATCCGGACGGGAATCATGATGGATGAATCTCATTATAAAAACAAAACAGTCCTTGTGACCGGTGGAAGCCGGGGCATAGGTCGGGCAATCGCACTTCATTTTGCCAAACTTGGTGCCAATGTGATCCTGACATTTGTGAGAAATGAATCCAGGGCACAGGAAACTGCCGCAGAAATACAGGAACTTGGCGTCGAGGTGGATGTCCATCAAGCCAACCTCAGCAAACTGGATCATATCAACCGGTTGTTTGAGCAGATCCAGGCAAAGCATGATCATCTGGATTTTTTTATCAGCAATGCTGCCAGTGGATTTAACCGCCCCGCCCTCCAGCAGCGCGAAGATGGCTGGGACTACACGATGAATACCAATGCCCGCTCCTTCCTGTTTGCATCTCAAAAAGTGGTCCCTTTGATGGAAGCTGCCGGGAAAGGTTGCATTGTTGCCATTACAAGTCCCGGCTCACACCGCGTTATCCCGGATTATGTTTCGGTAGGTGCAAGTAAAGCCGCGTTGGAATCACTGACCCGCTATCTTGCCGTGGAACTTGCACCTCGCCATATCCGTGTCAACGCAGTATCTCCTGGCATTGTTGAAACGGACGCGCTGAAACACTTTGCCATACTGCAAAATCCAGAGGTGATCACCCGCGCGCTGGAGAACACCCCAGCCGGACGATTGGTCACACCTCAGGATGTTGCCAACGTGGTGGCTTTCCTGTGCAGTCCAGAAGCTGAGATGATCTGTGGGCAGGTCATCATTGTGGATGGTGGCTATACCCTCATCATGCCAGATTAACCCAATTCCATTAAAATCGCCCTACATGGCGAACCTTCCGAATCAATCAAATTTAATGGAAGACAACAAAGCATATAATTGCCTGGAGTTATTTTATTTAAGTAAACGCCTTCCAATAGAATCAAGTGAGCCTTAAGGAAGATCTCATGGGGTTCCCTGGAATTATTAAAGGGAGCTACGGATAAATAATCCACACCCACCAGCTTAACGCCCACATCCACAAGATATTGGGCTCCATCTGGCGATATCCCCACAAAATCAGTTTGGAATTCAGGCGCAAGTTTCCACCGCTCCTGATTGCTGGTTTTAAACAATACCCTTTCCGTGCCAGCTGCCAAACCTGCTTTTTGAATTACTTCAGCAGTAATCAGACTGACATCGGAAGGTATTTCCAATACCACTGCATCGCCAACCAAAATATGCAAATCCAAATTCTGTACCCGCTCCCCGTCGCGCAGAAAATGGAGTGGTGCATCCACGTGGGTTCCAATATGAACTCCGCAGGAAATCCTGGAGATGTTGACCCCCGCTCCTGCTTCCATGCTGGATACCCTTTCAATAACAACCGGCGGATCACCAGGCCAGACCGGCATATTGGGTGAAATGGGATAACTGATGTCGTGGATTTTCATTTTGTTCACTCCTCACTCCAATTGGAAGCAGAAAAAACAGTATCAAGAAATGTGATACGCTCATCCGGTGTCATCCACCGGGGTTGGGCATAATCCGTCATTTTGGTCGTCAACAAATCAACTCCCAAATAGGAACCATTATAAAAGATATGCCTGTCAAGAAATGCATCCCGATTACCAGGCATCATCTGATCAAAAAATAAATTACCCAACCCATAGTGGACAAATACATCACCAACAAAAGTCATTGCTTGTGGGAAATGCGATTGACTTCCACTGACAATGACAGCCCCGGCAGAAGCTATATCCAGCATATCCACACGCTGGGCAGATGTTGGTCGATAATCCTCCACTTCATAATGTTGGAAGGTAACAATTGGCAGGTATCCTTCTGATAATAACAACTGGATCTGGTCTTTCATCCATTGCATGTCACACTTCAGCGCACCCGGTGACGATTCTGTTGACCAATCAATTTCTGGTCCTGCAACATTACAACCAATAAATGCAATCCGGTTCCCGTGATGTTCCAATCTAAGGGGTTGCATTGCCTCATTCAAGTTTCTTCCCCCTCCATAATATTGCATCCCCTCATTTTGATACATCTCCAACGTATCAAGCAGTGCCTCCGGTCCCCAATCCCTCAAGTGATTGCCGGTTAATTCAATAACATCAGTTCCAATCAATTGCAATAATTCAAAATAGGTGGGATTGCTGCAAAAACGCATTTCAGAACGAACCGGGATGGCAGGGGGACATTGTTCATTAAATGAAACCTCATTACTGATGTGAAAGATGTCCGCCTCCCGCAGCGTTTGACCAATAATTTCTACTGGATAATTTACCCCCTTCACCTCCATACGCGCCGCAGTCGTTCTCACCAAAGCAGTTGTACCTGTCAGCATGACGGTGGTCATTTTACTGGGATCGCGGTTGGTTAACGGAAATTGCGGCATTTCCACAAAACCGGGTTCTGTCTGCACAAACAATCCAAACCGAAGGGCTAGAGGATAGGAGCCCGCGTCAAAAGATGAGTCATACGGTGAGATACCGTCCACCTTCAACACCTTCCATTTGGGGGTTAATTCATCAAACGGTACAATTGCCAGGGATGGGGTGTTATTCCACGCGGCTTCAAGCAAGGCAGCAGATGCAGTATGATGAACAGCTTCCTCCCCAGGGTTGCCCCATAAACTCACAAACACAAGATATGTGGATTCGTCCATCCAAAATGAAAAACCCGAAAACAATCCGGTGGCTTCGCCTTTCCAGATTTGCATGATTTGTTCCAACGCGATCTCATCCACCAGCGTTGGGAACGGAGCAACAAGTGCATAGATCCATGTCGTGGATGGATTAGGTGCTTCTCCGGATGGATCAGCAAGATCGATAACATATGCCGCGCCTGCCTTTTCGCTGACAATTGTGCAATTCTCACCTTTTTCAAGAGTTTCCTGCAACCCATTCGGCACCCGTGAACTTATCCACATGGAACATGGAACAGCCGTATCCACCGCGGGTGGGGACGGGGTTGGCAAAAGGTTGACCGACGTAAAAGATTGAGCAGGTGTTGGAATTGTGTTGTCGGTTGGGAATGCAGTCGGCTGCAAAGTGCATCCGGAAAGCAATGCAATGAATAAAAGGAACAATAATTTATTGTTAATAAGTATTTTCTGCATGGATGATCACATTATACCTGACCGGACTCGGCAAATGAATGATTGCAATATTGGCATTTGATAGGAAATGACAGAACGAGCCATTATAATAAATGATGAAAATCCATCAAGGGAAAAAACACCATGCGTGAAGTAGCTGTTTTGGGAATCGGTCAGACAAAAATTGAAGAACAATGGGACAAATCCCTGCGCGAACTGGCTGGAGATGCTGCTCTTGCTGCCTTGCAGGATGCGGGTCTGGAAACCGCCGATGCTGTATTTGTCGGTAATATGATGTCCGGATCGGCAAACCATCAGCAGCATTTGGGAGCATACATCGCTGATTGGATTGGTTTGCGCTTCAGCGAAGCCATGCATATTGAAACCGCCTGCAGCTCCGGGGCAGCAGCTTTCCGATCTGCATTATTGGCAGTTGCTTCCGGTGCCCTGGACGTTGCACTGGCTGTGGGCGTTGAAAAAATGTCCGATTCACCCGGGGATGAAATCACTGCCGAACTTGCCACTGCCGCGGATGCTGATTATGAAGCTGGAGTAGGCGTCTCCTTTGTCGCAATCAATGCGCTTGCCATGAAACGGTATCTCCATCAATACGGCTGGCGAAAAGATGACTTTGCATTATTTACCATCAATGCACATGCCAATGGAGTATACAATCCATATGCAAGATTCCGCGAGGCAATCTCAGAGAAAGATTATGCCCGTTCTCCTCTCGTTGCAGATCCAATCAGTGTGATGGATGCATCTGCCATGGGGGACGGTGCTGCTGCCGCAATCCTGGTCCCATTGGATTTTCTAAAGGGATTGCCAAAATCCCGGATAATCCGCGTGATCGGTTCAGCAGCCGCAACCGACACGATCGCATTGCATGGTCGAAAAGACCCACTCTGGCTCCTTGCCGCAGAACAGTCAGCAAAGCGCGCCTATTCCCAGGCGGGAATCACACCAACGGAAATTGATTTATTTGAGGTGCATGATGCCTTCAGTATTATGGCGGCACTTTCCCTCGAAGCAAGCGGTTTTGCAGAGCAGGGACAGGCACCCCGCCTGGCATTGGATGGGGAAATCCGACCGAATGGGAAGATTCCCATTGCAACCCGGGGAGGATTAAAGGCGCGGGGGCATCCCGTTGGAGCAACTGGAATGTACCAGATTGTGGAAGTTATTCAGCAATTACGCGGGGAAGCCATTGGAACCCAGGTTGAAGGTGCCCGTATTGGTATGGCGCAAAATATTGGCGGCAGCGGATCCAATATCATTACACACATCCTCCAGGCTGGATAGATACAAATTGGAGGGATAATAGTAAAATTCAGTCATGCCATTTCTTCGAACGGATGTCCTGAATTCTTATCGAGCAACAACCTTCCGAACAGATCCTCACCTTCGGCTCAAATCGAGGGAAGAGGCGGTTGTCTTTGTGAACCAGTCAGGATTCATATTCTTTTGGCCCGCAAAAGATCTGTTGCTTCCCAGCTTGTGGAAAGCCACTGCAGGTGATCGTCCTGTGCCCGATGCACATGATGATCCCGGTCATATCACTTGGGACTGGAAAGATTCATTGCTGTCCAGTCGGGTCTGGTATTACGGCAGAGTCATCCACAACCGAAATGCCATGGTTTGTCTGTGTGATCTCCCCTATTTTTACGCTTTATCACCCAACTATGGCGATCCGGAACAGGATGTTATTGAGCAATATGAAGCCGGTCAGTTAACACAGGAAGCACGCTGGGTGTTCGATGCATTACTTCGCGAGGGTCCATTGGACACCATCCAGCTCAAGCGGGCTGCCCATTTGAACAGTTTGGAAAGTGACGGAAGGTTCAACCGGGCAATCAACGAACTGCAAATGCAGTTTCGCCTGCTTCCCATCGGAATTGCCCGGGTAGGTGCCTGGCGTTATGCATTCATCTATGAACTATCACACCGGCATTTTCCAAATTTATTGGAAGCCGCCAGGTCAATCTCAGACTCATCAGCATATCAACATATCCTGATGCGATATCTAAAAATGGTAGGAGCTGCCCGCCCCCAGGACATTGCCCGCTTGTTCCGCTGGCATAAGCAGCCATTGGAGCAGGCAATTATCCATCTTGCTGCCTCCGGCAATTTGAAGAACCAGGTGAAATTGGAGAACCAGAACGACCCCTGGATCAGTTTACCCGAATTGTGCACAGAATAAATACTTCCCATACTATAATAAAGTATCCTAATCCGGGAGGTTGTAGCATGGAATTCCATATTTCCAGGCAGGCGCGCGAGAAATATCAGTTTGATTTGTCGTTGTTCTCCTTTGATGGCAATGTCATCCTGGCAAATTTTCATTCCGCAAGGCTGTTTGCCCAAAAAATTAATGAAAAACGCGACCTGGTTCATTTCCCGGAACAGGCTGCCAGAGCAGGCGAAATAAATGCCATGGGGCTGCTCGATGAAATCATGCACATGGTAATCGATGCATACCGGAAACAGAAAAATCCCGCAGTTTTGTCAAAAGCGATCCAATGGCTGGAAAATTCACTAAAACCTGAAGTATTGGATCGGGTATTGTTGCGATTTATCCAGGACTATCCCCCCCTGTCGGTCCATAACCGCCAGATCACTGCATTGGAATATCTCACCGGTTCCACGGATGGCATTCCCAACCGGAATATGATTGTGGAAGAACTGCTGATGCTGTGGATTACGAATATGAATCCTGCCGTCCTTCCATATTTGGACTTGTTTGACGATAGTCTACTGGAAAATGAGACTGCATATCTTAAATTCATGTCAGATCTTCATGCCTTCTTTGAAACACAGCCCAGGTTTGGTCCCCGCAATGAAAACCTGGTGGATATGCTGAGAGCTCCTGCAATTGCCTCCCCTCATTCTCTTGCAGGGCAATTGGAATTCATTCGTGAAACCTGGTCGGAATTCCTCGGAAGGTACCTTTACCGTCTTCTCTCCAGCCTGGATCTTGTCAAAGAAGAAAACAAACTCCCGTTCATGGGACCTGGCCCAGCCGTCATTCCGACCTATGACCGCCAGCATCTGATTGGTGAGAGCGGAATGGTTGAAGTGGAAAATTTCAGCCCCGACCAGGCGTGGATGCCCAACCTTGTATTGATTGCGAAAAATTCATTTGTTTGGCTGGATCAATTAAGCAAAAAATATAACCGCGCCATCAATCGATTGGACCAAATACCAGACGAGGAATTGGATTCATTGGCAGGCTGGGGATTTACCGGTCTTTGGCTGATCGGTCTGTGGGAACGGAGCCGGGCATCGGCAGAAATTAAACAACGTTGTGGGAATCCAGAAGCACTTGCTTCTGCCTATTCACTGTATGATTACCGCATTGCTGATGAATTGGGTGGAGAAGACGCGTACCGCAATCTAAGGGACCGTGCCTGGCAGCGTGGAATCCGACTTGCCAGTGATATGGTTCCCAACCACATGGGTATCGATTCGCCCTGGGTAATCGAACATCCAGATTGGTTTCTCTCCCTTGACTATTGTCCGTTCCCGTCACATCGTTTTGAGGGACCCGATTTGTCGCCGGATCCAAGTGTTGTGATTCAAATTGAAGATCACTATTATGACCGCACAGATGCTGCAGTGGTCTTTAAAAGGACAAACCGGCATACCGGAGAAGTCCGGTACGTTTATCATGGGAACGATGGCACTACCATGCCATGGAATGATACTGCCCAACTGAACTATTTGAATCCAATTGTTCGGGAACAGGTCATACAAACCATCCTCGAAGTAGCCCGGCGTTTCCCCATCATCCGGTTTGATGCAGCAATGACGCTGGCAAAGAAACACTACCAACGGTTGTGGTTCCCCGAACCGGGTACCGGCGGAGCAATACCCACCCGCGCTGAGCAGGGAATGACTCGAGAGCAATTCGATGCTGCGATGCCTATGGAATTTTGGCGCGAGGTGGTGGAAAGAGTAGCCAGGGAGGTTCCAGATACATTATTACTGGCTGAAGCCTTTTGGCTGATGGAGGGATATTTTGTCCGCACGCTGGGGATGCACCGTGTCTATAATAGTGCTTTCATGAATATGCTGCGGAATGAGGACAACGCCAATTACCGGAAATTAATCAAAAACACACTGGAATTTGAACCGGAAATCCTCAAACGGTATGTAAACTTCATGAATAATCCCGACGAACGCACTGCCGTGGACCAGTTTGGTAAAGGTGATAAATATTTTGGGGTCTGCGTTTTACTATCAACCCTCCCCGGCTTGCCCATGTTCGGTCACGGTCAGATGGAAGGCTTTTCCGAAAAGTATGGCATGGAATTTAAGAAAGCCTATTGGGATGAAATCCCGGATTCTTACCTAATGGAGCGTCATGGGCGGGAAATTTCTCCCCTGCTGCATCGGCGGTGGATGTTTGCAGGAGTTCAAAATTTCCTTCTCTATGATTTTTTCTCAAACTCGGGCATTGTGGATGATAATGTGTATGTCTATTCCAATGGTGAAGGAAGTGAACGCGCCCTGGTAATTTTCAATAACCAATATAACAGCACATCTGGTTGGATAAAAACTTCCACAGCTTACCTCCAAAAAAGTCAGGGCGAGGATCGTTTCCTGGTGCAAAAATCGCTGGTGGAAGGATTGGGGCTTCACCCATCACCGGGAAGCTTTGTTATTTACACAGATGCAATTACCGGGCTGCAATATATTCGTCCGAGCCAAGAACTTGCAGACCGGGGAATGTTCCAGGAATTAAGTGGTTTCAAATATCACGTTTACTGGGGATTCCATCAAGTCCAGGATGACTCTTATCATTCGTACCAAAATTTGTGTTCGTACCTTCAGGGACGGGGTGTCCCAAACATCCAGGAAGCTCTGTCTGAACTGATTCTCCAGCCAATTCAACAGCCCTTCCGGGAAATAGCCAATCCTGGATATTTTCAATACCTCCTTGATCATCGGATAACCAATGTGGATGACGTTCTCCCTGCTCACCTGCTGGCAGAGGCAGAAGAAAAAATGGCATCCTTTATAAATGGAGTTAGCCGCCATAAAGGCTATACGCATAATCGTGATGAAATCCTTGATACCATTGCGCCAACTATTTCCTCGGTACTATCCCTGCCAATCTGGAATCAAAGAGAGCCCGCCTCGGCACGCCTCATTCAAGAAGCCATCACTTATCTACAAGATGGATTGGATCCATCCACTCATTGGATTACATTATTGGGATGGGTGTTTACGCATGAACTGGGACGATTGGCAGGTGGAAATCAACCATCAACACAGACCATCACCTGGTTGGATGAATGGAAGCTTGGCAGCATGTTGAGTGATAATATGCAAGCCATGGGATACGAAGAATCCAAAGCCTGGAGGATGCACCAAACCTTACGGATTCTGATTTCCCACCAGGATTGGTATGATGATGATGGCACTTTGCCAACCCTGGAGATCATTAAGCATTGGCTTCAGGACCCGGAAATTCAACAATTTCTTGGGGTCCATCGCCACAAGGAAATCCTTTGGTTCAACAAGGAGTCATTGGAAACCCTGGTTTGGTGGATGTCATTAATTTCTGTCATCCGGGCGCGCTGTTCCCCAGGAAAAACACAGGTGGAATGGAAGGAAACGCTTTTAGGCGTACGGGAAATTTCTTCCGCCATTTTAAAAGCAAGCGAAACATCCGGTTACCAGCTGGAGATATTGTTGAGTTTGCTGGAAAAGGATATTTGATTTTTCCATTACAAGTAGAATACACACAACGCCCAATTGGAATGGGCGTTGTGTTTTCTTTAACTGAATAAAGCCATTCTTACAAGGAAAATCTCAGAATGCCAGCTCCAGGTCCATCAAATTCAATGTCACAGGAATGGGAAAAGTCAAAACGCCAACTGCCCGTACGAGCCAAGGTCTCCATATTCCCGGATTGCTCCTGTAGCTCTGGGATTTCCAAGTATAACCGGGTGGGTTTCTGCCAGGAATTACAAAAAATGGTCACCAATTCATTCTCATACCGGCGTTCCAACACCACTGTTCCAGGAACAGAGGAGTGCTGAAATTCCATGGATCCTCTCCGCAAAGCTTTACTATCTCTTCTGGCTTTACAAAGAGATTTAGTCCACTCCCGGATTTCATGATTCCATTCACCCTCATTCCACAAGAAAGATTTTCGACATTCCGGATCCTTTCCCCCTGTCAATCCAATCTCATCTCCATAATAAATTGCTGGTGCTCCAATGAAAGCGAATTGCATCAACATGATCAGTTTCAACTGTTCGAAATTACCATTCACAAGCGTTAAAATTCGCTCTGTGTCGTGACTTCCCAGCAGATTGTACATAGCATATCCATTCTCGGCAGGATAAAAACGATAGAGTTCTTCAACCCGATTTTGAAAACCCGCTGCATCAATATGCCGATTCATAAAATCCAGGATTGCCTGTTTCAGAGGGTAATTCATAAGACCATCAAAGTGACCTTCCCCCACCCATCGAGGGTTTCCATCCCATATTTCCCCCAAGAGATAGGCATCCGGGTTTGCATTCTTTACAACCGATCGAAATTCAGACCAGAATGCATCATCATCAATTTCATTGGGAACATCCAATCGCCAGCCATCTGCCCCCAAATCAATCCAATGACGAGCCACCTGCAGGATATATTTCCGAACACATGGATTATTGGTGTTGAATTTCGGTAAGCTGGGGAAACCCCACCATGCCTCATAGGTAGATGGCTTTCCTTTCTTGTAGGCTTCGACAGGAAATCCATAAATATGGAACCAATCCCGATATGGTGATGTTTCCTGGTTCTCCAAAAGATCATTGAAGGCAAAAAAGCCCCTCCCACAGTGATTGAAAACTCCATCCAGGATAATCCGCAAGCCCTTTTTGTGAGCATTATGAATCAAGGTGCGAAAATCGTCCGTATCTCCCAGCTTGGGATCAATCGTGAAATAATCTGTCGTGTTGTAACGATGGTTTGAGCTTGCCAAAAATATTGGATTTAGATAGATCGCATTGACTCCGAGATCCTCCAAATAATCCAGGTGATCGGAAATTCCTGCCAGGTCACCACCCCAAAATCCGGTTGAAGTTGGAATGGCATTCCAGGGCATAACATTGGGCGGATCATTTGACTTATCACCATTGGAGAATCGGTCGGGAAAAATTTGGTAAAATATTGCATCCTGAACCCAGTCGGGTGTGGTCATTTGTTAATTCCTTTTCCTTTTAAGGTTTTTTCTTCTCATCGATCCTGGAAAGTTCTGCTGCTTTCAGGAACATAATCACAATGTACCCACCAAAAAGCAAAGCTGCAATACACCCGACAAAGATATTGTATAACCCCACAACCCCAATGATTGGAAGTTTGACCGATGGATTCCCAATGAAATAGATAATGGTATTGCACAGGATTGCAATCACACGCATTTCCGTGGGACCCAACGAGATGTAGGCAATCCGAAAAACACCACTGACGATAGTCGTGATGTAAGCTAAAACGGTCATCAGCATGTAACCCAGCAGCGTCAGTATCGCCAGGGAAAAATCCACATAGGGGGATAAACCCAATCCAAGAAAAACCAACATTTCATCCAATGCATCCACGGTATGATCAACAAAAAAACCATACTTGGGTCGTTCAATATTGCGATACCTTGCAACTGTTCCATCCAGGCTGTCCCCAAGCCAATTGATGATAAAACCGAGGCTTGCCAGCCACAAAAATGCAGGATGCCGGTTGGTAAAAACATAACCGACAAAAACTACAACAGATCCTAAAAAACCAATCACCGTCAAAAAATCAGGACTGACCCAAGCAGGTGTTTTGGCAGCCAACCACTTGAGTGCAGGACGTTCCAGTTTTCCCAATAACATGGGGTTCAATCGGGTGTGTTGTGAGCGATCTTCCAAGGTTTATTGTTCCTTTTTGGTAATCATTTCTTCCCGGGCATCCGGCCAGATGGGATAAAACATGGACCACTGGTCTGGAAATTCCCAGATAAACTTTTCAGCAAAACTCAATACCTTTTCTGCATTTTCAACAATGTCACTTTCCCGATCCTTTGTGGTAGTCATTGTGACCGGCTCTGTGCAATCCAGGCAGTATTGACCATTGGGTTTACGATAGGTAGCCACAACGGAAACAGGCACCCCGGTTCGCATGGCAAGTTGAATGTATGCAACCGGGAGAGCGGCAGGGCGTCCAAAGAAACGCGGTCGATAATTCGACTCTTCCCATGGACGATCCAATCCCGTTAATACAGTCCCCCCCTCCTGTAACCGCTTTCTCGCTTCCTGAAGGGCTTCCACAGTAAATGGCGTCATGTGAATTCCCAGTTTTTCCCTCATCTGATTTTGCAAACGATAACTACTGGTCGGTGTTGGATAGGATAAAACCTGGAACTTCAGTCCCCGAACGCTGAGGTTGGCGCCAGCCAAATCGAATGATCCCAAGTGAGGGGCAACAAACAACATCCCCCGTTGATATTTCATCCTTTCATTAAGTAATTCCCGGAAAACTGGTGTAAATTCCACCAATTCCCGAATTTGATCTGGATTGTTGTAGAAGTGGAAAAAGTCATATAACGCCCTGGCGGTCGACTTGAGTACAGCCGTCACGGCTCGGTTTAATTCCGCGCCGGATGAATTCCCTCCCCTTACAACCCACTGATTGAGCCGAATACCCTGAACTAATTTTGACGACCTGCGGCAAGCGACCAGTTTTGCCCCAAAATCAGCAAATTTGTATCCAATGGGCGGCGGCAGGATCTGTCCCAGGAACAGACCAACCCCAACCCCAATCCTGCTGGAATTCATAAACCTGTCAAGATTGATCTTTACCATAAAGAATAATCCTTGATATCATGGGTTATTTCATGATAAAGTTTTTCAGGCTGATTTTCATATTCGGAAATCGCAATCGCTCCCGAAGTTATGGCAAGCAATAACTTTGTCAACCGGTCATTAATGGGCGCAATCTGACCAATATCTGTCGCATACCGTACAACAGCCCCGTTTAAATAATCCACCTCGCTTTTTCCACGTCCCCCATGCAGGTCAATATGAAAAGAAGGCATTTTATCTCCCCTGCCGCGTCCCAGGGTTTGGGCAAGGAGCGGCTGGCTGATCCATAAAGGCAGGTTGAACATCCAGGACATTGCCCGAACGGGAGTACGGGGAAGATCCGTCACAGGAATCTGTAGCGATTTCATTACACAAATGGCTTCACGAAGCATGGCAACTTCCAGGCGAAAAACCAACCGATCGGTATAAACCTGTAATGCCGTCCAGTTTAAAATGGCAGACGTGGCATTTGCCGGTAAATTGGTCAGCATTTTGGACCATTTCATGCTGTTCGCATCAGAATAGAGATGGCTGTTCAACCCGGCTTCCAAAAACGCCTCATGGATTGCCCCAGATAACACATGACCAGAAGCCAACCCAATCCCCCTCTTTTTCTCCAAAACAATTTGACCATTTCCCCGCTTGCCAACTGCACTGGTCACGGTTCCCGCAATCACTCGATCTGCTCCAAGAAGATGGATCAACTTCCTTTCATTATCCACCCCGTTCAACAAACAAACAATTGGTGGAAGCTTGTCCTTGAATGGCTCAAGCTGGAGCAGAAGCTGATCCAGGTCATATGATTTGAGGGCAACAATTCCAAAATCAAATTTCTGGGTTAAGACATCTCCAAGGGCACCAACAACATGCGGTTGAATATGATACTCCCCGTTTTCCAGGTGTAAAGTTAGTCCATTCTGCTGAAGGTCGGGAACAAATTCGGGTCTTTCCATAAAAACAACGTCGTGACCTACCAAAGCCAGGCTGCCGCCAACATAAGTTCCAATCGCTCCCAACCCAAAACACAATACACGGTATTTTTGGTTCATATCCATCCAACCATGATATCAAATCAAAGCGAACACCAATGACGGGTACCCCGTAGAAAATCCCTGCCTGGCATCACCTTTTTCCCGGCAGGCTGGACGCTTGTCAAAACCAAAACACCCCGGCTTGTCCCAATGGCGGGTAATCCATCGACAACCCCATGCTCACCAACGCCAAGCTTCAAAACGGTTTCCACCCGGGCAGCGTGAACTTTCATGGGGCTGTCCATCCATTGGAAATAAGAGCCAGGCCAGGGGAAAAATGCCCGAATTTGTCGTTCCAATTCTTCAGCTGTCCTGGAAAAATCAAGCTCGCCCTGCTCCTTTTGAATCATGTGCGCATAGGTGGCAAGTTCATCGTTCTGTTTGATCAGCCGTATCGATCCATCCAGGTAACCGGGGATGGTATTCACCAATAAATCCGCGCCCATAAAAGCAAGTCGTTCCCCCAGGGTTTGCGCTGTATCTACAAGATCAATGGGGGTTGAGATTTGCGACAGGATTGCCCCTGTATCCACACCCGCATCCATCTTCATAATCGTGATGCCGGTAAGCAGATCTCCTGCAAGGATGGCTGCCTGGATGGGTGCTGCACCGCGCCACCTTGGCAAAATTGATGCGTGCACATTAACGCAGCCATGCACAGGTAGGTCCAGGATATTCTGCCGCAAAATCTGCCCAAATGCCGCGACAACGATCAAGTCGGGTTGAAGCGATGCCAACTCCTCGTATACACCCGGGTCCTTCAAACGACGAGGTTGGAAGATGGTCAGCCCGTTCTGTTTGGCAAGCAGTTTGACAGGCGGGGGGGTCGGGATTTGCCCTCTTCCCGACGGGCGGTCCGGTTGGGTGACAACCCCCACAACCGGGTAGGTTTCCATTAATTTCTGCAAAATTGGAACTGCAAATTCGGGAGACCCCATGAAAATGATGCGTGGTTTTTGCATGGTTGTCATTTTAACACAATCACCCTTCATAAGCGCATCTTTTCCTGATGGAAACCCTTTGATGAACAAAGTCCAAACGTTGATGGATTTTTTCAATCATTATGGGATGGCAAGAATCGTCCAGCATTGGCTTTCTTTCCGTTGCTTGTGTTAAAATATGCCCATGATTGCAGATTCCTATCGAAAAAAAATGGATCAAGAACTGGAAATTGCCAGGCAATCAAGAAGGATGGGATTGGAAGGTCGGGCTCGAGTCTGCGCAAGGCGGGCAGCTGGTGCAGCCATCCGTGGTTTTTTCCTCGCCCACCATCTTGCGCTTCCAAATCAAAATATATATGAGCTGCTGCAATATTGTTCAACTTTGGAATTTTTACCACCCCGGGCACAAGAATCCGCCAGGAATTTATCCCTTCGTGTGGACGAACACTTTCACCTGCCCCCGGGCGTGGATTTACTGGAAGAAACCGAAAAATTAATCCAGGTTCTGGAATCAGTCCCTATGGAGGAGATGCCTTGAACGAAACAACGATTAAATTATATGGCACCAGCTGGTGCGGTCATTCACGCCGCTCGCGCCGAATTTTTGATGACCACCAGGTTCCCTATATCTGGATTGATATTGATCTGGACCAGGATGCCCGCCGATTTGTCGAGTCTGTCAATCGCGGGATGCGCAGCGTTCCCACCATTGTCTTCCCGGACGGAGACATCCTGGTGGAGCCATCCGATGACGAGTTGAAGAAAAAAATGGGTTTTCCAGAATAGAGATCAGTCTTTTCGGTAAAACATATATACCAGGATTCCAACCAGGTATCCCATCAGGAGAAGCGCAAATAAGGAGGGGATCAGGGGATTTCTTGTGGCTTCAATAAACACCCTGTCCTGGCGTGGTTGGGAGAGATGTCTTTTTAATTTCTCCCGAAATTCCAGGGTTGGAAGTACCGGTTGGATGCCGTGATTGAGTTGATTTTCCAAATCCACCAGTGAAGTATCCATCGATTTATCCTCCCTCATGAACTGGATATGCAACGATGCCAACCGCTCCCTGCCCCAAATGAGATGCCACCGGCAAGGATAACTCCGTTATAAAAATATTCCGAACATGAAAATGCTGACGGATATAATCAACCAGATTCTGTGCGGTAGCAGGGTCTCCAGCATGAACGACTGCAATATCCACCTCTTGCCCCAAGATTCTTTGCCGGACTTTCTCCAATACATGATCCAATGATTTCCGCCTCGTACGGACTTTATCTGCCATTTGCAATAATCCATCCCTCAAAACAATAACTGGTTTAATATTCAGTAATGAAGCAAGGGCGTTTTGCAGTTGGGAAATTCGCCCGCTGAGATACGCCAATTCCGTTTGATCCAATGTAAAAATGACCGTCAAGTGGTTTCGCACCTCCTCCAACCGCTGGATGATTCCATCAATGGATTGACCGGCGCGTTCCATCAGGCGGGCTTCCCGGCACATAAACCCCAAAACAGCCGAGCCTGCCAGTGAATCAAATGGATATACTTCCATTTCCCCTGCACACTCGCGGGCTGCCAGTTGAACTGCCTCAAAGGTACCGGATAATCGGCTGCCAATATGGATGGATAGAATCCGGTCACCTCGACTGGCAATATTCCGGTAGAATGCAACAATTTGGGCGGGCGATGGAAGAGATGTTTTCGGTGCAACGCGTTTTTGGATAATCAGGTCATAGAACTTTTTCGAATCCAGGTTTTCTCCCTGGACATAAGTTTCTTCACCAAAATGAATTTTAAGCGGCAAAATATGAATATCATATCGATCCAACCACTCTGCCGGCATATCTGCACCACCATCAGTGACGATTTTCAACATTTCGATCTCCTTCCGCTCTTCGCTTCTCCAACTCATCTCTCAGGGATAACAGGGTTCGGTGGTACAGGCTTTTGATTGCCCCTTCACTTTTTCCCATAATAACTGCAATTTCTGCATTGGAGAGCTGTTCGACAAATTTCAAAACCAATAAATTTTGCCTTTCAGGTGTCAGTGATCGAATCGCCTGGATTAGAATTTCTTGCTCCTGGACCTGTACAAGGGATGATTCTGGTAATATCCCATGAACAATGTTGGGATGATCTTCCAGGGGAACTTCTTTTCGGCGCGAGTTGTCCCGGTGCCAGTTCGCAACCAGGTTATGGGCAATCCGGTAAAGCCACGCCGAAAACGGCACGCCTTGAACCTTATAGCTGCGGATATGGTGAAGTGCTCTTTGAAAAACCCTGGCGGTCAGGTCCTCCGCTTCGTGTTGAAGCCCCACTCGATAATATATATAGTTGTAAATTCGTTCCACGTACCTTTCATATAACTGGCTGAATGCGTCCAAGTCGCCGGTGATTGCACGTTGAACGATATCAAGATCAGGCAGATCGCCGTCTGATTTACCGTTCATTGGTGCTACCATTGATAACCCACAGAAATCCCATCCGTTACGCCTTTGGTTTTATCTGGTTTCAAGTGCTTTTTGAACCGCATTAAACGCATCAACCACGCCATATCCAACCGCATTATTAGGATAGCCAGTTGACCCAATACATTCGGGATAAATACCCTGGTATGGTTTTGCGGTCTCCCGCAGGATCTCCCACGTAGTTTCAATATCCCCAATAAGGCTGGGATTTGCCGACCACATTAATGCCACCACACCTACCACATGCGGACCAGCCATGGATGTGCCCGAAGCATATTCATAGGTACTGTTGGGGTAAGCAGACAAAATTTCCTGCCCAGGAGCAACCAGGTCTGGTTTGACCCTTTCACTCTTATCCGTCAGCACCGGTCCCAGGCTGGAAAAGTCTGCCAGCGTTCCCAATTCATTGATAGCCCCGACAGACAGGACATTTTCATAAATCGCCGGTGGATCACCGACAGTCCCGCAACCGGAATATCCGCTATTGCCAGCAGAAACCACCACAAAAACTCCCGCTGCTTTTAGCGCTTCCACCGCTGTGATAAATGTATCAGGATCACACCCCTCCAGCTTCGGGCATCCCCAGGAATTGTTGAATACATTGGCACCGCGGGCTGGATTACCATCAAGAAATGCGTCCCCTCCCTGGGGGTATGGAGCGAACAGGAATTGCCAGCAATCCAGGTAATATGCAGGATTTCCCAAATTCCTTGCCAGGTTGACGCAGCCAATCCAGCTGGCATCGGGAGCCATTCCCACCTCGTTACCAAGAACCGTTGCCAGGGTATGGGTCCCGTGCCCGCCAATATCAACTGGGACCAGCGTTCCATTCCATGGATCCAGCCAACCATCCCCGCCATCACTCCGGAAACCATCCGCAACTTCAGGATGATCTCCCTGAACACCCGAGTCCGGCTGACCAACAAGAATACCCGCGCCCCGAATCCCAAGTTCATCCCAAACACGATCCACACCAATCATGGTTTGGTTCCACAAACGATCATTGGGAGGAGCTTCCATACCACTCGCCACAGGAAGTGGCTCCGCAAGGGGGCGCAGCCGGGGACTTTGCAGAATACGGTCCACCTCCGGACGGGTCTCCAACCATAATCTTACCAAAGGTCCCCCCTGGACATCAACTGCATTGACCAGGTAATACGATGTATGGGGAATATTCCAGCGGTTGAGAGCCTGCAACAAATCTGCTTGTGACTCCGTGGCGTTTTCCACCAGGGCATCAAATACTGCACTCCGTTTTTGAACAGGATCGGTTAAGCTCGCATAACTGCCAACCTCTGCCTGTTCATGAAGAATGACAAACCAGTGATCACCATTCCATCCTTTTTGTCCGCCAGCCAGTTGAAAAATGATCAAGCCAAGACTGATCAGTGCAGCAGAACCCCAACCCACCCATTTAGAAATTCTTCTCCCCGCATACTTCCAAAGAACCACAGCAATGGCAAGGGTGATTAGATTGATCAATAAGTTTTGTTTGGTCGCCTGAACCACAAAGTCAAACAGGTCGCCGGCACCACCCGTAAATGTAAAGCCCAGTTCATCCGCATCCACCCAAATCAGCGGACCAGCAGACCCAAAAGCAAATAACAATCCCAACGCCAGCCAATTCTGAAGCTTTCCTTCTGACCGCATTCCCCAATAACTGATGGCAGCTCCAACAAATCCCAGCACAGGGATGGCAGCCGCCAGCATCCATTGTGTTCCAATCTGCCCCAGCCCGGTGACCATGATCAGCAATGCCATGGCACCCACTCCTCCATCCAGGATGATGTCCACAATCCCGTAGGGACGGTCTGCTTTTTGAACCTGCCAAAAAAGACTGGATTGCAGCACCAGTGCGGCACAGATACCAAAAAGAACTGCCACCATTCCATTCAAAAGCAAATCTGAAACCGATCCCAGCGCTCCCCACTGGATCCATGGAATCAGCCCAATTCCCCCGGCAATGAACGCCAGCCAGATGCCGTTCCACCCCTTCCCTGTCTCCGGCTTAATCCACCGCCAGAGAAAACCGAGGAACAGAATCATGCCAGCCAACCGGAGGACGGCAATCCAGTTCGCTGCAGAAATCTCCACCAGCCGCGAGGGGACCATGAACAGAGAGAAAACCGCAGCCATCGTCCAGGTTCGGAATATCATTCTGGCTCTGGGCAGTGAAATCGATGCAGTTTCAATCGCCAGTGGAATGCCAATCATTAAGGCAAAACCAGTCAAAATCAACCAGCGGATATCCGGGATGGCGAACGAGCCATCCATCAACGATTGCTCGATGATCCAACCAATTGCCTGGGCAGCAATGATAGCCCCAACAATCCACATTCCCGTTAACACAAAAAGGGCAACCAAACCACATCCCTGCCTTGGGTTCCTTTGTTCCCCCTGTTCATAGACCGCTTCGCTGTTTTGCTCCATGCCTTATTTCCTTAACAACAAAAGGATTGTAACGTCCTCATGAAAGGTCAAGCGCAAACTTGCCATTTTTATAGAGGAGGGTATCATCCGCCCAAATTTCACCACCATCGCGGAGATCACAAATCATATCCCAGTGAATGGCAGATTGGTTAACACTGCCTGTCTCCGGGTATCCAGAACCCAATGCCATGTGAAAACTGCCACCAATTTTTTCATCGAAAAGAATTTCCCGGGTGAATTTGGTAATTCCTTCGTTTGTACCAATTGCAAATTCACCAAGGTAACGGGATCCCTCATCAGTGTCCAGCGTTTTCAACAGGAAATCCTCATTCTTGGAAGCTTTCGCCTTGATCACCTTCCCGTTTTCAAACCATAAACGAACCCCTTCAACCTCCCGACCGCCATAAATCGCCGGGTAGGAGAAATACACAGTGCCATTCGCACTGTCTTCAACGGGTCCGGTGAAAATTTCTCCATCGGGCACATTTTCATGGCACGCACAATTGATGAATTTTCTGCCCCGAATGGATAATGTAAGATCCGTTTCCTTGCCAATTACGTGTACGTTCTCTTTACCGTCCAACCAATCACAAATTTTTTGTTGTTGGGCATGGACTCTCTTCCAGTATCCAACCGGATCATTCATATCTGGCATGCATGCCTGGTACACAAAGTCCTCAAACTCGGTCAGGCTCATTTCAGCATCCTGGGCATGTGCCTGGGTGGGAAACAGGGTGAGCGACCATTTCAACTCCCCCCTTGCCGCCCTTTCCAGGAACATTCTGGTGACAGGTTCGCTTGCCCGACTCGCAAGGACCATTTTGTGCGGATCCACATTGTTCAGTACCCGGGTATTTTCGTCAGCAATCACGTTAAACATCACATCAAATGTTTCCATCGCCAACTTCACGGGTTCAGGAACAAAACCAAGCTGGTCATCAGAAGCAATTTTATAGAATATTTCTGCCGCTCCTGGCAGGGACGGCATCAGAAACGGGTAGGCACCCGCCTGCAATACTTCCTGATAAATGGCTAGAAGCAGTGGTTGGGCAACTGCACTCCCCCGAAGCAAGACTTTTTGTTTGGGCTGCACATCGGTAGAATATTGAACCATCATCTCAGCCAGCCGTTGAATACGCGGGTCTTTCATGAACCAACTCCTCCATCCTTATTTTGTTTGTGTGATTCCTTGCAGAAAAATGACAGTTATTATATAGTGAACCTGTCAATCAAAATCCATTATACCCGAACCAGGTACACAACTCCCGGAGGTGAAACATGATCCATAACGAATACAAGAAATCAATTTCTTCAAACACCACCCTGTATTTCCAGGAATGGAAACCGGTCGATCCATGCGTCGCGGTTATTGCCCTTGTTCATGGCTTGGGAGAACACAGCGGACGGTATGCTCACTGGGCGGAATTGTTTACAAAAGAAAATATTGCCCTGATCAGCTTCGATCTTCAGGGGCATGGACAGTCATCCGGGAAGCGGGGACATACCTCCTATGACGAAACCGCACAGGACATTTCATTATTGCTGGATGAAGCAATCAACCATTATCCCTCTGTTCCCATTTTCCTTTATGGTCACAGCCTGGGTGGTGGATTGGTCATCAATTATTCATTATCGGTTCGTCCCCCGGTATCGGGCGTCATTGCAACCAGTCCCGGATTGGCAACAGGCACGCCCCTTCCCCCCGCTAAGTTAACGGTGGCAAAATTAGCCAGTTCTCTCATGCCTTCCTTTACATTGGATAATGGTTTGGATCGGGCAAATTTATCCCGGGACCCCGAAATTGAGAAGCGTTACTCGGCTGATCCGCTTGTTCATGGTATGGTTTCCGCACGTCTGGGAATGGATTTAATGACAAGGGGACAATGGTCCATTGCCCATGCCAATGAATTTCCATTGCCGCTGTTATTAATGCAAGGCACGGATGATCATCTTGTCAGCCTGGAAGCAACCCGTCAATTTGCCCAGGCTGCACCTCAGGAATTCATCATTTACAAGGAATGGCAGGGGTTTTATCACGAATTGCACAATGAACCAGAAAAATTGCAGGTATTCCAATTCATCCACAAATGGATCAAAACCATCTTGCTGAGTTAATGGAACTCTTACACTCTCATGCTATGATTGGACCAGATCCATAGTAGAAAGTGAGAGGAATGCCCATGTACTTTGGTGGATATTTTCTGTATATACTCTTCAGTCTGCCCGCCTTAATTTTGGGCTTCTGGGCTCAATTTAAGGTCAAGTCCGCATTCGATAAGTATTCAAAAATTCGAATTTATAGTGGTCTCACCGGCGCTCAGGTTGCCCGGCGGGTATTGGATATGAATGGACTTCATGATATCGGGGTTGAAGAAGTCGGCGGAATGCTCAGCGACCATTATGATCCTAAAGCCCGCGTCCTCCGCCTGAGTCCCCAGGTATACAGAGTTCCCAGTATTGCAGCAGCTGGTGTTGCTGCCCACGAAGCGGGTCATGCCATCCAGCACCGCGAAAACTACGCCATGTTGAAACTCCGAACAGCCATGGTTCCCACCGTGCAAATTGGAAGCTGGTTGGGTCCAATCGTTTTCATGGTTGGATTGTTTTTATCATCATCCACAGGAACCACCATCGCCTGGATTGGGTTGGGATTGTTTGCCGCAACTGCCCTGTTTGCCTTGATAACTCTGCCCGTGGAATTTGATGCCAGCCGGAAGGCAAAAGCCTGGTTATCCACTTCTGGGATCGTGTTCCAGGAGGAAGCATCTGGAGTGGGTCGGGTCCTTGATGCCGCAGCATTGACGTACGTGGCGGCTGCTGTGCAATCCATCTCAACAATTTTGTATTATGCATTTCTCCTCCTTGGAAGGGACCGGGATTAAACAGCCAGTCCACTTTACCTGGATTCTGTTTATCCTCTTATCCCTATTACTGAACTCTCTCACGCCAGCCGATTTTAATGATCAATCCGGCTGGCGTTTTAACAATGTGCGCATGATTGATCCTGTGGACGCTGTAACTCCGTCGCTGGACTTGATTGCTGCATACACCCGTCAGGTGGATGGATTTGTGGAGATTCGGGTGGATTTATTGGAAATGGCTGATCCCTGGGCATTAGACCTCATTGTGGGATTGGATCACGACAAAGGAGGAAATTACACCCTTCCAACTGGAGAACAAACAACAGTTGAATGGGATCAGTTTGTAATTATTCAAGCGGCTGCCCCGCCCGCTATGATGAATTCATCCCACCAAGTGAACTTAACCATCATCCCCCGTGTCATCCGGGATGAATCCATGGATTCGATAGTTATCAAAATATCAAAAAATGCCTTTCCCGGTTCGATGGGAAACACTAAATTCCAGGTGTGGTCATATCCTCCAGGGGAGAAGTTCCATGCGGATGAAACATCCATTTTCACCAATCAACAAACCCTCAAATCACCCGCAAAGCTTGCTTTAGTCTTCCAGGATGTCCTTCCAGCAGCAACACCCCAACAGGCATTGCGCCGTTGGGATGGAGCACATACCGGCCCATACGGCCAAAGACATGGCCTTTACCATCTCTTAACCGCATCCTCTCAATACAAAATTCCTATTGTGCTGTTGGATATCAAAAATCCTTCCTCGCTTGCGGCATTGGACCTGGTTGGAGGTTTGGAAATAGTTTTATCAATGGAAACAGATCACCTTCTAGTGCTTCCTGATTTAAAAATCTTCAATCCAACAGCATCGGAAAGTTTCCGCCAAATCAACAAAAATTACGGATTCTCATCCAATCCAATTCAAATCCGATACGATAATGTGATTCAAAAAAAGAATGATCTTTATCAATATGTGATGAGTCAAAATTCAATGAAATCTCCTCCACAAAAATGGATTCCAGACATCACAAAAGACATGGCAGATCGATCAGGCATTCGTACAGATTTTATGAAAATTCTAGTACAGAATGCATTTGTTGAAAATCCAGCCCAGTTGATAATTGCAGTTGAAAACCTTCCGAAGAGTGCCTTGGGTGATTCTTCCATTGTCAATAACCTGTTCTCTTATCTTGATAACCATCCCTGGATCAAGGTGGTGGATGGGAGCGACCTGATGCAATTTCCACTTGCCAATCAGATACAACTCTCACCGGGAGTGTTAATGAATTCTGATATTCATAATGGCTATGCGCAGTTATGGGATTATTTGGAAACCCAACTTTCCAATCTAACCCAATCTGACATCTCCTCCCATGCAGCAATTGCATTTACCAACCTTACAAAGCCCTCCACGAACCTTCAACAAACACAATTACAGTCTTCTTACCTGGGAGATGTTGGATATCTGATTGCAGCAAGTCATTGGGCTGATGCTCCAACTCCTACAATCAGTTGTTCAACTGACCTGGATTGGGATCAATCTCCTGAATGTATCCTTAGCAGCAACGATATCTTTTCCATCATTGATCCCACAGGAGGACAATTGGTATTGCTTGCTGCGCAGATCGACGGAGAACCACACATCCTTATCGAACCTTCCTCGCTGCTGGCTGTTGGGTTATCCGATCCATCCCAATGGCAGGATGTCAACGGATACATGATAGATCCATCCGTAATCACGGGGGCATTTGACGATGATCTTCCAGTGGAATATGACACGGATGTACAACCCAGTAAGGTTACATTACTCCATCCGGACCATCATACCAGCAAGGTTTTCACCCTTACAGAGTCCGGCATACGGGTGGAAATCATTGCTCCCCAATCCATACAAACGCAGGTCCCGATTGTTATTTCACCCAGTCAGATGTATCAACCGGATTGGTTTCTTAAATATTTGGAATCCACAAACTCAACCGACAGTTCCACCTGGTATGGATTACTTGATCATCCAAGAATCAATATCTCCATCCATACCCCGGCAGAAATGAACTGGATTCACAGTGTGTCAAATTATTCAAACCTTGTAAAACCCGAAGATCCAAATTCAGAACGGGAACCCGGATGGTTTCTGCCATTTCCAATGTCATTGATATCGATCACCGCACAAAGTCCATTATTACTGGACATCAGCATTAAATAATTTTGATCAATATGCCCAGATCATTGTCATGATGGCAGCCACAGCTGTCACAACCATGGAAACCACAAAAGCAGTCGGCATGACTTTGCTCTCATCACCAATCCGGTCAATACTGGCTGCGGCATTCTGCAATTTTGCAGGAGATATCACCGATGCAAGTCCCCCGCCAAAACCACTTGCGGCTGCCACCAATAATCCGATGGCACCTATTTGTTCTGCCACCGTCAGGTGGGTTTTAGTCAGCATGGCAATTGAGGACGCTTCCGATCCGCTGATAAAGCCACCCAGCAAGCCCAGGTATGGAGAGATGACGGGATAAAATTTTCCAAATCCTGCCACTGCCGCAGCGGACATAACCTGCACCATGTTTTGACCGGGATCAATCAATTGCCAGTCCATATTTTTACCGGAATGATTGATAACATAGGCAATCGCAAAATAAATTGCAGCCGCAAAAATGGGCCGCGGGGCACGTCTTAACCAATTGGCAATGGAATTCTTAAGCTGTAATTTGGTTACACGCAAAAAAGGAAATGCCATCCAGATGCTGATGAAAATCCAGAAGTAAGCCTGCCAGAATAATCGCAGCTTCTCTGGTGAACCCGGTATGATCTCAAGCGGGAGTTCCAATTGTTTGAAGACAATATTATAAAATGGCAATGATGGGATATTCACAAGCAATGACAGGATGGTCAGGATGATCCATGGTGATGCGGCTGCAAATATGGACATCCTCTTTATCGATAACCGATCAGCCTCTGAGAGTACCCCCATATCAATAACTTTTCGACCAGTAATTTTAAGGTAGGCAAGTAAAACCAGGATCACCCCCAGTCCGCCAGCAACACCGGTCAGGGTGACCAGCCCAATTTCATTCATTCCCAGAGCAATTGCGCCCTGGGTAATGGAAATCAATATTGTTGGCACAATGCCTTTACGAACCAACTTCCATTTTCCAACAATCCAAAGGATGCCGATTGAGACAAAAAAGCTGATGACAGGAACATACCTGGCAAAGTATCCTCCCACCTCTGTCACTGGTAAGTTCACAAAGTTGGAAAACACAACCACGGGAGTACCAAATAACCCATAGGAACATAATGCGTTGTACCCAATTGCCGGCAGGATGATGGCGAGGAATGGGGTAAAGCCAAGCGCAATCAGAATGGGCGGGAGGATGGAAATGGCAGTTGATCCAAGGGATCCAAGCAGGGTTCCCACACCAACATTGACGAGGAAGATCTGCACAATGGGATCACGCGGGGCAATGGTTTTGATTAATGCAACAACCCTGGCAACCGCCCCGGTTTCTGACATTAACGTTATTTGAAAGATGGATGTGGCTGTCACCAGGGAGACAGGCAGAGATGCCACCAATCCAGATAAACTTGCAATCAGAACAACAGGGATTGGGGTTTTAAACCACAACCATGCCACCAGTGCTGTTGCTATCCATCCCAGCAGCCCCGCCACATCCGCGGCTGTACGCCGGAGAGTCAATAGTAGAAATATAAGAATGAGAGGAAATAGCGCTACCAACAGAGGAACAATGGACATGGATTGATCCCGGATGTCAATGATAACCTTCAAAAAAAGTGCACTCTCTGTTGGAGTGCACTTACATACAGGCAAATTAATCCCTAAACGCGGATTAAACTCCGGCGCAAAGCCTCCCGCATTCCCAATGCCCTGGCTGCCCCCTGGGCAGTACAGGTGGTTGGGTGATCCACAAGATACGCCGGAATACCCAGGGATTTGGTCAGATATTTTTCAACCCCGCGCAATAATGCTCCACCACCGCACAATGCCACCCCGCGGTCAATAATATCGGAGATCAATTCAGGGGGGGTTTTTTCCAAAACACGCTTCACCAGCTGTACCAGTTCTGCAAGCGGCTCCTCCAATGCCTCCACAATATCATCTGTCGCAAGGGTAATGGGACGGGGCAAACCGGTCACCCGGTCCTGCCCTTGAATTTCCAACGACAAGGGATTTTCAAGTGAAATGGCAGCCCCAATTTGAATCTTGATTTGTTCTGCAGTAGGCTGTCCAATCAGCAAACCAAATTTCTTACGGATGTAACTAATAATGGCTTCATCCAGTGCCAATCCCCCCGTTCTGGCAGTTTCCGCGATGATGGTGTCATTCATTGCCAGCACAGCCACCTGATTGGTTCCCCCTCCCAGGCAGATGATCATATTGCCGGATGGAGTCCCGATGGGAAGGTCCACACCCAAGGCTGCCGCCAATGGCTGCCGAATGAGATACACTTCCCGGCTTCCAGAACCCAAACCAGCCTCATGAACTGCACGGCTTTCCACACTGGTCACTCCATATGGGACAGTAATCATCACGCGTGGACGGAAAAAGAGCATGGAACCGGTTAATCGCTTGATCAGATACTGGAGCATCCGCTCCGTCACCTCGTATTCAGCGATCACTCCATGCTGCAATGGCTGAACAACTTCAATGGATTCCGGGACACGCCCAACCATATCCTTTGCTGCACGTCCCCATTCCACAATTTTCTGTTCTTCCATGACGATGGCAACCACCGTCGGCTCTTCCAACAAAATCTGATTGCCCTCGGCAATGACCGTATTCATTGTTCCAAGGTCAATGCCCAGCTCACGAGAAAATACAGGCATTCTCGAATTTAACCTTTCATTTCAAAATTTTTCAACATCTGCCCAGTTAACCTTAATCCTGGCGTGATTTCCTGGATTTGTACCGCCTGGCTGCATCCAGGCGCATGGTTGAACGCCTTAAAGCAGCCATTTGGGTCAGGTAAACATCCGAATCAGCTGGCAATCCCTGGGCAAGCGTCTCCTCAGCCCGCTTTTTTGCTGCTTCTGCCCGCTCAATATCAATTTCAAGGACATTTTCTGCTGCATCCGCCATTACCGTCACATGATCTGGCTGAATTTCAGCGACTCCGCCAGCAACGGTAAAGTATTGCTCATCGCGGGCAGTACGTACAGTAATTACCCCAAATTGTAAAACGGTTAACAAGTTGGAGTGATCCGGAAGGACGCCCATCACGCCCTCCACGCCCGGAAGAAGAATTAGGTCGGCATCCCCGGAAAATACAATCCGGTCCTGTGATACGATATCACAACGAATGGGCATAAAATCTCCTGTTACTCTTTCGCCAATCTTTCCGCTTTCTCCACGGCATCATCAATTGTCCCGACCATATAAAATGCCTGTTCGGGTAATTGATCGTGTTTTCCATCCAGGACTTCCCTGAATCCGCGGACGGTTTCTCGTAAAGTAACATACCGACCGGGCTGTCCGGTAAATTGCTCTGCCACAAACATGGGTTGGGAGAAGAATCGTTCAATTTTTCGGGCGCGGGAGACGATAATTTTGTCGTCTTCGCTCAATTCATCAATACCCAAAATGGCAATGATATCCTGCAGATCCTTATAGCGCTGTAAAACCCGCTGGACTTCACGAGCCGTGGAATAATGCTCCTCACCAACAATCCTGGGATCAAGAATTCTGGATGTGGAAGCCAGCGGATCCACCGCCGGATAAATTGCTTTTTCTGCAATGGAACGCTCAAGTGCAATGGTCGCATCCAGGTGGGTGAAAGTCGCCACTGGCGCCGGGTCAGAATAATCATCTGCCGGTACATAAACAGCCTGCATGGACGTGATGGACCCGTACTTGGTCGAGGTAATCCGCTCCTGCAACTCGCCCATTTCTGTGGCGAGGGTTGGCTGGTAGCCCACCGCAGAAGGCATGCGCCCCAGCAATGCAGACACTTCCGAGCCAGACATGGTAAACCGGAAGATATTATCAATAAAAAGCAACACGTCGCGTCCCTGATCACGGAAGTATTCCGCCATAGCCAGTGCGGAAAGTGCAATCCGCAAGCGGACACCGGAGGGCTCATTCATCTGCCCAAACACCATAACAGTATCTTTCATTACACCCGATTCCAGCATTTCACGGTACAGCTGGGTCCCTTCGCGGGTTCTCTCACCCACACCGGCAAATACCGAATTACCCTGGTGTACTGTTGCAATTGATCGGATCAATTCCTGGATAATTACAGTTTTTCCCACACCGGCGCCACCGAAAATTCCAGTTTTGCCGCCTTTTGTGAAGGGAGCAATCAGGTCAATGACTTTCAAACCTGTCTCAAATACTTCCACGCGGGTGGATTGTTCCGCAAAAACCGGGGCTGGACGATGGATCGGATAATATTCACTTGCATGAACCTCACCTTTCCCATCAACGGGTTCACCAAGCACATTAAAGACCCTTCCCAGCGTGGAAGCTCCTACAGGTACCCGGATTGGTGCATGCGTCCTTTGAACCTGCAAACCGCGTTGCAATCCATCCGTGGTATCCATGGCTACGCAACGCACATGATTTTCACCCAGGTGCCTTTGCACTTCCAGTACCAGATTGCCTTCCTCTGGTCGCAACACATCCAAAGCCTCATAAATCTGGGGCAGGTCTCCCTCTGCAAACGCTACATCAACCACGCTTCCAAGCACCTGCGCTATATGTCCGGTTGGTTGTGCCATTCCATGCCCTCCAAAATAATCTTGGGATAATATTTTAAACTCATGATGATGCTTGTGCCTCTGCACCACCTACAATATCCAACATATCGCTGGTAATACTTTGCTGTCGAGCCTTGTTGTATTGAAGCTGAAGAAAACCAATCAACTCCAGTGCATTATCGGTTGCGTTCCGCATCGAAACCATTCGAGCGGCATGCTCGCTTGCTTGCGAAGAAAGAATGGATTGGTAGATTTGGATGGCTGTAAAACAGGGAACAATCTGGTTTAAGATTTCAGCTCCATCCGGTTCGTAGCTAAAAACATGATGATTTTGTCCCGATGAATCGCTTTCTTCCATTGTCATTGGAAGCAGCTTTCTGATGACCGGTTCCTGTTTCAACATGGTGTGGAATTCTGTATAGGCAATGTAAACCTGGTCAACCTCTCCACTCAAAAACTGATCCACTGCAATGCGACCAATCGGTGAAACATCAAGAAAACTTGGCGGGCTGGGAAGATTGGTAAACTCCGCAATAACATTTTTTCGCCTGCGAACCAGCAAATCCCTGCCCTTCTTCCCGACAGTAATATAAGAGACGGGGACTTCAAATGAGTTAAACGTCAACAAGGTTTGCCGTAATATATTGACGTTATAGGATCCTGCCAGTCCCCTGTCGGAAGACACCATTAAGACAAGAACCCGGTTCACACTCGTGCGTTCGCTCAGCAGTGGATGCAAATTATGCACCGGTTGATTTGCCAGATGAACCAGTACTTGCCAGGCTTTTTCAGCATATGGTCTTGTCGCCTGCACTGCCTGCATGGCGCGTCGAACTTTACTCGCACTGACAGTTTCCATGGCGCTGGTTACCTGGGAGAGGTTCTTGATACTCCGAATCCGGAGCCGCATTTCACGAATGGATGGCATAATTCACTCCCGGATTACTTCCAGTTGGAATTAAAGGCTTGAATAGCCTCCCGGAGGTTTTTCTCAGTTTCGGGAGTGATCATTTTTCGTTCTGCAATATCCTTTCCAATTTCCGGATGAGATACTTCCATATACCTCAAGAATCCAAGTTCCCAACCGCGGATTTTTTCAACAGGAATACCGTCTGTATATCCATTCCCCGCAGCAAATAGGATCATGACCTGTTGTTCCAGTGGAATTGGTTCGTATTGCGGCTGCTTCAAGATTTCCTGCAGGCGCAGCCCCTTGTTCAACTGGCTTTGGGTTGCCTTGTCCAAATCTGCGCCAAACTGGGCAAAAGCAGCAAGATCACGAAATGCCGCCATATCCAAACGAAGACGTCCAGCCACCTGTTTCATTGCCTTGGTTTGTGCAGAACCACCAACTCGGGAGACAGAGATACCCACATTAATGGCAGGGCGAATGCCTGCATTGAAAAGATTATTTTCCAGGTAAATTTGTCCGTCCGTGATGGAAATCACATTGGTGGGAATATATGCGGATACATCACCCAGAAGTGTTTCAATGATGGGTAACGCAGTAAGCGATCCGCCGCTCCCTTCCACTTTCACAATCTTGTAATTCCCTGGGTTTTCCATTGCTTTAAGATCGTGCCCGGCATCATCCTTGGCAAGTGGACCGTCATATACCCTGCCATTGACAGACTCGGTCTCTTTCGCCAGTTTTCCCTCAAAGCTGGACGCAACAATTACATACTTGTTCGCCAACCTTGCGGCACGCTCTAATAACCGGGAATGCAGATAAAAAACGTCCCCAGGAAAAGCCTCACGTCCAGGTGGACGGCGGAGAAGAAGCGAAACCTGGCGGTACGCCCAGGAATGCTTGGATAGATCATCGTAAATCACCAATGCATCCCGACCAGTTTCCATAAATTCTTCGCCAATAGCGCACCCGGCATAAGGGGCAATATACTGCATGGCAGCTGATTCATCCGCCGCAGCCATCACCACAATGGTATGTGCCATAGCTCCATACTGTTCCAGGATACCAACCGTCTTGGCAATTTGTGCTTTCTTCTGTCCAATTGCCACATAAATGCAAATCAGGTCTTTCCCTTTTTGATTGATAATCGTATCAATTGCCAGGGCGGATTTACCAGTTTGCCGGTCGCCGATAATCAGTTCACGCTGCCCCCTGCCAATCGGGATCATGCTATCAATGGCGATAATCCCGGTCTGCACCGGGGTATCAACATCCTGTCGGGTGACAACACCCGGCGCAATTCTTTCAATAGGACGATAACGGTTGAATTGAATCGGACCCTTTCCATCAATTGGTTCGCCAAGCCCGTTGACAACCCGTCCGATGAGTCCATCACCAACAGGTACCGATGCAATTCGTCCCGTTGTGCGAACCTGCATTCCCTCATAAATTTCTGAGTATTCGCCCAGAATGATAATGCCAACCTTTTCTTCCTCCAGGTTGAAGGCAATCCCAATCACACCATTTTCAAATTCAACCAGTTCCTGGGATTTTACTCCAGCCAATCCTGTGGCACGCGCAATTCCATCACCCGCCTCCAGGACAGTGCCAACGTTTCGCACCTCCATCTGGGGTTCATAAGAATCAATCTTGCTCTGGATTTCAGACGTCAAATTTTTAATAATGTCACTCATGTAACCTCCAGAAATGGGGGAAGATTGGATCCACCTGATAAGTGTTAATGATACTAGATACCACAATCGTTGTCCAGTTTGCCAGCCACTTAAATTTAGATGACCGTTCTAATTACTGAAATATTGCAACGCAATCCGAAGCCGGGTCTCCACATCTTGAGACGTTTCTTTCGGGATGGATTGAATTGCTGCCTGCGCCTCAACAACACTGTAACCCAACCCAACAAGTGCTTCCAGTACCTCCGAATCAGCGTCCATTTGCCGGATTAATTCTCCGGAAACCTCTCCCTTGATTTTCCCCTGTAAATGCAGCAATATCTTCTGAGCGGTTTTTCTGCCAACCCCGCTTACCCGGCTGAAAATATCCGGTTGCTCTGCCAACACAGCTCTGCGTATGGCATCAACGGACAATGTAGAGAGAATATTCAGACCAATTCGGGGACCCACTCCATCCGCTCCCAAGAGAAGGACATATAAATCTCTTTCTTCTTCGCTCAAAAAACCATAAAGCGTCAGGGAGTCCTCCCGAACAACCAGGTGGGTATGCAGCGAAACATCGGACCCAACATTTGCCTGCAGTAAGAGAGCGGGAGAAACATATACACGTAAACCCACACCTCCAACCTGGATGATCAGGCAATCATCCCCCCGCCCCGCCACCAGTCCCCGGATCAGTGAGATCATTTGGTCCTCCTCTGATTAAATATTTCATAAACAATCACGGCAGTTGCAATTGCCAGGTTCAATGAATCGCTCCTTCCCACCATGGGGATTCGAACAACCTGTTCACAAATTTTGTAGTGTTGTGGCTGCAACCCCATTCGTTCACTTCCCATCAGCAGGACAATTGGATCGGGAAATCTGAAATCATGATAATCCATCTCAGCAGAATCAGATGTCCCAATGATGGATATTGAAGACACCAATTTCCATTGTACAAACTCAGCAAGGTTTGCCTTAATGATTTGCAAGTGAAACAATGCCCCCATGCTTGCCCGAATGGACGTGGAATCATATGGATCTGTGGATTGGTCCAATAAGATAACGCCCTTGCCTCCAATTGCGTCCACCGTGCGCATGATTGTCCCCAGGTTTCCAGGATCTGCCACCGAATCCAAAGCCACCCAAACATCCCCCTTAACAGGGATCAATTCCTTCAAATCAGTCCATTGTTGATGGGCAATTGCTGCAACTCCCTGTGGTCCCTCCTTGACAGAAAAAGACCGAAAAACATCCCCACTTACCTCGGTGACAGGGATTTGAAGGCGTTGTACCTCCTGGTAGATCTCATGGATCCCCTGCCCGGTAATCAACTCAGGTGCAAGGATGATCTCTTTCAGTGGCATATCCATCTGAAGTGCTTCCAGGACTATTCGGATTCCTTCCATGTAATATAAACCAGTCTGTTGGCGTTCCTTCTTGTCCTTAAGCTTGCGGATCATCTTCACTTGAGGATTGGATGTACTGGTAATCATTGATCGCCCATTCCTGCAATATATTGATCCAAGCGATAGGAATGGAGATGACAAATGGCAACCGCCAATGCATCAGCAGCATCATCCGGTTTGGGAATGTCATTCAATCCCAAAAGGACACGCACCATCTCCTGGATTTGGCGTTTTTCAGCCCCTCCATATCCCGCAACAGCCTCCTTGACCTGCATAGGCGTATATTCGGCCACAGGCATACACGCCTGCGCCATTGCCAAAAAAACAACCCCGCGGGCGTGCCCGACAGACATGGCGGTGGTGACATTCCTTTGAAAAAACAACTTCTCCACCGCCCCGGCATCGGGGTGATGGAGAAGAATGATTTTTGTTAATTCAGTATGTAATTGGAATAGTCTTTGGTGCAGGGGCAGGTCTTTTGGGGTCAGGATCACACCATAATCCACAACTTGCAAGCCGTCCCGTGTGTCTTTGACCAGTCCATACCCAGTGATTGCCGTGCCCGGATCAATCCCCAGGACCAACATGGGGCTTATTCAGCCTCCATTGCTGCCACTGCCTCATCAGAAATCCGCAGGTTGGAGAACACATTTTGAACGTCATCAAGATCTTCAATCGTCTCGATTGCCCTCATTGCCTGGAGGGTATCCTCCACGCTAAGCTCCATTTCCTGGTTGGGAATCATTCGAAGTCCTGCCTCTTCAACGGTTACACCAGCTGCCCTGAGGAGATCAATAATTTTCTTGAACGATTCAACAGGTGCAATGATTTCGATGGAATCTTCATCCTGGCTGACATCATCTGCCCCACCTTCGACTGCCAGTTCAAAAATTTTGTCAAAATCTGAACTCGCCACCGAGAAAAAGGCAATTCGCTTAAACTGCCATCCCACAGATCCAGCCTCACCCAGATTGCCCCCCAGCCGACTCAGCATATGCCGTAATTCGGCAACAGTCCGATTGCGGTTTTCGGTTACGCATTCAATAATCAGCGCAACACCATTGGGTCCATAGCCTTCATAATAAATTTCTTCAAACGCCGCGCCATCTTTACTTTCTCCAGTTCCACGCTTGACGGCGCGTTCAATGTTCTCCTTGGGCATGTTCTGGTCTCTGGCTTTTTCCACCGCGAGCCTTAAACGGAAGTTGGAATCCATGTCTCCCCCGCCCTCGCGCGCCGCCATAACAATTTCACGAGTCAAGCGGGTATAAATTTGCCCCCGCTTTGCATCACTGGCGCCTTTCTTTCTCTTAATTGTTGCCCAATGTGAATGACCTGACATGCTACAAGCTCCTTGAACTTTCACGGAATGAAAAACTAACAAGAAATTATACCATAACCAGAATTTACAAAATTGTTAATCACAACTTTCTACTGACAAACATCGCTAACGAAATACAAATGCGATCTCTATAATCTGGATACATTATGTAAAAATATTGAGGCTTGCTTAATGCACCACTGGCGAAAACACATTACCATCACCATGCTTATACTCATCCTGCTGGGAACATTCAATACCCTTCCTATGCGGATTCCGGTGACAGCATCCCGTTTTGGAGCAGCATCTCCCAATCTTGCAGATTTAATTCCATCACTGGCAGAATTTTCCAGCAAAGTAACGAACGGAAATGGGCATCAAGTCGTTGGGCTTTATATAGATAAAAAAATCGCATATCCTGTTACCCAACAGCCCTCCAATCAGCCCGGTTATGTTTCATCAGATTCCGATGTACTCACTCAATTCGCCATGGCATCCCAGTACGGTTCCATCGGCTTACTTGCGCATAATTATCTGGCAGGAAAATCCTTTTTTAGCCTGGAAGCTGGAGATATCCTCATCCTCATCTATGGCGATGGACATCAAGAGTACTATCAAATCCAAGCCATCAATCAATACCAGGCACTGGAGCCTAACAGTCCATATTCATCGTTTGTAGACCTGGATTCTCCGGCAACCACAATCCCTGTAACTGAATTATTCAATACCATCTATAATGCACCTTCAAGACTGGTACTTCAAACCTGTATTGAAGCGAACAATGAACCATCCTGGGGCAGGTTATTCGTCATTGCCGAGCCCATTGAGTTGCCAGGAATGCAGTTAATTCAGAATAGCTTTGAAGGCAGCGCTCTATTGATCGGGGGAATATCTCTGATGGTTCATCAATAAATTGATTCTAATTACCTGACACTGGTTGTGCAACAATAATCAACCGGTGTGTGTTTGATTCATAAGGCCAACAGGTAATTAACGTCAATCGCTCATCATCAGACCGTTCCATCCACAATGCATTTTCAAGGCGTTTTTCAAGTGACTGCCAGCGCTCCGGCAGGATCATAATATTGGTGATTTCAAATTGATATTTTTTGGTTCCAGCATAAACATTGATCCGATCCCCCATCTCCAGGTTAACAAGATCGCGGAATACCTCACCAAACACATTGTGATGTCCGTTTAAAACAGTATTTCCAGCTTCCCCAAGAAACGCTGAGGTAGTATGCCAGCCTGCAGCAAACGCATCGGGAGCAACCCATTCCTCGTATGAAACCCCTTCAACACTCACAGACCTTTTTACAGCAGGAACAATTGGTGCATCAAGATCAATGGCAGGAATTACAATTCGATCGGGAACCACCAACTCATCCTCTTGATATCCATTCATTGATTCGCCAGTTGTTGCCTCCCCAGGTAGTGGCTTGACAGTTCCTTCTTGGGTTGATTTTTGAAATTCCACATGAATTTCCCGAGTCGGTGATGGGGGTAACAAAACAGGAATAAATCCATCCAGATCCGGATCAATCGTTGGATCCGCCTTTGGAATATCCGCGATTCTTTGGCTCTCCCGCCAAAAGCCAACTGCGCCGGTCAAAAATATTAATAGTCCCAAAATAGCGAAAACTTTTTTCATTAATTACTTGTAGACCTAAAATAAAAGATCGTCGAACAAAAGGGTAGCCTTCTGTTCGACGATTTGATCGTTATTAAGGAATGACCTAATGGTTCTTTCCCTTTGAAAACGCTTGTAATGTCAGGGCAAGTCCTAGGAACGCCAAGCCAAGGTTGACCAATAACCTGGAAATCTGATCAGCCGGATTGCCCTCAGTCATATCGGCTCCCGTGACCGGGATGAGAACAGAAGGCGTTCGCACAACCGGGGGCGGCAATGTCCGCACAACAGTTGAAGTGGGGGTTACCGCTGGATCCGTTGGATTTGGTGGAACCGTTGGCGTTTGACCAGGGTCTGGCGTCGCTGTTGGATCTGCCGGTGTAGCCGTAGGGATCACAACAGTTGCCGTGGGAGTGGGTCCCGGATTGGGAGTACTCGTGGGTTCCGGTGTATCTGTTGGAATCGGGGTGTTGGTAAACGTTGGTGTCGGCTCAACCACATCCGTTGCAGTTGGTGTGAAGGTAAATGTCGGTGTCGGCTCAACTACATCCGTTGCAGTTGGTGTGAAAGTAAATGTCGGTGTCGGCTCGACCACATCTGTAGCAGTTGGTGTAAATGTCGGGGTTGGCTCCGGGGTGTCGGTTGGTGTTGGTGTAAAGGTAAATGTCGGGGTTGGCTCCGGGGTGTCCGTTGGTGTTGGTGTAAAGGTAAATGTCGGGGTTGGCTCCGGGGTGTCCGTTGGTGTTGGTGTAAAGGTAAATGTCGGGGTTGGCTCCGGGGTGTCCGTTGGTGTTGGTGTAAAGGTAAATGTCGGGGTGGCGGAAGGTTCTTGACAAATCACATAGCAAGTCTGGCTCCACAAATCTCCCGATCCTGGATGACCTTCGCGCTGGATTGCCCGGAACTTGTAGTTCCCAGTCATTGTGGGAACGTAAGTAAGCTGGAATGTACCTCCACTTGGTAATGCGGGAATCACGCCAGTATAAACAAGCTGCCTGTCTGGGGCAGTCATTGGGTTTCCAGTGGCACTATACCAGACTTCAAAGGTGGTTGGTCCTTGCATGTCAGATCCATGATTTTCCACCCAGGCACTGATCAAATTACAATCTCCTTCACATGCACCACTGTAAAGGAAAACCAGAGAGCTTTTATCCCAAACCTCGATGGATCCGCCACTAGCCAAGTTACCAGGATCCTGGTAAGCTTGGACTGGAACCCGGGTTACTGATAACAATAAACCAAGTAATAAAAATAAACTCCCCAAGCCATATGAGAACCGATAGATAGCCTTAATGTTTGTACGACGCATTCAGCCCTCCGCAACAGGTTAGAATTACCCCTGATCTGTTAGCTTCGGTCGGTTTTTCAGGTTTAATCAAAAAAACCGACCTATCAGGCCGGTTTCGCTACTCGGCTCCCTGATCTCTTTTGCTCCCTTCCGGAAGCTCAGCGACCAAACTAAAAGATCAGATCATTGCCGCCTGAAACAACACTAAATTTTCTTTGATTATTATAAATAATTAAATATTAAAGTCAAGGACAAAATTACGTATTTCTACGTAATTTTTATTTTCCCACAGAGTTTCTTAGGATCCCAATTCCTTCAATTTCAACGGTTACCGTATCTCCATCCTGAATCGGACCAACCCCCGCAGGTGTCCCGGTCAGGATGATGTCTCCAGGTTCCAATGTCATAACCGATGACACAAACGAGATAATTTGGGGAATGGTAAATACCAAGTCGCGCGTGGTTGCCATTTGCCGGATCTCACCATTGACCCGCACTGTAATGAGAGCATCAACTGGATCAAGATCAGTCTCGATCCAAGGTCCCAAGGGACAAAAGGTATCAAATCCTTTTGCCCTGGTCCATTGACCATCTTTAAATTGTAAATCCCTGGCGGTCACATCATTGGCAATTGTATAACCGAGAACATAATCAAATGCCTGATCCGCTGGTATCCAGCGTCCTTTTTTGCCGATGACAACAACCAGCTCACCCTCATGATCCACCCGTTGAGATTGGGGAGGCAGGATGATTTTTTCATCAGGTCCAATCACGGATGTTAGGGGTTTCATAAATATCAAGGGAACTTCTGGAACATCGGAATCAAATTCCTTGGCATGCTCGGAGTAATTTTTCCCCATACAGATAATTTTGCCAAAATTTACAGGTGCTTTCAGTCGAACCGAGTCCAGGGGGAATTCAGCTTCCAATCGCCGGTACTCACCAAAAGGAGTTCCCTCCAATGCACCGACCCGATCGTCATGAATCCAACCAAATTGAGGAGATTCATTTTTCAATTGAAATCGGACAAACCTCATTTTTTCCTCCTTAAACCCATCATTTGGTTAAGTTTAGCACAGCTTTGTAAATTCGATTATAATCGACCGCGAGGGCGGGTAGCTCAGTTGGTTAGAGCGCATCGCTTACACCGATGATGTCGCAGGTTCGAGTCCTGTCCCGCCCACTCAGGAACCCCCAGCGCTGGGGGTTCCTGGTATTTTCGGCGGTACTGGTGGCGGTTCAGACGCTACCGGTTTTCATCCGGGCTGGTGCCTTTTGCAACCTTTTGCGACCAATTGCCCGGTTCGAATCCGTCCGACCCGGCCATCTCCCATTTCACAGCCACCGGCAGGATGAATTCATCAATACGATTGGCAACTTCCATCTGACCGGTGGGGACCATGTGGGCATAAATGTCCAGCGTGATCGACGCCCGGGCATGTCCCAGATACCTGGATACGGTGATTACCGGGATGATAAGGAAATACTGCCAGGATCGCAGCGCGCATTAATTCTCTTGGTGTTCCAGTCGCTCGATTTCGACTAAAATAATATTTTCCAGCCTGGGCAGCTCATGTTCTACAAATTCAGACCATCTGCGCTTGATCTCCTCCTGTACCTCTTCCGTAGTCTTCTCCTGATAGCTGCTTTTGGTCAGGAAATTACGGGTATAAATGGTAGACCACAGTTTCCCCATGGTTTTGGATGAGCGCTTGAATGGTGGTTCATTTTGACTGATGAATTCGAATAGCCTTCTGCGGGTTGCGTCGGGTCCTGGACCCAGTATCAAAGCCAATTTCAGCATGTTCTGAAGGTTCGCAAATTGAAACAAGAGAATTCTACCAGAACGTGTCCAACCCTGACCTTTGCGTAACAAAGCAAAATCCCATTTCTTCGGAATGAAGTAAATGTAGGATTTTGATGTGTGATCCAATTCCATTCGTGGGTCGGAGCTGATGAGGTCGCACAAGAAATCTTTAAGGGCAGCTTGCTGGTCGGGACGGTATTCATAAATCAAGTCCAATGCGCGCTGGTGCTTGCGGTAAATCTGCTGGCACAGCTTTTCAATCTCGGATTCGCCCACAATATACCTCCTGAGCATTTCTGTATAATGGTTCATCAGTGCCAAGACATCTCGTCCCAGCGTTGTTTCGCGGGAAGCAGTTATATCTTCCACCAACTGGCAGATCATTGCATAGCTGATCCCGATATATCTCTGATCGCTTGCTTGATCGCCTTCCGGGGTGAGAAACAGGCAAATGATCTTGTAACCAGGATAATGCTGCTTCACCTGCTGGTTGTACCGCATCAATTGATCGTCATGTTCCCCCGAATTAATTTTATTTTCGATAATCACTGCAAGCTGGTGTAATTCATCCAGGATCAAAATATCAATCGACTGCCATTCTCTGCGGACCTCAATATCATCCAAATCCCAGATATCCAGATCAATCGGCGTGATTGGTTGTACAAAATCCGCCTGTGAAATAGCCTCCTGGAGCAGCCGCTTGACAAAAAGATCGCCCAATCCATGATTCTGTTGGGGATTCAACAGGAATGCCAGAAAATCAGAATGGCGAACTTCCTGGTGGACAGCTCCCAGGGCTTCAAAAATATTAAAGCGGTCAAGCATGCTTTCCAATTTTTCAAGGTCTGGGTTATTAATAATCAGATCCTCGAGAAATTTAATGGTATCTGAATCTATGCCAGATGTAGATTCCATTCATAAACCTCCATTTACTTCTTAATTTGTAAAGTTACAAAAAAGTAGTCGAACCTATTGAAAGATTGGGGTGATGATCGTTTAAGACGTTTTCCACGCCTGATTTTGCAGTAGTCGTATTGTTAAACTAAATCCACCAACCCCAAGCTAATCCGCATTCTGATCCACCCACAGCAGCAAATCGGCAATACGTACCGGGCTGCCGGTAAAACTACGCCGGTAACAGTGCCGCTGGCAGTTCTCTTCCGCAGGGCAGCCCAGGCAGCAGATCTGCTCCGATGAGCTGTACCGTCGCAGCTCGCGCTTTGCTCCCAGCCAGTTTTCAGCTTCCATGCGGCGCAGGATGCCGGGGATATCCACTCCCCATGGGCAGTCGCGTGTGCAGGCGGGATTTTCGCAGCCCTGGCACTGAGCAGCAAACAATGCGGCGTTCTGCCAGAGGATCGGATCATAAACAGCCACAGCCGGGCGTCGATACGGGATTTGAACAAAGTGAACATATTGACGCTTGAACTTGCGGGCGTGATAATCCGGTTTGTGCAGGTCGCGCAAGATAACATTGGCAGCTCCCACACCCGAAACCACCACTGCCGGGGCTCCGGTCGCCATGACGGTTGAATCCCCGCACACGTACAGATTTTTCCACTCGCTGCGGGCATGCAGGCGGTTCAACATCTGCTGCCCCAGCATGTTCTTGGGTCCGCCAACCGCCCCCCCGTTTTTGAGTAGATAATGCTCAATGGTTGTGGGTGATCCAATAATCAGGTTCTCAATCCGGCTGCAAAAGCCTGGGAAATGCTTCTCAATCTGGTCCAACATATGCTGCGCCTGCGCCTGCTTATGCTGGCGGTAGGCGGCAGAACGGTATTCGGGGGAGTCTGCAGATGGCCAGTCGCTGAAATTTGGAGCAATTGCGGTGATCACCAGCTTGCCAGGCGGGCAGAGGGTCTCATCCACCAGAGCGTTGATGTACAGTGTCAAATCGCTGCTATCAATGACGGCGCGGTTTTCAATAAAAACTTCCCAGGGGAAAATCTCATCCGGCAATGCAGAGCGATCCACCAGCATATAGAGGGTCATGCTGGGAAAGGTGGGAACCAGGTTTTGCGCCCAGGCAAGCCGTTCCGGTTTGATATACTCCGGGCGGACCAGCTTGCCGTACAGATTCCAGACCGTAACATCCGCCACAATGCGGTCCGCCAGGATGGTTTCACCACTCTGCAGGCGCACACCGTAAGCCTGCCCGTTGCGGATCAGAATCTCATCCACTTGGGTCCGGTAGAGGGTCTCCCCGCCCAGTCGTTCAAAGGCTTTCTCAATCTTGTTGGACAGCATCTGCGCCCCGCCTGCCGGGTAATAGACCCCGCCAATGTGATTGTCGATGAACATTGTGGCAGCCAGTATCGCCGGAGTTTCTTCGGCGGTGCAGTAGCAGTACGCCGAGCAGAGCTTGTCGAAGAAATGAATCACTGCAGGATTTTTGAAGTAGCGATCCAACAGAGATTTGACGCTGACAGTAAGCAGGCTGCGCAATCGAATCATCTGTACCGGACCGCTCAGCAAGCTGCGCAGCCCCTGGCGTGCAGAAAACTCCGAGGGCGGCACAATGACTTCGTTTTTCAGAACGATATACGCATACATCTGGTACAGGTCGTGGTAAAAGGCGCGCAGGGCTTCCCGCTCATCCGGGAACAGGTGGTCCAGTTCCTGTAAAAAGCGTTCAATGTCCGGCCAGAAGACAATTGGCTGTCCTTCAAATGTCATTCGCGCCAGGGTCTGGTGGGCGATTATTTCAACCGGCTCTTCAAGTTCGTTGAGCAGGAATCGGAAGGGTTTGAAACCGCGCTCGCCAAAACCATAAAGCATGGCAGTACCAACATCGTAGGTCACATCTGCGCGGCGGAAGGAGGTGCACCCGCCGCCGGGCTTATTCTGCTGGTCAATCATCAACACCAACAGGCCGCGCTTCGCAAGCAGGCTGGCGGCAGTCAACCCGCCCAGGCCGGCACCGACCACAATGATATCGTAGCGGTCGGAGAGTTCATACCCATTGGATAATTTCATCGTAATTTCTTTCAGGATTTAATAAGCATCGATTAAGTTTTACTACTTCCCCCAACGGGAGACATGAAAACTCCTGCCAATATACCAGTTACCGGGGCTGCTCCATCCAAGGGGGTACAACGGGCACAGATTGAACGATTTTACCACGAGCTATCTTGAATAACTCGCAGGGTTGTCAATCCTTTTTTTGTTCCTTCACGCAATCGAATTAGCGACTGGGGTGGGCAAATTCCGATTTGTGAACCAAAATCAGGAAGTGATTGCAACAGCAATGTTACGGCTTTGCCCTTCAATGTCCAATCAACGGCTAACGCATGGCAAGAGAACAATGCGCCTACTAAATGTACAGGTCCCGGCGATTATAGATCCAATAAGCTCCAAACACGCAAACCAGAACAATACAGATTGAGATGATCAGGTAGATACTTTCCATCTGACCTGTTCTGAACATATTACCGGCGTCAAAGTATTTGAAGGGAGTCAAATATTTTAGAAAATCCAGCTTTTCCTCCATCCCTGATAGGATCGAGAGGAAGTACGTTGTCAGGATGATGGCAACCGCGGTGGAACCGGAGCGTTTGTAGTGTTTCATGGCACAACCGAGCAGCAGTCCGATTGCCAGGAAGATCATTTCCAGCACAAACATCGCCTGCATTTCCAATGCCAAAAAATCAAAAAACGCTTTGTCAGGATTATATTGTTGCACAGCAATGATGGAAACGATCCAGGTGATCAATACAAATCCAATACAGTTGACCAGGGCTGCCAACGCTTTTGCCGTTATAACCTGGCTGCGCGAAACAGGCAAAACCAGGGAAAATTCCACCGTCTTGTCGCGCTCCTCCTTGGAGATGATATCACTGCCCCACATGGCAGCCGCCATTGCGCCCATCAATCCAAAATAAATAAACATCAAGCCGTAAAAACCGCTCAAAGTGGTGAGGTTAAAAGACCTCATATCCAGGGCATCCAGCATGGCAGGTGGTATGGAGTCCAGCATGGATAGCATTTCCGGGTTTTCAAAAAACGCGGAGAATTTTGCCACTGCAATCATGATGAGCAGGAACAGGACCACGCTCCAGATCAATAACGATTTAAAATTTGCTTTGAGTTCCCGGATGAATATCCTCATTGCCTGCCTCCTCACGAGACCGCCGGAACATCGCGCCGATTGTACAACCAGTAGCTCAGGGTGATGGAGATGATGGCTACTCCGACACTCAGCATCACAAGTGGAGCATCAAACGCGTTGTTTTGGATGATGTAACCGGGGTCGAAGTGCTTGAAGGGTGTCAATATTTCCAGTTTTACATCCGAAAACATTCCACTGAATGCACTGAGAACATACATGCCAAAACCAAGCCCCAATCCGTAGGGTGTCACACTCCGCACTCGCTTCACCAACAACGAGATCAGCAATCCCACGCCCAGAAAAAACATTTGAAATAAAAAGCCGCTGACCAGAATCAGGATCAGGGTTTTAAGCTCATACTCCCTTTCCCCCCGGAAACCAGTGATTGCAAGGAAACTGCCCACCCAAAGGACCAGATTCGTCAGGATTAAGCCCGTAACTGCAGCAACAAGTTTACTGGTCATCACTGCCGTCCTGCTGACAGGTTTTGTCAACAGAAAATCAGCTGTTAATTCACTTTCCTCAATGGATACCAAGCCAAACCCATAGTTCCCCGCCTGGATTGCCAGGCATAACTGGACAAATATAAATATGAAACCATAGAATCCCAGCACCGATGCGAGATCAAGGTTGTCCAGCCCGAATGCCGCCCGCATTTCCCGGGGGAATTTTTCCAGCATCTGGTTCATCAGGTCAGCTTCATCTGCAAACCCCTGGAAGAACCCAAAAAAGAGGACAACCAGCAACAGCACAGCCAATGACCATACCATCACAGACTTGAATCGGCTTCGCAATTCGTGACGAAAGATATTCGTGTTCATGGGATCAGCCTATTCATAGTAATGCATGAATATTTCTTCCAGGGTGGGCTCTTCGATGGTCACATCCTCAACGCGCATCCCGCCGATTTTCTGGAGCACCAGGTTAATATCACCCTTGAAGAAGAAATTCAGGGATCCATCCTCCACCTGGATGTTGGTAACACCAGGTATTTGGAAGAGGTCTGCATCCAAACCTTCCGCCATGACCCGCACCTTTTTGTAATTGTTTTGCTGCAGGGAACGAATATCCGAAATTTCCGCCATTCTGCCCTCGCGGATGATTCCAACCCGGGTGCATAACCGCTGCACTTCGCCAAGGATGTGGGATGAGAAGAAAACCGTCACACCCCGGGCATTTTCCTCCCGGATCAAATTAAAGAATTTCCGCTGCATCAATGGATCCAGCCCGGCGGTTGGTTCGTCCAGGAAAAGCAGCCTGGGGCTGTGCAGCAAGCCCTGGACAATCCCAACTTTTTTCTTGTTTCCATAGGAAAGATCGCTGATCCGGCGGTTTAATTCCAACTCCATAATTTCAGATAGTTCGTGCATCCGTTTTGTGAAATCCCCCGGGAAAAAGCTGGCAGAATACCGTAGCAGGTCGATCACCTTCATTCCTTCATAGTAATAGACTTCCGATGGCAGGTAGCCGATGTTCCGGCGGATTTCAGGACCCTGCGTGACCACATCCAGGTCAAACACCCGGGCGCTTCCACTGGTCGGGTGAATTAACGAAAGGAGCAACCGGATGGTGGTGGATTTGCCGGCACCGTTGGGACCAATAAATCCAAAGATCTCTCCTTCCTCCACCTGGAACGACACATCCACAATTCCCCTGGATTTTCCATAATACTTTGTTAAATTTGTGACATCGATGATGCTCATGGTACCACTCCTGGTGAATGCCCAATCACCATCCAACTTCCGTGATTGGGATATGTAAAACCTGAAAACATGTTTCCAATTTTTGACCTGATTGTGGATTAAATGAATCCAAATAAAAAATGCAAGATTGATTATATGACAATTCCCCAAAAAGCAAGTCAATTCATGGCTTAATCGGTTTCATTGACTCTGCATCAATTATCTACTATACTACCTTATCCATTACCACATCCGGGTCATTGCAGTCCCATTCCGAAGGGAGGTGAGTAGTCCGGTCTGGTAGGTTTTCTCTGTCTCAAAAACCAACACCAACCCACGCAAGATATACCCCATATTTCAACTCCATACCCTCTTTCAGCAAGTGTACGTATCAACCAATATTGTTAAACGACACTCGGAGGAAATCCCATCATGTATTCAAAGATCTTTAAAGTATTTGCCTTGCTGGTTGTGATCTCGATGATCGTAGTTCCAGCCAGCGCCCAGGCACCCGTTCCCCCAACCGACGAGGTTGTGAGTGGAAAATATCAAGCTGTATCTCCGGATGACTTGATCAGCCGGGATGCTCCAGCCCGCTACATCGTTCTGTTTCAAGGGGATTCCCTTGTCGCACAAAACGGCGGTGCGGAAGGATTGGATGCAAAAAGCACATCCAGCCAGGCTTATCTGGATACCCTGGCAACCCAACGTTCTGCCATCCTGGCAGACGCAGAAGCTGCCCTTGGTCGCAGCTTGATGGTCCGGCATGTTTATGACGTCATCCTCAACGGTGTTTCCGTGGAGTTGACCCCCGATGAAGCTGCAGCATTGGCAGCCATGCCTGGCGTCCGAAAAGTCCTGCGCGATACCACCGAATACCTAGACACCGATGCCGGTCCTGCCTGGATTGGTGCAACCTCCCTCTGGGAAGGCACAGCCGTTCCGGATGGAATTGGCACCCTTGGTGAAGGTATCCTTGCCGGTATCATCGACTCAGGCATCAACTTCGATCACCCCTCATTCAGTGACACACCGGCAGATGGATTTACCTATGAATGGACCGGTGATTACCTGGGTGTTTGCGCTCCCGGCGGGGACCCGGAATATGCGGATGCTTGCAATGACAAGCTGGTGGGTGCATACAGCTACACCTACGACGCTCCCTCCGACTTTGTGACCCCCGAAGACAGCGATGGTCACGGTTCGCACACTGCCAGCACGGTTGCTGGGAATACAGTGGACCTGGATTTCTACGGAACCCCTGTGACCATCTCCGGCGTTGCGCCGCACGCACAGGTTATCTCCTATGATGTCTGCTACCCGACCCCCTCCGGCGGTCAGTGCGCGGGTGAGGACTCCGTCGCGGCTGTCCAGCAGGCAATCCTGGATGGCGTGGACGTTATCAATTACTCCATCTCTGGTGGTGAAAATCCCTACAGTGATGCAGTGGAACTGGCTTTCCTTGAAGCCTTTGATGCTGGTGTGGTTGTCTCCACATCCGCAGGCAATGCTGGTCCCGATGCAGCCACCGTTGCGCACCGTTCCCCCTGGGTGCTCAGCACCGCTGCCTCCACCCACAACCGCAAGTTCACAAGCGAAGTTAATTTTTCCAATCCTTTGTACCAGGGAATTACCACCCTGGCTGGCGAAATCCCCTTCACAACCCCAGTGGTTGAGGGGAATGTGAAGTATGCCGGTGAGGATGGCAACCCGCTTGGCTGTGCGGATCCTGGTTACACAGACAACTTTTACGATGGAGCCATTGCTCTCATCAGGCGCGGCACCTGTACATTTTCTGAGAAAATCAATACTGCTGCCGCCGCCGGAGCCTCAGGCGTATTGATCTTCACCGACGATCGCGCCCCGGGTGCCATGAGTGTCTCCGGAACCACCATCCCGGGCGTCATGCTGGATATCCCCGGCACATTTGGTCAGGAAATTGCTGACTGGGTGGCTGCCCAGACGGATGAAACTGTGGATATCTCTGCCTTTGATGCCCTCCATAGCGACGAATTCGGCGACATCATGGCAGATTTCAGCTCGCGCGGTCCCAATACAACCTTTGACCTTCTGAAACCTGATGTCAGCGCCCCGGGTATGGAAATCCTGGCTGCCGTTTCCGATGGTGTGATTGACCCGGATGGCGAAGCAGAATTCGACTTGCTCCAGGGCACCTCCATGTCCAGCCCGCATGATGCCGGCGCTGCAGCCTTGCTGTATGCCCTCCATCCTGATTGGACACCGGCAGAAATCAAGTCCGCCCTGATGCTGACCGCCTACGATGGTTTGCTCAAGGAAGACAAGACCACCCCGGCGGATCCATTTGACATGGGCGCTGGTCGCATTCAGCTGGAACTGGCTGGTCTCACCGGTTTGGTGATGGACGAAACCACTGACAACATGCTGGCAGCTGATCCTGCCGAAGGCGGCGATGTCAAAACCTTGAACATTGCCAGCCTTTACAACAGCAGCTGCGTGGGCGAATGCTCGTGGACGCGCACCTTTACCAGCGTGGCGGACCTGCCCGCGACCTATACGGTCAGCGCCCCGGAATGGATCACGGTTGATCCGGCAGAATTTACCATTGCTCCGGGTGCCGCCCAGGAAATCACCGTCACTGCGGATGTTTCGGCGTACACACCCGGCGAATGGATTTTCGGTAATATCGAATTCCTGACCGACAGCACCTTTGCCGGTGGCGATCCTGTAGTTGTTCTTTCTCAAAACTTTACTGAAGAGGCTTTCCCGCCAACTGGCTGGGCTATTTATGATATTGATACGGGTGATCCCACCCCGTCCAATTGGATGAGGGATACAGCCCAATCCAGCAGTGCGCCAGCATCGGCGAAGCACAATTATGACTGCACGCAGGAACAAGAGGGTTGGTTGGTGAGCCCCCAGATTGCCATCCCAGCAGATGGAATCACGGGCTTGAGTTTCAACCAGCGCGGAAACTGGGTTGGTGACCTGTTCTATCATGGCATCATGGTCTCAACCGGTTCAGGAGATCCTGTGCTTGGTGAATTTATCGAACTGGTCCAACCACCCGATCCGCTCGAGGATGCCTGGTCAACGACACCGGTTATCGTCGATCTTTCGGCTTATGCTGATCAGTCCATCTATGTGGCATTCAAATACATGGGTGACTGTGCGGATGACTGGTGGGTGGATGATGTCGAAGTTGCCACGCTACAAGCCGGTGCACCCATCTCGGATGTTGCCATTCCCGCCGCAGTTCTGCCCGCGGCTGGAAACCTGCCCGATCTGGTCAAGTTTGAAACCCATCGCGATACCGGCGGCGACACCCTCACCGACCTGGTTGCCGTGGAAATCACCGACCTGACGGTGGATACCTTTGGTTTTGTCAAGGGTGTTCCAACCGAACTCCAGCTTGCAAAAGACCCCACCAACGGCTCTCCGTATGACAACCTGTCCCAGGTTTACTACACATTGATCCCAATGGATGCAGGCGCTGCCCGCGTGGTTGCAGAAATCACCGCTTCCACCGCACCGGATGTGGACCTGTACTGGGGCTTTGACGTGAATGGGGATGGTTTACCCCAGGAAGCGGAAGAATATGAATATTCCGCAACCGCAACGGCATTTGAGTATCTGAGCGAATATGGCTTCCCGGTGGATTTCTATGATGTCTGGGTCCTGGTGCAGAACTGGCAGGGTTCCGGCGCAGCGACGGACGACATCACCCTCAGCCTGGGTGTGGTTCCGTGGGAACCCGTCGATCCCCCAACCATGACGGTCATCGGACCAGAGACCAATGAACCCGGCGTTCCGTTTGCCCTGGACATTCTCTGGCATGATGTGGACACCGAAGAAGGCGACCGCCTGTACGGCTTGATGGATGTGTATGCCGATACCGCCTACGAAGTTGGCATTGGAATCACGGAAGTTGATGTCGTGCGCGGACCCGATGACGTGGTTAAAACCGCGGATGTGGAAACTGCCGGTCCCGGTGACGTCATCACATACACTATCGAGATCACCAATTACACCACCGAACCGATCGAGTACTACATTAACGATATCCTGCCGGAGGGTGTAACCTACGTGCCCGATTCAGTCACCGGTGGGGCTGTGTACGACGAACTCACCAATGCCATCACCTGGAATGGATTTGTGGATGCCAGCTACCGTGACTACGTGGCAGCCACCAGCGCCGAGGACCCCAACTGTACGCTTGCAATCATGGCGGACGGGGATACAACCGATGATTACCTGGATTGGGAAACGACTTCCTATGGTTTCCTTGCCAACCCATCCATTTCCGGTGACTCCTTCTGGTACGGCACCTTCAGCACCTACGACCCCTTCAATTTCTATGGAGTGGATTACACCGGCATGGACTTTACAGCTGACGGTGTGACTGGCTGGCCAAATGCAGTTTCTGCCGCCAACACCATCATCCCTGATCCCGCGGAACCCAATAACATGATGGCGATCTTCTGGGACGATTTCATTGTCCAATATGATGCAGACAACAATTATGGCGTTTCGCTGGTTGGTGATGGCGAATCGTTTGCAACAATTGAGTACGATGATATCCAGCTCAAAGCAGACACCACCAAGACCTTGGATATGGAAGTCGGTTACTTCCTGCAGCCGGATGATGCCCCGGGCATGTACGAGATTATTTTTGCCTACGACAACATCACCCCCGGTCTGTTTGCAGCAGCCAGCGGCACCATCGGTGTGGAAAACGCTGACGGCACAGTCGGCACGCTGTTCAGCTACAACGACACCGCCCTTGAAATTGCAGACGGCTCCGCCATCTGCTTCGATTGGGCACTGCTGCCGGCTCCGCCGAAGGTGATCACCTTCCAGGTAACTGTTGACGAAGGTGGAACCCCCGGACCGCTCACCAATGTTGTCCTGCACGATAACAATCAAATTGGCACCGTCGAAGAAAGCGCCCAGGCTGTCGTTGAACTCGTGTTCAACAAGTACATCTGGCTGCCTGTGATCGTACGGTAACATCCAATCCAGGGAAGCTGAAAAGCGGACCTGAACCAGAAAAAACACTCCCGGAGGAATTCTCCTTCGGGAGTGTTTTATTCATCATCCAGAGAAACGCCGCCTAGAACCAATCCCGCTTGATGAACAGGTACACAATCACTGCGCTGATGGTGAGGAATAAAACAATGATGAGCAGGTATGCCAGGTCCAGGTTTTGAAACGGGAGTTTTACATTCATCCCAAAAAAACTGGTCACAATGGTGGGAATGCTCAACACAATCGTCACAGAGGCCAGGAACTTCATGACCACGTTCAGGTTATTGGAAATGATCGAAGCAAATGCATCCATCAACGAACTGAGAATGGTGCTGGATATATTGACCATTTCAATCGCCTGCTGGTTTTCGGTAATCACATCCTCCAGCAAATCCTCATCCTCGGGGTACTGGTGGAACAACTGGCTTCGCTTCAGGCGCTCCAGCATCAACTCGTTGGATTTCAGCGCCTGGGTAAACAATACAAGGCTTTTGGAATATTTCAGCAGTTCAAGCACCTCGCGGTTTTGCATGGAAGCCTGCATTTTATCTTCGGTGGCTTCCACCAACCGGTTGATTTCCCGCAGGTAGGCAAGAAACCGGTTGGCGGTCATCAGCAGCAGCCGCAGAATGAACCGGTTGCGTTTCGCCGTGGAAAGCCCACGCATCTTACCGGACGTGAATTCCTGGATGACCTCGTTTGGTCTCCTGCAAATGGTGATGATCAACCTTTCTGTCAGAACAATCCCCAACGGAATAGTTGTATATGGAATATCAACCCTGGGTCCCTCATAATATGGGATTCTGAGGATGATCAGCATCTTGCCGTCATCCTCCCGTTCAATGCGGGCGCGTTCATCCATATCCAGGGGGTAGGTAATAAAATCCGCCGGAATCCCCAGTGTGGTCACCCGTTCAATCTCATCCGTGGTGGGGTCAATCATGTTCACCCAGCAGCCGGGAGTCAACTCCGTAACTTCGGTCAAACCGTTTTCCGTGCTTTTATAAATCGTATGCATGACAGCCCTCCACGGTGAGAATCTGCAGCCTGGACTGCAGGATTAATTCTATCCCCATTTTGGCTTTGCGAACAGGAATTTGATTCGGGAGATGAAACGATGTATAATACGATTGTTCGGGGATGACAGGCTTCGACGGGAGAGGCTGGTCCCGAATGGCGAGCCGAGAGGTGCCGACCTCGTAAAATCAGCACAAAACACAAGTGCCAACCGCACTTCCTACGCGGCTCTTCCCCTCGCTGCCTAACAGCCTGGCGTGAGCCCACCCTGATCCCCTGACCGGGATCACGTCTGCCTGCCCCGCTCCCTGACCGGTGGCAGAGCGGGCGCAACAAAGTCAGTGGTGCCAGGTGGTTTGCCGTGTCCCACCTGAAAGAGGGCTTTCGGGTCCCAGCGGCTGGTGGATGACTGATCCTGTCGGTCCCTCGTTCATCCACAAGAACCAGGATTGACTACGCTCGTAGAGGTTCGAGGATCGAATCTTTCGGACGCGGGTTCGATTCCCGCCATCTCCACTCGACAAAAAACGTGCCTTCCGGCACGTTTTTTGTTTCATGTAATACTGCAAACCAGTCCCTTGAGATATTCCCCTTCCGGAAAGTGAATTCCAACCGGGTGATCGGGTGCCTGGGTCAGTTTTTCCACGATCCTGACACCCACCCGGGCATCCACAGCCGCGCCCGCAATGATTTTTTGAAATAATTCTGCAGATATGCCGCCGGAACAGGAAAACGTAACCAGGAGTCCCCCCGGTGCCAGCAGTTTGAATGCCAGGAGATTGATATCCTTGTATCCCCGGGCGGCGCGTTCCGCCTGGGCAGCGGTATGGGCAAATTTCGGTGGATCCAACAGGATCATATCGAATGCCCTGCCCTGGTCGCGGAATTTTCGCAAAGCAGTAAACACATCCGCTTCCAGCCAATGATTTGGGTCATCCGGGAATCCATTGATCCGCATATTCTGCATTGCCACACGGATCGCCTCGCCCGAAGAATCAACTGACAATATCTCATCCACTCCATAATAATGGCTATACGCAGTAAAGCCGCCGGTATAACAAAAACAATTCAATACCCTGCGCCCTTTTGCGTATTTTCCAACCACCGCCCGGTTCCTGCGTTGATCCAGGTAAAATCCGGTTTTCTGCCCTGTCCGGATGTTCACCAGGAACCGGATCCCATTTTCCATTATTTCCACCACCTCCGGTGGATTTCCGGATAAGGTCCCCGTTCTTTCAGGCAATCCTTCCAGCTTCCGGACATCCACATCCGAACGCTCATAAATATCCTGAATTCCGGTTCCCTCGCGAAGCGCATTCACAATCTCACCCCTTTTCCCCTCTGCGCCTGCCGAGAGAAACTGGATCACCAGCGTATCTGCATACCGGTCCACAACCAAGCCAGGGAAACCATCCGATTCACCGTGCACCAACCGGTATGCATTTCCCTCTTCCGGAAGAACAACCATCTTTCGGTAGTGCATTGCATTTTCAAGCCTGCGTTGGATGAAAACCTCATCAACCGTTTCGTCCGGGTCCCAGGTCCACATGCGGGCACGGATTTGAGAGTCCGGGCTGAACCCCGCCCTGCCCAACCGCTTTCCTTCCGAGGAAAGAATATCCACAACATCCCCGGCTTCCACCCCCCCCTCCACGCGATCAACTGCCCCAGAGAAGATCCAGGGACGATATTGCAGTACAGATTTTTCCCTGCCGGGTTTTAACCGGATGGCTTTCATGATTCACCCGCCAGTTTCCGTAATTGCACTTCATCAATCACGGGGACATCCAATTTACGGGCGGCATCCAGCTTGGAGCCGGGATTCTCTCCCAGTACCAGGTAATTTGTCTTCCTGCTGACACTATCAACGACTTTTCCACCGTGGGTTTGGATAAATTCCTTCACCTCCTCGCGGGTGAAACCGGTTAATGTGCCGGTAACGACAAAGGACATGCCGCTGAAGGGCATATTCCCCGTCTGTACGTCCAGGGTCTCCGGCTTGGATTGCGGCCATACTTCCATCGCCTTAAATTTCGCCAGTAATGCCCGGTTGGAAGCACGGGAAAACCAATCAACGATTGCCCCGGCAATATTTGGACCCACCCCCTCCATCCGTTGAAGGTCTTCCAGGGATGCCCGGCTCAATGCATCCAGGTCCGGGAACCGGTTCGCCAGGTCTGCCGCCATCACTTCCCCAACCCCGCGTATCCCCAGGGCGTTGATCAGCCTGGCAAGCGGTTGCCGCCGGGAAGCCTGGATGGCTCCCAGAAGATTATCAGCTTTTTTATCGGCAAAACCTTCCAACTGAAGCAGCTGGTCTTTGGTCAATGTATATAAGTCCGCCACATCCCGAATCAAGCCAGCACCGACAAGCTGTTCCACAATCCGGATGCCAAGCCCGACAATATCCATCGCCGGTCGGGAGACAAAATGCTCCAGATGACGGATCAACTGTGCCGGACAGGCAGCATTCACACAATACCATGCCACCTCACCTTCCAGGTGTTCCACCGGCTGGTGACAGTCCGGGCATTTTGTTGGAGGCACAAAAACCTGTTCTGTTCCTGTGCGGGCATCCACTACCGGACCAATCACATAGGGGATCACATCCCCTGCCCGCTTGACAAGTACCCGATCGCCCACCCGGATATCCTTATCCTCGATAAAATCAAAATTATGCAGGGTTGCCTGGCGGACAATCACACCGCCAACCTCTACGGGTTCCAGAATGGCATAAGGGGTTAATACTCCCGTCCTCCCCACATTGATCCCAATCTCAATCAACCGGGTTGTCACCTCCCGCGCCGGGAACTTGTAGGCAATCGCTCCCCGCGGGTCTTTTCCCACAATCCCCAAGGATTCCGACAAAGCCAGGTCATTCAACTTGATGACAACTCCATCAGCTTCATAGGGCAACTTGTCTCGCCTGTCAACCCACTGCTCGCATGCGGAAATCGCGGACTCGATATCCGGGCAGAGTTCAATTTCCGGTGAAACGGGAAATCCAAGCATGCGCAGGTAATCCAGTAATTCCCACTGGGTTGCCGGCATCCCGCCGTCCGTATAAACAATCGCATAGTTCAGCATGGTTAAGGGTCGTTTGGCAGTCAACCCGGGGTCCAATTGGCGCAGCGATCCAGCAGCAGTATTACGCGGGTTGAGATAGGTCCTTTCCCCTGCTTCCAACAGCCGCAGATTCAGTTTCTCAAAATCTTCGATCGTGATAAATACCTCACCTCTAACCACCAGGGTGGCTGGAGGGATTGGATCCTCTCCGGAAACCGGAATGCGCAGTGGCAGAGCTCGGATAGTTCTAAGATTGGAGGTAATATCCTCGCCCACCTCACCATCCCCCCTGGTTGCCCCCTGCACAAACTCCCCGTTCCGGTAATGCAGCACCACCGTCAAGCCATCAATTTTAGGTTCCACCACGAATGCAGAGCGTTCCACCCGGTCATCAAGTTTGCGGATCCGTTCGTACCAGGCACGCAGATCATCAGGGGAAAATCCGTTCGCCAGGCTGAGTACAGGAGCCGGGTGCTGAATTTTCGTAAACTTTTCAGCCGGTGCACTCCCTGCCCGTTGGGAGGGGGAATCGGGTTGCACCCAGTCTGGATGTTTTGCTTCGATCTCCCGCAGCCTTGCCACCAACGCATCATATTCTGCATCGCTGATTACCGGGGAATCCATCACGTGGTAGCGATGGTTGTGAAAATTGATTTCCTGGATAAGTTCCCGATATTGATTGAATGATATTTCGCTGCTCATATCCCAATTATACGCAAATCCCCTGGTAGCTGCCTGCCGGGGGATGATGATTTTTGAGACGGATTGTTATTTGTATCGGACAGGTTGGTGGGCAGTACCGCGCACCGGTGTTGTCCCGCATGGTTGTCCCCCCATCAACACCTCTTTTTCCCAGTCTGGCAGGGCTGCCCGCGCCTGGTCACGCAAGGTATTGACACCATTAAAAAATTCACGCATTAAAACCACAAGCAGGTACTTGCTCCGTGGATTCAATTCCAGGATTGGATTTTTCCACCAGCCCGGTTGGAACACACCCGCGGCTGCCATGAACACCAATTCCTTCCATAAACCCAGTTCAATGGGAACCCAAAAATCGTTCTTGAATCGTTTTTTGTTGAGTGCAAGATCAAATAATTCGATCATGAAGCGATATTGCATCCGGGCAAGCCTGTTAAACTTTCGACTGGCAATCACCGAGGGCTTGCCGCTTTCCACCAGCCGGTTATATTCACTCAACGAAAACGTATTGACGTACAATGTGCCATCAAGATAGCTGAACGAACCGGATCCCACCCCAACATACTCTTCCGTCTCAATGATGTACTCATCGATCAAAACATCATGCTTGCGGGAATACGTCCAGGCAGAACGGGGATAATAAACACCAGCCAACTCTTGATTGATAATCTGGTAATAGGCTGCTTCACGAGAAGGATCCACGTGCCCAACAGACCGCTCCAAGGCTTGTTCAACAGAAGGCGAGCTCATCAATGGGTAAAATGTGGTCTGGTCTGCGCCAGTCTCAATGACCCGATGAATGTCATTCCTCAGCATGGCTTCAGTCTGGCTTGGGAAATTGAAAATCATATCAACATTCAGGGATGGCAGGATTCCAACCGCCTTCTGAATTCGCTCCACGATCTGATCACCCGATCCATATTTTTCATACCGGCGCATCTGGCGCAGAAGTCCATCATCAAAGCTTTGAACACCTACTGATAAACGATCCACCCGCCCCACCAGCGGCTCCAGGATTTCCGGAATTAAATGATTGGGATTGGTTTCTGCAGAAACATCCCGAACACCAAATAATTCTTTTGCCAGGTCAATGGTTTTAACGAGTTCATCCACCAGGATGGTTGGTGTTCCGCCGCCAATATACATGGATTGAAATGTATATCCCTGCTCTGCCACCATCCGAAGTTCTGAGCGCAGGTTTTTGAAATATTTCCTGGCACGATTTTCCTGAAACACATACCGGTTAAAAGAACAATATGGGCACAGGCTCTCGCAAAATGGAACATGAGTATATAAAACATAGGAATGTCCACTGCGGGGAGGGACAATCTTTGATAAATGCGTTGGAGCAAGTTGCAATTCACTCTTCATCACCATACGCATGACTTTGGCAAGGAT